>OGZW01004073.1_pt1 | contig 10430 bp, 4 predicted proteins | sample 1577001 | NCBI WGS metagenome assembly OGZW01 (sample SAMEA3541519, study PRJEB24748) | human gut metagenome | biome: human gut; feature: human-associated habitat; material: faeces | place: China | collected 2012
CACCGCCATTATCACCGACCCGGCTGCGGGCTACAACCTGACCGACGGCAGCGCCCTGTACTGGGAGATGGGCAGCCGCCTGTGGCAGATCGAAAACGGCAGCCTGACCGAGATTGAAAACCCGCTGCGGGAGGTGGACTACACCCTGCGCACCGGCAGCAATAACGGCGTGACCGAGCAGACCGCATGGCAGGGCAAGGTGCAGCTGGACGACCAGAAGTATTATGTAGTCAAGGTAACACTGAACGGCCGCAGCGCGGCACTAGTACAGCTTTTGCCCGCAAATACCTTTTTGCTGCACTACGGCGTGTACCTGTGGCTCATCACCCTTGGCATTGCCATCATCTGGGGACTGAGCTTTTTGATGCAGCACTGGCTGGAGTGGGTCATTACCCGCCCGGTAGAGGCGCTGCAAAAGCGCATCGAGACCGTGGGCAGCGGCAACTTTGCCCCGGACCGCACGGTGGAGTGGAACAACGAGCTGGGCGACATCGGCCGGGGCATCAACCAGCTGGCCGAAAACGTGGACAGCCTGATGACCCGCCGTGTGGAGGACGAGCGCCGCAAGCAGGAGCTGGAATACCGGATGCTGCAAAACGAGGTGAACCCGCACTTTATCTACAACACCCTCAACAGCATCCGCTGGATGGCTACCATCCAGCACGCACCCGGCATTGCCGAGATGGTCACCGCCTTTGCACGGCTGACTAAGAGCATCTCCAAGGGTACCCAGAAGCTGGTACCTTTGCAGGAGGAGCTGGCGCTGCTCAACGATTACTTTACCATCCAGCAGTACCGCTACGGCGGCGACTTAGAGATTGAGGTCTCCCGCATTGAAAGCGAGACCCTTTGCCGGGACTGCATGATTCCCCGGTTCACCTTGCAGCCGCTGGTGGAAAACGCCATCTTCCACGGGCTGGAGCCCAAGGGCGGCCACGGCAGCGTGCTGCTGGATATCTCCACCGACCCGGATACCGGAGACGTACTGCTGCGCATTACCGATGACGGCGTGGGCATGCCGCCGGAGCAGGTGGCGCATCTTCTGGACGAGCCCGCCGAGGGTGCCGAAAAGGCTGAAAAGTTCCGTCATGTCGGCCTGTGGAACGTGAACCGCCGCATCCGGTATTCCTTTGGCGAGGGCTACGGCCTGACCATTGAAAGTGAAGAGGACGTGGGCACCGAGGTCACCATCCGGCTGCCCTATCAACAGAAAGGAGACAGCTATGCTGCGGATATTACTGGTGGATGATGAGCCGCTGGTGCTCATCGGCCTGCAGGGGATGCTGGAATGGGAAAAGCTGGGCTATACCGTCTGCGGCACCGCCCGCAACGGCAAGCTGGCGCTGGAACTCATTGAGCGGGAGAAGCCGGATATCGTCATTGCCGACGTAAAAATGCCGGTGATGGACGGGCTTACCCTTGCCCGCACCTGCCGGGAACGCAGCGCCCTGCCCGCCTTTATCATGCTGACCAGCTTTGAAGAATTTGGTTACATCAAGCAGGCCATGGGTGCCGGGGTGGTGGATTATCTGGTCAAACTGGACCTGACCCCCGAGAACCTGCAAACCGCCCTTGCCAAGGCCGCCGAAAAGGTAAAAAAGGAGCGCGCCCTGCTGGGCGAATTGTCGGCGCAGGAAAACCTTGCTGAGAGTGTGCGCAGCTATCAGGAGCGTTTTTTCGTGCGGCTGTACGCCGGGCTGTTCCCGGACGAAGCCGCATTGGAGCAGCCTTTGCAGCACATGGAGCTGAACCTTGCAAGCGACGCCTATCTTGTAGCCAGCTGCGAGATCATCGCCAACACCGCCCTTACCCCCGCCCAGCAGCTGAAGCTGAGTTTTTCCTGCGGGCGGATGCTGGAGACCACCCTGCAAAACTACCTGCCCTGCTATGTGACCGGGGCGGATGCCATGCGCTGCAATGTGCTGTTCTGCCTGACCGATGCCCAGTGCCAAAACTACCGGACGGTGCTGCGCCCGCTGCTGGAACGCGCCAGCCAAATTCTATACAACTATTTCACGGTACGGCTACTCTGGGCGGCAACATGGCTTTTCCCGATGGATTTCTGTGGGGCGGTGCCACTGCCGCGAATCAGTGCGAAGGCGGATACAACGAGGACGGCAAGGGCCTCGGCGTTCCCGACATCATGACCGGCGGCACGGTCTCCGAGCCGCGCCACATTACCGACGGCATTCTGCCCCAGTACCACTATCCCAGCCACGAGGCCGTGGACATGTACCATCACTATCTCGACGACATCAAGCTTTTTGGCGAGATGGGCTTTAAGTGCTACCGCATGTCCATCAACTGGAGCCGTATCTTCCCCAACGGCGACGAGGCCGAGCCCAACCAGGCCGGCATCGAGTTCTACCGCCGTGTGTTCCAGGCCTGTCAGGAGCAGGGCATCGAGCCCATGGTCACCCTTAGCCACTATGAGCTGCCTTATGGTCTGTCCAAAAACTACGGAGGCTGGAAGAACCCCAAGCTCATCGATTTCTACCTCAACTACGCCCGCACCGTCATGACCGAGTACAAGGGCCTGGTGCGCTACTGGCTCACCTTTAACGAAATCAATTGCCTGCTCATGGGCGGCTTTGGCGGCGTGATGGGCGGCGGCATGGTGCCCGAGGCAACCGACACGCCCATGGCCTTTGGCGACTGCGACTGGGACGACCCACAGGCGCGCTTCGATGCCCTGCACCATCAGTTCCTGGCGAGCGCCAAGTGCGTCACCATGGGCCATCAGATCGATCCCCAGAACAAGATCGGCTGCATGATCGCCGGCAACGCCTGCTACCCGCACACGTGCAATCCGGCAGACGTTCTGGCCGCACAAAAGCAGCAGCGCGAGATGAACTTCTACTGCGGCGACGTGCAGGTGCGCGGTGCGTATCCCTCGTGGGCGCCCAGCGTGTGGCGCCGCGAAGGCGTGCACGTGGAGGTTTCGCCCGAGGACGCCGCCACGCTGGCCGCCGGCAAGGTCGACTTCTACAGCTTTAGCTACTACATGAGCGCCACGGCCACGGCTGACCCGGTGCTGCTGGAGCAGGGCAACATCTTTGGTGGCGCCGGCAACGAGTACCTCAAGAAGAGCGATTGGGGTTGGGCGATCGACCCCGAGGGCCTGCGTTACTACCTGGAGGAGGTCTACGACCGCTACCAGGTGCCGCTGATGATCGTCGAGAACGGCCTGGGCGCGGTGGACGAGGTCGAGGCGGACGGTGCGATTCACGACGGCTACCGCATCGATTACCTGCGCGAGCATATCAAGCAGATGGAGATTGCCATCGAGGACGGCGTGGACCTGATGGGCTACACCATGTGGGGCTGCATCGATTTGGTGAGCGCCTCGACCGGCGAGATGAAGAAGCGCTACGGCTTCATCTACGTCGACAAGGACAACGACGGCAACGGCACGCTCGCCCGCAGCCGCAAGGACAGCTTCTTCTGGTACAAGAAGGTCATCGCCACCAACGGCGCCGACCTGGCCTAGCCAAGTCTCAACCAGCGTAAACGTCGCAACCACCACAAAGGGGCCAGGCACCTTTGTGGTGGTTTTTGCTTTGGTAGATGTGTGGGACATGCCTTACAATCTACCAAGTAGTTCATGACGGGCGAAAAACGGAGAGAAGGGTCCTGATGCGTCCTTAATGTTTCATGCGGATAGATTGATTTGACAGACGGTGGCGAATGCCCACCGCCCGTATTCGTATGAAACAAGGAGTCTCCATGCTCGCATCTCTTTTCTCAAAGCCTCAATCATCGCTGTCCGTGCAGGCCAAGCGGCTGGTGGCGATGCGCTTTCTCATCTACACCGGGTTTCAGACCAGTTATTTTATCGGCGTCATCGGAACGCTCACCTATGCAGACGATGCCTCAGTCGTGGCGACATCGCTGGCCGTTCTGTTTATGAACGTTTTCGTGATCCTGGGATCCTTTGCGGGTGGCGCTGCGCTCGACGCCTGGGGTCCGCGCCGCCATTTCTTGCTGAGCATCATCGGCGCTCTTGCAACTGGCACGGCAATCATCGCCTTTGGTAGCGCGACCGGCGTCGTCCTGCTCGGCGCGGTGTTTCTGGGCTTTGTGATGGGATTCGCCCAGCCCATCGCCACGTCCTATCCGGCCTACCTCACCGACGATCCTGTCGAGCTCAAAGACATCAACTCCGCCATCGCCATGTTTTCAAACGTGAGTATCATCGTTGGCCCCACGCTGGGTGGCTTTGTCGCGGCTGCTGCGTCGTCGCGCGCGGTGTTTGTTCTCATGATGCTCTTTACCGTGCTGGCGCTCATCGCCGGTTGGGGCTTTAGGCCGCAGACCAGCCATGTCGCTGGGGATGCGGATGCCGATTCGGCGGAGGAAGGGGAGCGTGCGGGACAAAGCTCCAACCCCAGCACATCCACCCGCGCCACCTTCGCAGCCAGCATCAAGACAGTCTTCACCAACAGTGTCCTCGCGCTACTTTTCTGCATCATTTTTCTTTCGAACTTTGGCTACGGAGCCTTCGATCCGCTCGAGTCGTTTTTCTATCGCGATGTCCTACGCGTCGGCGTTGAGTGGATGGGCTGGCTCTCGTCGGCCTCGGGCGTGGGCGCGGTACTGGGTGCCGTGCTCGCGCTCCGCTTGCCGCCGCACTTGGTCAACCTAAAAACGCTGCTCGTGGCACTTATGTCCGTGGGCCTGGGAAGCCTGCTCTATGTGGGGACGCCGTACGTGGGTGTGGCCCTTGTCGGTCAGGTCGCCCTGGGCATAGCTTGGGGTGTCGTCAACCCGCTCCACAACACCATCGTGCAGACGACGGCGCCGCTCGAGCAGCTTGGTCGCGTCAATTCGGTCATGGGCTTTGGCAATATGTTCGCTGGCGTGGCCCCGCTGGCGATTGCTCCGTGGCTGGCGGCGACGTTTGGCGTGCAGCAGACGCTCATCGGAGCAGGCATGGTCGTGACGGCAGTCCCCGCGGCGTTGCTGCTGTTTGGGCGCCGGCATTTTGATCGTGCCGCAAGGCAGTAAAGACCATCACAACATTCGATGAAAATCGCGATTTTGCCGAAAAACATCGAATGTTGTGATGGTTTGGCCCACAAACGCCACTTCCCCCACAAAGGGGGCCAGGCACCTTTGTGGTGGTTTTTGCTTTGACGGGCCGCGCCTGTGCCTTGGTATACCATGTACGCCGTTTGCGAATACACCCCACACCGCCGCACAACTCAGAAAGGCCCCCATGGACGCCACCTTCAGCCACATCAAAGCCGTGTTCTGCGATATCGACGGTACGCTGCTCACGAGCCAGCACACGGTGTCCCCGCGCACCGTGGCGGCGATCCGCGCCCTGCGCGAGCGTGGCGTGCTCTTTGGCCTGTGCACCGGGCGCGACGCCCATGCGACCGAGGCCATGTACGAGCTCTGGGGCATCGAAGGCCTGGTGGACGTGCTCGTGGGCTGCGGTGGCGCCGAGGTCATCGACCGCGCGCACGACATCAACGAGCTGAGCTATCCGCTGCCGGGCGAGACCATCGCGCGCATCTGCAAGCACATGGCGGACCTTCCGGCAACACCCGTCTGCCCCCGAGACGGCGTGTTCTACGTGCCCGAGAGCAACGCGTGCGTCGAGCACCTGTCACGCGTCGACGGCGTGCCCTACCAGGTGGTCGATTTTGCCGAGTTCTTGCGCGAGCCGCAGCCCAAGGTGATGTTTACCATGGCGCCCGAGGTAATGCCGCGGGTGATTGAGCGGGCGTCGACGTTTGCCGATAACACTGTTAAGGCGGCGGCTCTGCAAACCACGCAGCGGCTCTACGAGTTCATGGATCCGCGCGTGTCCAAGACGCGCGGCCTTGTACGCGTGGCAGAGCTCAACGACATGGAGCTTACGAACATTTGCGTGTTTGGCGATGCCGATAACGACACCTGCATGGTGGCTGACGCCGGCGTGGGCGTGGCCATGGCAAACGGCAGCGACGCCACCCGCGCCGCCGCCGATTTTGTAACCGCCAGCAACGACGAAGACGGCATCGCGATCTTTATCGAGGAGCATCTGCTGTAGCGCCGGGGGAGAGCCACCGCAAAGGGGGCAGGCGCCTTTGCGGTGGCCTCAGGCGATTTGGTCGAATTGATACCTAAAATCTGTGTGAAAATTCAAATATGGTTGTCTGAACATCATGCTTCTAACCACCGATGGGTTTTTAGATATTCTCATCAATTTGGTAGGATATTCATCCCGGTTAATGACCCCCGCTCACGGTCGATTTTCGACCGTTCACAGGATGCTCGCTCTTGAGCAAAATGTTGTGCAAATAAAACTAATGCCATTAAAAAATAATACGCAACTAAATTACCAGCAGAAACAAAAAATAGATAGCGAATAAACGAAGGTAAATCTGAGCAAATGTCAAGAGAATTGAGAACTCGCTACAAAAATGTCGGTTTTGTTGCTCAGATGTTTAAACAATCGTTATAATTGCATTACTAAACGAGCGCAATTACAGATTGCGCAGATACGTTTGATGGTGAAAGAGCAAGATCGCGGTCTCTTGGGGAGGAGACATCGATGAAAGCGAATTCGGACAAATCTAAGCAGAGTAATAAAGCGACGCGCCGTGTACTGGCAGGCGTTTTGTGCGGAGCCTCCGTGTTGAGCCTGGTACTGTCGCTCGTCATGCCCCCGATCTCGCAGGCCATTGCCAACGATGCCGAGGCGGGTGCAGCCGAGGAAACTGTGGCGGCGGCTGATTCCTCAACTGAGTCTACTGATGTAGAAAACACCAACAACGGGGATACCGAAAACCAGAATAGTGACGATGCCGGGAATGACGCGAGCGAAGACGCCGCTGCCGCAGGCCTGCCGTCCGACGACACGGAGGTCGAGGGTGACACGCAGCCTTCCGACGCACAGCTTGCGGATGATGAGAATAACGATGAAAACGCGAACGCTCCCGCCACCGTCAATGCCGATGGCTATACCGAGGTAAGCAACGATGTTGCTAGGGCATTTACCAATGGCGGCAAGTTCCGACTGACGGGTTCTGTCTATTCGAGTCAGCAGATTGACATAAAAAAAGACACCACCATTAATCTTGCGGGAAACATGCTCTACAACCGCTCCGGCGGCTTAGACTCCTTCTTTGTGGTCGAAAACGGAGCCACGCTCACCATCGAGAACATTATCGAGGGCTCAGATAGCACAAAAGACGAAGAGACTCCGGTCGACAATGCGCCGGCGGGTCAGCCTGCGATTATGACATGGGAAAAAGGAGACGAGTCTAGCTCTAATAACGGCACTCCTAAGAGTCTTACTTACTATGAGACTAAGAGCACGCCCAATACAGATGGACTTTGCACCACCGAGACTACGTACAGGCATGACGTTACGGGCTTTGGCGCTATCGTTGCGGCATCGGACCGCGGTTCCGTAAAGTATGTGGTCAACGTTGAAGCGGGCGGCACGCTCGATCTCAAGGGCGGCATGATTACCACGGCTGCCAACCTGAGTAACGGCGGTCATGTGATTTATTCCGAGGGTACGGTCAAAATCGCGGGCGGTTACGTCACCAACGGTAGCGGCGGCGGCTGGGGCGGTGGCCTGTGCATGGCAAAGGGTTCACTCAATATGACTGGCGGCGTGATTGCAGCGAATAAGGCTGCTTCCGGTGGTGGCATTTTTGCCGACAGCGGTGTCACGTTGGATCTCTCCGGCGGTGTCATCTCAGGTAATGCTACGTACGCTAAGGGCATCGGCGGCAGCAGCTGCGGCGGTGACACCGGAGACGGCGGATACGGTGGTGGTGTTTATACCAAGGGCGCGAACGTCACCATCGGCGGATCTGCCAATATTACCAACAATCGAGTTGACGCTTGGATTACTGATTCCAATCTTTACAACTTCGGTCTGCTTGGCGGCGGCGGAATTGCATGCACGCACAGAGGGACGTTAACCATGACGGGTGGATCCGTTACTGCCAATTACTCCAAAGAGGCCGGTGGCGGAATCTACGCTGGTTTCTGGAACCAGGCGATTACGTTTAAAATGACTGGCGGCACGATTGCCGGCAACGAATCTGAAAACGCCGAGGGCGGTGGTCTCCGTATTTCCACCGGTACTACCGGCGATATTAAGGCTGAGCCGAGCACGTCCAACAAGATTTACATCACCAACAACAAGACCATGACGGGTGAGAGCCGTGGCGGCGATTGGGGCGGCGGTGGCGTCTTTGTCCAAAAGGACGGCAAGCTTAACATCGTAAGGACGCTGATTACTGATAATGAGGCCGGCGGCTGGGGTGGTGGCATCGGTGCCTGCCCTACGGGCGAGACAATTGTTTCGCACTCAAATGGTGCCGCAATCTACAACAATACGGATAATGGTTTAAGTAATCACATGTCTGCCGGTGGTAATGGCAAGAACGAGGACAGCAACACTAACTACATTACCAAAGACTTCAAAGAAGCCGGCCACAAGGATTTCTTCCTCGTGCGCAAGGATGACAGCAATAAGACGGTTGCAGTTGTGCTCGGCAAGATGCTCGGCGGCGGCTCAGCTGGCTGGAAGGGCACCTGCGATCGCCAGAAAATCACCATCGATCCTAATGGCGGTGCCGAGGCCAAGTACATGTTTGGTCTTGAGGCTCATCCCTCCGATACGGCTAAACGTGATGCGCAGAGAGATGCTACGACCATCATCAGTGGCAACTACTCCTACACCCACGGTGGCGGCATCATGACCAACGGCGACCTCATCGTTGGTGAGGTTACTTCCCTGGACGTGTATCCTGCAATCAAGGTCAAGGCTAACAAGGTCCTCATGAAGGACGGCAAACCGCAAGGCCTCACGGGCCACGGCTATAAGTTCAAGCTGTTGGGTAAAGCCGCCGATTCAGCTGGGGAGCCGTATTGGAATACGGACGGCTCATTTAACGCAAACGGATGCGAGGCGACGTCCGAGGTTACCGTTAATGAAAGTGGAGAGATCGTCATTGATACGGCTGCGAACTACCAGTCGGGCAATTACGACCTCTACCTTGTTGAAGTCCCTATCAATGAGGAAGGCACGACCTTTGATAAGGCCATTTACAAAATACATATAAAGGTTGGTACGACACCAGTTAATACGACCAACCTCTTGGGGATCAATATTAATCGTTATGAAGTTGATAAGAGCGCTTCCACAGTATCCGTTAAAAGGGAAGGCGAAACGGGCTTCACCGAGTGTAAATCTCTTGAGTTCTATAACTGGAGTGTAGATCCGAAAGACAATACAATCTCGACCGTAACGATCGGCAACGACTCCAACCCTGCGTTTACGAACGAACTTGCGCCCTACCAGACCTCAGGCACTTGGACACCCAAGGTGACCAAGAAGGTCGACGGCGGTGAGATGAAGAAATTTAAGTTCGAGCTGTATACCAAGAATTCGGACAACAATACCAAGAATTCGGACAACACGGAGAAATCTTTTAAGCCCATATATAAATATACTACTGCTGGGTCGAAAAACCTTCAGATAGTAGATTTCGGATCGGTACAAATCGGCCCACTAGGCGTTAATGAGCTCGATAATAATCGGCAGGCGCAGTTCACCTACTACATCCGTGAATGCGACGCCGACAAGAACGATGGCACCAAACACGAAGGCTACAAGAACGACACCAAGACTTTCAAGGTCGTGGTGACGGCAAAGGACAAGGGTGACGGCACGCTGGAATGCACGCCGACCTACTACGAGGTCGACGCCAGCGGTCATGAGAGCGCGACTCCGACCTTCAACCCCACCTTCACCAACACCTACTCCACCACATTGCCCCTTTCTGGTATGTCGGGCGTTACTCTGACGTACCTTGCCGGCGCGGCGGTGCTTTGCGCTGCTGCGGCCTGGATGCACATTCGTCGCAAGGCGAATGCGAAGGGAGGCGAGCGTCGTGAATAAGAAAGTTTGCTCCTTCCCGATCTTGTTTGCGCTGCTTGCCCTCCTGATCGGCACCTGCGCGGTTGTGTTCCCCGCATCCGCGCAGGCCGCGCCGACCTCGACCGGTTCCATCACGGTGAGCGGCACCGTGGCGCGCAGCTACGACGCCTACCAGATCTTTAGCGCCAACGTTGTCGACGGCGACGGCGACGCCAAGACCGCCACCGACCTCGCCTGGGCAAGCGACGCCGCGCGCGACGCCGCACTGCCTGTGCTGCACAGCGCCGGCATGCCCAATTCCCAGACCGCCGCGCAGGAAGCTGCCGAGTGGCTCGACACCGATTCCCACCTTACGAGCGCGCTGAGCGCACAGCTCGCTCGTTCCCTCCAGAGCTCTGGCGCCGAGCCCGTGGCCCTTAACGCGGGCACGGCGGCCGAGCTGCCCTGCGGCTACTGGCTCATCGTCGCCGACGACGACGCCATCGCCCAGGGCGAGGCCGGCACCGCGCCGATCATGGCCCTGGCCGGCGGCGGC
>OGZW01004076.1_pt1 | contig 10425 bp, 10 predicted proteins | sample 1577001 | NCBI WGS metagenome assembly OGZW01 (sample SAMEA3541519, study PRJEB24748) | human gut metagenome | biome: human gut; feature: human-associated habitat; material: faeces | place: China | collected 2012
GGCGGGCGCGTCGTTGCCGCGGGCGCCGGGTTCGGAGCGGGCGTGCGCGCCTACGGCGTGTATCTACAGGACTTAGGCCTTGGCGATGGCGCGGCCGGCTGTCGGCTCTCCGTCGACGCCTCGTGGCTTGATGCGGCCGGTGCCGACGACGGCGTTGCGTGCTTGGGTGGGTCGCTTGTGTCCGCGCGATTTGTGGCGCCTTCCGGCGGAGCCTTTGGCGCTGACGGTGTGGTGGATGCCTCCGGTGCGGTGGCAACGCATGTGGTGGTTGAACCCGATGTCGCCACGCCTCCGGCGGGGGAGACCGACAGGGGCGAGGTGCCGGGCGAGGTGCCGGGCGATGGCACGGACAAGTCTCCCGCCGATGCTAACCCAGCTGCAGGAGAGCCCACCACAGGGCCCACGACAAATCCGGCGCTGAAACCAGCGGCCGCGACAACCAAGACAACAACGACTGTAACCAAGACCACGGTCGCCAAGACGGCCAAGCCCAAGACGGCTACCACGACAACCGCCACGCTCCCCAAGACCGGCGAGAACTGCTGGATCGCCGCGTCCGTGGCGCTTTTGCTGCTGGGGACAGTGCTGCTCGTCGCCGTACGCCGCTGCTGAAACACTAATTTTTCGGAAGTGCGGGGAAAGCAGAACCTGTCGACCGTAACCCGCTATTTATCAACAAAACCACAGGTCGCGAAAGCGTAAAACCGTGGGCTGGTCAGCAGATCTCGGTTTTATCCCGCACTTCCGGAATTGTCTCCATTAGAGGCCAACCAACAGTCGGCGATTGTATCTCATGCAGTCAGTTAGTTAAAATTGGCCATGATTGCGCTTGCCGACATATCATTCACCATCTCACGCGTGCTACCTCGCTACGATATTCACGAGGCTCATGATGATATAATTTCTACCAAAGCATCGTTTGGCTTGGGATGGATTTAGTTCAGTTCCCGAATGAGGGCAGGCTCTTGGGACCGAGAAATTTTTACTCCTGGGTTCAAGCCTTGCAACTGCCGGCGCATCGATACCTTTTGTTATGCCAAAGTGATACACACATAACGAAGAAAGCCCCTGCGGGAAACGCTTCCGCTACATTTTCGAATATCTGTCCCAGCGAGCATCTATCATAGGATGAGATTACTGGGCAATAGCCATAAGGATTGGAACTGCTGCGAATATCTTCAGCTGGAACGACTTGAATCCAACTGCTCGCGAATACATCTTGATGGCCAAAGATGTGCGTGATATGCAATATCGCAAACAATGGCCTACGCCTGGAGGTAAAACGCTAATCGAACTCGTTGCTAACGAGAATAAAGCCCTTAAGTTTTATCTTGATCTTACAGAGAATAAAAGAAGTTCTTCCTTAATCCTTGGACTTTCCGCTGACAGAAAAAGCACCATGCAGACACGCGTATCGGATCGTCCATTAATTCGTCTTGATTATAGTGATAATCCCGAGGTCCTTCGTCACAGAAATCCAGACGGATCGCTGGTCCTTGGTACTCATGTCCATTTTGATATAGACGGATACGGCGCCAAATGGGCTTGTGGCATCCCAGGTCAAAATATTCTGAAACCTCTGAACGACGATTTTGCATCACTCTTTTGGTCATTTCAGGAAACTTGTAATATTACAGACAAGCTTAAAGTAGAGCTATCTCTGGGGGTGTGAGATGAACGTAGATCAGGCTCGAGGCTTTATCAGCGCATACGCCAAGTTCGTAGAGGCAAATATGGTCCCGGTCCAGCAAGGTAATGGCGTCTGCATCTCCACCCCCATGCTCAATCGAAACAACGATTGCATGCGGGTTTATCTGGGTGATGACCCAGCAGGCGGCTATGTCATTTCTGATCTTGGTGAAACCATCAATGATCTTGAATTGTCTGGATTCACCATGAAAGGACAGCGAATCGATAAGCTCAATTCGATTCTTTCTGGCTTTTCGGTAAAGGAAGAAAAAGGCGAACTGTGTATAACGGCTTCCGGATCTGACCTTCCTATGAAGATGAATATGCTTCTTCAGGCTATGGCCTCTGTTGATGATATGTTCTTGTTATCTCAAAGCAGTGTGAGAAACCTCTTCACTGAAGATGTCGGCAATTGGCTGCTTGATAATGAAATCCCTTATGTTCCTGGCCCGTCTTTCCAGGGCCGATCCGGACTTTCGTTTAAATTTGACTATGCAATTGGTAAAAACAAGAGAAGACCCATGCGCCTTATTAAAACGGTAAATAATCCTGGTAAGCAAGGCATTCAAAATGCATTATTTGGATGGGAAGACATTAAGTCGGCACGCAACGATTGCGAAGGAGTCGTTTTTCTCAACTCCACCAACACTAAAGATGGTGTTGTCTCCCCCGAGTCTATCGAAGCTTGCAAAAACTACGGACTTACTCCAATCATTTGGGGCGTCGATCAAGACTCCTATGTTCCCATGCTCGCTGCATAGGCGGTTTAATTTTGAAATGCTCATGCAAGCTGATGAATGGCAATTAGGCATGCCTTGCTACTCATTCCATTCGTCTGTATGCTTTACTCAGTTTTTGTTCGTAAGGCGCGACCAATGAAATCAAAAGAACGACTACCGCGAAGATCTTGGTTGCAGAGCACGACCAATGCAATATAAATAATGCTCGCGAAGATGACGCCTTCAACTGCTTAGGTTGAAGGCGTCTTGATTTACAAGCGGTATCGACTTAACCTGTGCAGCTGAGGGTAATTCGCGTTTTTCCTGCCGGAAGCATACTACGTGCCGAGCGTGTCGGGCCCCGGATGGGCCTGGACCGATGCTGACCACCTGGAGTTTAACGGCTACGTGGCTGAGGCCATCGGCGCAGATGGCGACATGGTGCTGACGTTTACCGGGCAAAACTCCGTGATATAGTCGCATGCGACCGATGCGGTCATCACGCTATGCGACATGGAAGTGTGGGGCAACCAGGCACTTCGCGGTACCGGGACCCTGACGGCGACGAGCCCCCAGTGCATGATAACGTTTCACAGGCGTTCGCGTTGGACGTTGCACCGTCGATGCCTCGTGGCTGGATACGACCGGTGCCGATGGCAGCGTTGCGCGCACGGGCGGCTCGCTTGTGTCTGCGCGGTTTGTGGTGCCTTCCGGCGGGGTCTTTGGTGCTGAGGTGGGTAGATGCTGCCGGGGGCCGTGGCCGCGTATGTGGTGATTGGACCCGTTGTGGCCACGCCACCGGCTGTGTGGAGACCGATGGATGCGGCGCGTGGGTGGCAGGGCGGGCTAGCCTGCTGGCGGTGCCGGTCATGTTGCAGGGCAGCCCGGTGCTTGGTAGTTGACGGACCTCGTAGCGAAGCCCACGAACGCAGCGCCCAAGACAATCACAACGACCAGGCCACGGTGGCCACGTCGTCCAAGCCCAAGACTGCCACCGCGACAACTTTAGCTCTTCTCAAAACCGGCGACAACAACTGGATTACTGCTACCTTTACACTGCTTTTTCCGGGAATAGTGTTTCTAGGTGCAGCATATTATTGCTGAAACACTTTTTGAATTTTCTAGCTTAGGCACCACCAAGTACCGTGAAATGGTACCGCCAATATTGAGCTTAGTCCCCGGTGAATTATTTTTACCTGCGATCCGCCCCAGGGAGCCGCTGTATGTCGACCTTGCATATGTCGACTTTGACCGCGTTGAGCGCGATCCCGCCCATGATTGCATGCGTATTGATTCCGCCGCCGGGTCTTGAGTTCCACTCCCTCTTCTTGAACTATCTGTAGAAGACCGGTGAAGAGGTGCCTCGCCTCGCTTCATTAGCTCAAAATGCATCGACCGTCTATTAGTTGCGAACGATGTTCAATTATCAATGCAGAAGGCACCTTCGGCCTTAGGGGTCATTCCTGTATTCAGGGTTCCTGATTTGACACAGTTACCTAATTTTGAATTTGCATCAAATGGATGACTGGTAAAATACACTTCATAGCCGGTTCGAATTAGCGTTTGCGCATCGCAATCGGATATGTGTTGTTTGCACATTATATTCTGCTACGTGTCTATTAAGTACGACTCTACGGAGGAACCGGCTATCAACTTTAAGGAAAATCTGATGCTCAACGAGCTGCAGTCGAAGACAGATCTGGCAGGGTTTCTTGGCCTGTCTATAGAAAAGCTTGATTTCTTTGTCAATTCATCCTCCATGTATGACCTATACAGAAATAAATTGATTCCTAAAAGAAATGGCGGCTATCGAGAGCTATTAATCCCAAGATCTGATTTAAAAAAGGTTCAACGAATTATCGCTAAAGAGCTAGAAAAAAGCTACAACCCTTTGCCTTGTGTGCACGGTTTTGTAAAGGGTCGATCAATACAAACAAATGCTGAGACCCATATTGGCTCACAAGTAATTGCTGGCATTGATATTAAGGATTTCTTTCCTTCAATCTCATCTAAACGGGTATATGGCCTTCTTGTTTCGAAGAAGTTAGGTCTCACCCCTGAAGTTGCATTCTGCATTTCTAGACTTGTCGCCACACCAAAAGGGCTCCCTCAGGGAGCTCCCTCATCCCCTTTAATTTCGAACATGATTTGCCTTGGCATGGACAAACAGCTTATGCATCTATCGCATGAGTATCATTATCAATACACGCGATATGCCGATGACCTAACGTTCTCTTTTAAAAGCTCTTTTTATTTTTATCGACACTTTTGCTCAGAGGAAAAGCTCAGGTTGCCCAACAAAATACGAAACGCGATCACTGACTTCCATGGAACCGAGTCATTTGAGATCAACGAAGATAAATCGTTTTACAGTTGCAGTTTCTCAAGACAGCTAGTCACGGGCGTTGTCTGTAACCAAAAGACAAATATAAAGCGCGAGCAATATCGGCGACTCCGCTCAACGCTCCACCGACTAAGCAATAGCGACATTGAAGGCGCGATGGGCTGCTATTACGGTAAATCCATCGCTAAACTCACCGACGCAGAGAGAGGGATATTTCAAGCGGCTCTTCGAGGAAGTCTAAATTTTTATAAGTCTCTTATTAAGAATCCCTGGACATCGGGACCGCTCCTGCGTTTAGGCAGCCTCTACAATAAAACGAAACCAGAAGATACGCCTGTTTTCCCAGTCGCACTTCAGCAAGACTCGCTTCTGTATCTAGAAGGAGAGGATGACAAAGAAACCCCGTTTGAGGGTTTAGGGTTTTACTTAACCGGCTACGGCCTTGTGACGGCGTGGCACGTGATATGCGATGCCGTTTCTCATGACATGGAAAGAAGGGAAATAAAAGTATCCAGCTCAGATAAGACCCCGCTTGCTAAATTTAAATTTAGCAAATCGATCGTTCAAGACAACAAGCGCGATGCTGTAATACTACGAGAAGTTCCTCAAGAAATCTTAAAGAAGATCCCCAAGCTTCCAGCAGTCATGGATTTGCCCGTAAAGGGGGATAAGATCTCCGCTTATCAACAGCATTTTTCCGAATCTAGATTCAGCCTTGAATTGCACAGTGGGGATTTGCTCAGGGTCGGAGATCCAAGCGAAGAGGGCACACTTTGTTATACGAATTGCTCATTTCAGCATGGAATGAGTGGTGGGCCAGTGTTTAATGACTTGGGTCAGGTCATTGGCATAGTACATACTGCAACTGAGCAGGGAAAACTTGGCTCTTTCCTTCCTTTAAGGGATTGTATCCGCTCATCCGATGTTTATGGAGAGTGGCAGGTCTTCTAACTAGATTGTCATACATTCTGGCCCAAAACGCTCATCGCGTCAGACTTGAAACAAGGTGTCTGCTGCTTCTACTTAAACGGTGACAATCGGAAAAGCCATAAGGGGGTGCTGAGTTAGATGCTGGAAAACGGGCCAGTCAGGAAGATATAGAGCGGCGGACTGTATAACATTTCGTTCTAGTACGACTCTGAGACCTATGCGGGAAAGCATGAGGGGAGCGGCTTCTCCGGAAAGATAAAGCTCGCGGATTTCGTCGGTCTGGAGACGGGTGCTTTTTATTTAAGGCAGCGTGCGGACCGATGGGCTCTACTCATGTTCATAGATCAGGCAACCATACTTGGGGGTTACGTTCAACTTGATTATGGCATTCAGTTTGCCTACTCAGAGACACGAGAGGACGGAGCCGTTCGCGTAGCTGTCGAACGCCCGGTTGATTTTGGTGTTTACCACGTTGAACCATCTGCCTGCGGTTAGAAGGTTCAACGTCGAAGGATTTACTACTGATGACCTCAATTTCTTGACAGAATTTATTGATAAAACGCCCCGTTTATCTTTGAGCTCGCCGAACAGCAAAAAGTCGGACCAAAGCCTTCGGCGATGATTTCCTGACGTTCTATTGTTAAATGCCCAGTAAGTTGATTACCAAAATTACTGTCGACACCACTCACCCATGCCGACGACATCGTCTGAATTGTCACGCTGTTGGCGCTTCCCTCGTTAATAGCATCGCTTCTTAGGCCACAACTGGCTGTCGAAACTCCCGTTTTCCGAAATTCGGGGAAAATAGGGGCGGCTGAGCACAACCCGATTTTTGGCAACAATACCGTCGGTCGCAGAAGCGTAAATCCGGGGTTTAGTCGGCTGATCTCTGTTTTCCCGCACTTCCGTATACGACCCCTCGATTAAGGTTATATTAACGCGCGGCGATTACTTCCCATGCAATCGGCGGTAAAATCTCGCCATGGTTACGCTCGCCGATATAGCCTCTGCATTCTCTCGCGTGGACCACACCTGCAACGTCGCCGACCTGATCGACGCAGCTCTAAGAACAGAAGAATTATGAAAGGATTCAAACACCGAAGAGCCTGCAGCATCAAAAGTGTCAGACCGGCGAGATCTGTATCGTAGACATCGTTCGAGAGGGGATGACCGAAAATGACCCGCGCCTACAGTGAAGTTTATCTCGAGGACGCTATGAGAACGCTGGGCGAGGCAGTCGATTTTGCCCTCTGCGACCAGGGACTGACTCCGACCGAACTGACGGCGATCTTGTCAAACGCTTTTGAGATGAAACAGTTTGAGCGCGGTATCCCACGCGTTGTCTGCGGCATGTCGGGCGATGAGCTTGTGCGCGAGATCATTGTCCACGCGGGTCTGAAGCCCGTCGAATTCAGGGAGGCCTATCCGTTCGACCGTTCCCCGCAATACTGAGCAGGTTGGGTTTTGGCATACACGCAATGGACGTGCGGCCTAGGTTTTAGCGACCTTTTTGAAGTGGCGCCACTCGATTGGGTTATCGGCTCGTACCATCCGCTTCACGAGGCCTCCGAAGTTAAATTCGCCCAGATAGTCATTGATAAATGGAACAAAGCCCAGGCAGGCAAAAAGGGCCTCAAGGCAGCACGAAAGGCAGCCGGCCTGACCCAAAAGCAGCTGGCCGCCCAATCGGGAGTCAAAATCCGTGCCATACAGCTCTACGAGCAAAACCAACTGGACCTGCGCCGTGCCTCGGTATCCTCGGCATTGGCGCTCGCAAAACCTTACACTGCAGCATCGAAGACCTCGTCTGGCAACCGATCGTTCTTGAGTACGACTCCTGTTGCCACTGTGATGTGCTCCCCGGCATTGCGTCGCGCGTATAGAATCTAAGCATCCGCACGCCAGCTATGAAATGGAATGGACGCCACATGGAAATCCCCAGCACCCTGTGCAGCAATGTGTACGACTTCGCGTTTTGCCCCGAGCCCTGCTACGAACGCCTGGCCGACCTCGCCGACCCCGAGGACTGGGGTCCCGGCAACCGCATCCTCAAAAACTACCTGTCGTTTTCGTTTAGCCGTGCGGTGTTCCTGACCGAGCGCGACGTGGACCAGACCGCGCCGTCCAACCTGCCTTTGGTGTTCGACAACGACCAATGCCTGTTCAATACCGGCCTGTACACGCGTCGCTACGAGACCATCTACGGCCTGTTTGAGCCCAACACCAAGCCCGACGCGCGCCAGCGCTGGTTTTTGAAGGGCTTCTTTAAGGAGAGCGACCCCATGCTGGTCTCGTTTGAGTACCTGCCGTGCCGCGTGCGCTTTGCCGAGGACCCCTCCGAGCTGGTCTTTGACTATCGACTGCCCAGCCGCTCCAACATCGACCACATTCTGGGCGACGAGGAGAACCTTACGCGCATCCCCGCCAGCCTGATGGGGGAGGACAACTCGCTGCTGCTGCGCCGCGCTTTTGAGGGCGCCGTCGTCGAGGCCGCCCGCCGCGCCGCCGCAAACTACACGCTCGCCGTGCCGCAGTTCTACGGCGGCCGGATCCAGCTGCTCTTGCCGCTGTGCCTGACCGGCGACAAGCCCGAGCTGGCGCTGACCATCCAGCGCGAGGACGGTTTCTACGCAGCGCGTACCTGTCTCACGCTCGACATGGCTTACAACAACGCGCGACTTATCTGCCGTCCCGAGTCCTCGTGGATTAAACGATAAAGGGTGGTTAAGCTGCGGTTTTGTTGGTTGACTGGGTTGAAACAGTGCGGTTTGCTCTCACGAATTTATAATCGAGGGCAAAAAGTTCTTGGTAAACCGCGCACGGCTATGTTAGTATCTCTTTTGCCGAAAGGCGACGGGCGATTGGCTCAGGGGTAGAGCATATCCTTCACACGGATGGGGTCACAAGTTCGAATCTTGTATCGCCCACCATCAAAAGCACAGGTCAGAGGTATTAAGCCTCTGGCCTTTTTCTATTTGACACCAAGGGTGACACCAAAACTGACACCAAATTTTCGATTTTTATTAGCATGGGGTCCTATTTTTTATTGATCGCAAACCCTTCATAGTTCCTACATATTGAATATTATTTTCGTTCGTTGACCAACTATAGAGTGACGTCGTCGAACATTTTGAAAATAGTTCACGCGATCTTTCAATGAATTCTTTGCATGATTCATACGCAATTGTGGAGAAAAAGACCACTGGCTCACAGCTCGTACCAGCACATTCACGCCTCGTGACAACCTTTCAACACATCCCATCCATTTTTTGGTCAGCGTTTGGTCAGCTTCCGGTACTTACCCGCATGATGCCCCAGTAGATAATCGTCCACGACCACAACCGCATGGCCTACGGCCGATACCAAGGGAGGCGCAAATGGACGAAATCGTCTGCGCAAACACCGCATTCCGCTATTGGCGCTGCCCACCGCAGGTGCGCGACCTCTACCCGCGCCTACCCAACTCCGAAGAAGGCTGGCGAGCTCTATCCCAAGCCCCATTCGTAACCGACGTCCTCAAGACCCCGATTATCGCTGTTGCTTCGCCAGGTTATTGCAATCACCACTCGGGATTGCGCTCCACTATTCGCTGGGAAGGGACATCGGATGTCAGCACAACAATCGACACTAATTTAGGCTTTAGTGTTACCAATCCGCTTAACACATTATTTACTATGACACGCTTTGTGTCCCAAATAGATCTCGTACTGGCTATGTACGAACTTTGCGGTTGCTTTTCCGTTTTCGAGCTTGCTCCCGCTGCCGAAATGCAGTTAAAAATGGCGGTAGAGGAGAATCGCAATTCCAGCACGCAGGATCTGTTCGAACTTGGAGAAGGCGAAGACGAGGTTCCTTGGAAACGAGTTTACGCCCGCGCAACCGTAAAGGCCACAGATAAAGAAGGCCAAACGAACAAGCGTGAGGATGGAAGAGAGGTTACGAAACTCAAAGGCACTTCTCTTTGGATGAGAAAGCCGCTCATCGAGCTAAGCGATCTACATCGATTCGCCGACAAGGTCAAAAGTCAAATGTGGGGAAAGCAGTTTTATGATGCCGCTCAGCAGGTTATCGGCATTGCTGCGTCTCCGCTCGAGGTCGCGGGGGTACTGCTTCTAAGTCGTTCTCGACGTCTAGGTGGTTCAGGATTCAGATACGTGTACCTCAACGATTTAACCCCTCTATCCGTGGCAGCCCAAAGCATCGCAGGCCAAAAGGTCTGCTACGGCGACATCGTGATCGTAAACCCAATCCTAATGAAGGCAGTTATTATCGAGATCCAAGGTGAGGTCATTCATGGCTCAGGTGCAATACTTGACCACGATGCGGAGCGCATGACTGCGTTGCAGAGCATGGGATTCGATGTATTCCTGGTGACTCACGATATGCTCAACGATTCAAAGCTGCTAGACACCATAGTCAGAAGTGTCTGCGACCGTTTAGGGATTCGCTATAAAGCCAAAACTGAGGCAATGAAGTGCGCCGAGACGAGACTGCGAGCAAATGTTTTGTGCAACTGGTTGGAAATCGGAAATTAGTCGGCGACAAGGCGCTAGAACTACCTAGTTTGCCTGTTAGTGAAATAATGTCATTTCAAAACTATGCCGGATTACGGGGCTGGACCCGGACTGGCCGTCCATACCCTGCATTTCACGGAATACGCAAGCCGTCTACCTGCGGTTTTGATTTTATGATTCTGATCGCCGGATTCAGCGTATGGTTCAGAAGAAGAAAAGCTTAAGGAGG
>OGZW01004084.1_pt1 | contig 10415 bp, 10 predicted proteins | sample 1577001 | NCBI WGS metagenome assembly OGZW01 (sample SAMEA3541519, study PRJEB24748) | human gut metagenome | biome: human gut; feature: human-associated habitat; material: faeces | place: China | collected 2012
ATTAAGTTATTCAATATCTTCTATTAAAAACGTTTACTCTCCAAATATGTTTGCAGAATAATAGTGGCACTTATCTCATCCACCAATGCTTTGTTTTGCCGGTCTTTCTTTTTCAGTCCGGCTTCCAGCATCGTACGGTGTGCGAGAACAGATGTGAAACGTTCGTCCACATATTCTACAGGAAGTTCCGGGAAACGTTTCTTCAATGAACGAACAAAGGGTTCGATGTTCTTCATATTTTCCGAAGCTTCATTATTCATCTGCTTGGGCAATCCTATAATAATCCGCTCTACCGGTTCTTTTGCCACATACTCACCGATAAAGTTCAGAAGTTCATGTGTGGGTACAGTTGTCAACCCGTTTGCAATCAGTTGCAACGTATCGCTCACAGCTATCCCTGTGCGCTTCCTTCCATAATCTATAGCTACTATTCTGCTCATATGGGGTACAAAAATACAAAAAAGACGCTTCCCGCGAAAGGAAACGTCTCTTTTATTCTATTATTTCAACTGTGGATTATTCTTCCACGATAGCAACACGGCTCAACTTAGCGTCATCGTAGAACATATTGCCTACACCACCCTTGTAATCAACCTTCAGTTGAGAAGCAGGTACACCGAATTCGTTCACCATCAGGTCACGTACAGCTTCAGCTCTCTTCTTACTTAACTTCATGTTGTACTCAGCAGAACCAGTACCCTTGTCAGCATATCCTGTAACAGTAAATGTCTTTTCCGGATTAGCTTTGATACCCTTAGCCATTGCTTCGATGTTCATGTACTCTCTCTTGCTGATGTTGCTCTTACCAATGTTGAATACAACAACCAGACGTGGAACGAATCCGCCTTCTTTCTTAACGATTACTTCCGGCTTCTTGTTGCGTGCTTCAACCAAGTCACGTTTCAGAGATTCGTTTTCACCCTTCAGAGAGTTCAGTCTGTTTCTCATGTCGTCCAACTGACTTTCCGGTACCATCGGTACAGTAGGAACAGCGTTGAATCCGCGTTTTTTGAACTTGTAAGTTACACCTACAGTTACACCGGCCATACCTTCTTTAGAAGTTCCGCCGAATGCATCCTTCATCAAAAGGCCACGCAATTCAAGGTTGATATCCCAAGCATCCGATACACGGAAGCGGTTGATCAAACCGGCATTGATACCTAAGTTTTGTTGATGAGGTTCTGACCAAGAAAGAGCCACACCTGCACCTACATAAGGAATGAATGAATAAAGACGATCCTCGTTGTAACCGCAGAACATGTTAGAAAGGTTGAAGAGAACATCACCATGGAAGTTAGCCATGTTCCATTTCTGCTTGTAGTAACCGTTAGAATACTTGCCACCTTTTGTATACAAGTCATTAGCACTAGGAGCAGCTCCCTTAGCTTGAAGACCGTTGTATGCAACACGCAATCCGATACCCGGAGTAAACCATTTACCTACGGCAATATCAAGTGCCGGAGCAATGCGTTTTCCGAAATCCGCTTTACCGTCGTTGTCGCCAAAGTACATTTGACCACCAACGCCACCACTAATGAACCAATTGGCCCCAAAACGATTAGTCTCTACAGTGTAGGCTTTACCTTCTGTTTTTCCTTTTTCCTGAGCAGACAGGCACACAGAAGCCCCTACCATTAAAATAAACAATAAACCCTTTTTCATCTCAATTTATTTTAGTAAATAATATAATGCAGTTTGTGTTACGCTATAACCACAACTCTACAGGCTCTAAATCTTAAACAAAGAGATATAAATCTCTACCCTTTTTCTTTAAATTTAGTGCAAATATAGATATTTATTGTAATACACACAAAAAAACTCGTAAAAAAACATTTCTTCGTGATATTTATATGGGATGATAAAAGTGTTGGATAGCCTACAAAGGGTATAGCCAACATTTTTGAAAGAAAAATAAAAGCAAAAAAATAACCAATGATAATCTATATCATTGGTTATCCCTTATTTTTTCCGCTACCTTAATTAATATACCAGTTTTACATTATCAATCCACAATGAATTTCCGGGTGAACCGACGTAAGCTCCGCCATGACTGGATGTGAACTGGAGATACAGATGAGTCGGCTCATCATTTTCATCCCCCCATGCCACTTCGTGGATAGGCACGCTTTCACCTTTGCTGTTGACTGTATAGTTCTCAGTCACCTGCAGACGCATCATGTGAGGTTTATATTCGGGACGGCTGGTAATGTCTCCATACATAATTTCATACGTGGCATTATTCTTCCAGTCGGTAGAGTGATAGTAATAAGTCACCAACGTTCCGATACGCTTGGCATAAACATTTCCGTTGGCATCCTCCCAGCGTTTCTGCAAAAATAAAATAGCAGCCGGATAATCCTTGCCTGCTACATCTGTAATTTTACTGAAACCGGTAGCACGTATACGTTTTTCCCTGTCGGACATCTTCACTTTATAGTCAAACTGAAGGGCAACCGGCTTCTTGGTAAACGGAATCCCCGTCTGAAGCATCTTCTGCGGGTTTTTGGTACCCTTGATCGGTTCGTGCACAGATCCCGTAAAGATAGAGCCGGCAGCCAATACGGTTATATTGACAAGCCCCAGTACCTTCACACTCTCCATACGCGTATCCAGGCGTGCACAGTAACCGTCTCCCCGTTTCTCCGGAAAAACCGACGTATTTGTCTTGGTAATACCTGCCACTTTCGCCATCACATTCGAAGTCGCCCACGGTGAGCCACCCATATTCTTATACACCTGATCTCCCTTAATTACAGTCGTCGGACCAATCTCATACACATTCTTCGTATTCCCTCCGATAATCCCCGACTCTTTTATCTGGCGGTCCACCCATTGGTCCATATCCCCGAAGGGGACCATCTCCACTTTATGCTGCGCCATCAAAGACAAGGAAGAAAAAAATGCAACGAAGCCTGTCAGAAACAGGCGATGAACCATTTTCTTAATCATCAATACTTATCCTTTCTTTTATAAATTATAGTTCCATTGTTTCAAAGCAAAATCCCAGTTTTCCTCTACCAATCGAATCGTCCGGTCATCATATTTATACTTATTCTTCTTATATCCCTTCTTGCCGCCGACATATTTTTCGATATCTCCTTGTGCTTCGGCGAAGCCGGGGATAGAAAGTGACTTATAAATATTCTCCGTCATTCCCATCGCATCCGCTTCAAAGTCTTCAAACTTCACTTCGATCAGATTGCCTTCCGGAATGAATTTCTTATCCGATTCATACTTATGATACAGCTTTGCATAAATAGAAAGGATATTCTCCTCCAATTGTTCATTGCTGACATCCTCCAGTTTCAGAGGCTGGATTGTATTTGTAAAGAAACTGCGTGTAGATTCAAATACCGTATACGGATTACGCATCAGGTAGATAAACTTGGCGTTCGGGAACATTTTCACCAATTCTTTCACCCTGCCCGTATGAGGAGGGTTCTTGCTGAGGAATTGCGTACCCTTGGTGTTCCACAAAGAAATCTTGATCAATTTCGTGAATACCTCTTCAAACACTTTCAGTTCTTTGTCCGTGATATCATCAAACAGCAGATACTTGTCCGCATATTCCTGTTGATATTTCGGCAGGAACCAGAAATTATAATAGGTATACGGCATCATGTTCGACAATGCAAACTCTTCCTCCTGCGGAAGATCCACTGCCAGCTCCATATTATCCGTCGGACGCTTGTCCGGCATCAGCCAGCTCATATTCTTCTTGAAGAAAGGCTGTCCCCACATCATCAGATGCGGGAATACGGTCTGATAAGTTGTGTTATACCCAAAATGCTTGTCGCAGGAGAACACGTTATGTACAAAAGTAGTTCCACTCCGCCAGTGTCCCAGAATGAATACCGGATCATGTTCCAGCGGCTGATTGGCCAACAACTTTTCGTAGCGTTTATCCTGCAATGCAGCCAACGGAGAAAGCAGGCGGCACACCGCTTTCGTCAACCGGTACTTGCCTTTATAAGCAGCATCAATATCACGGCCGGCAGTGATTGCCTTAAACGTTTTCCAGTCGGCACCTACCAACGTATTAATCGGAAGTTTATTAAATTCAAGTAATCCCATCGTTCTACATTTTATTTAATCACTTTTATGGAGAGTCCCTGGCGTTCCAGTTCCTTCACGGCTTTTTCTATGGCGGCGTGATGTTCCGGGGCGATGTCCAGTTTCGACAAATCCAGTACGGGGATGTCATCCGTGGCAGCCATATCTTTCATTTCCACCCGGTCGATAATCATACCTACGGCAGAGGTATTATTCGTAATCGGATCGATCAGGATAAAAGAACCGCAAGATTTATTCTTTTTATAAGGATCGAAGAAAAGCTCCTTGGCAGTAGTCAGCACAACGCGGGCGATCTGATTGAGCTGCAATGGCAAATTGTCCTTTGTCAGTTGTCCATTGTCAATGGAAAGATGCTCCATCGTGTTGACATCCACTTTATATTTGATCGCGTCGATGCGGGTACGGCTCAAATTGGTAGTCTGCTTGATAAAGAACGATTTATTGATGTCCATCGGTTCTTCATCCATCCATACCATCATCGCTTCGAAGTTGCGGTCAACGATCGGCAAGTTGTCCGGATGCACCAGCATTTCACCACGGGATACGTCGATTTCGTCTTCCAGTGTCAGTGTAACCGACTGCGGCGGGAAAGCGTAATCCAGTTCGCCGTCGTATGTCACAATACTCTTCACCTTGGAAGTCTTTCCGGAAGGCAATGCCATCACTGTATCTCCCTTGCGGACAATACCCGATGCCACTTTACCGCAGAAACCACGGAAGTCAAGGTTCGGGCGCAGCACATACTGCACAGGGAAACGGAAATCCGTGAAGTTATGATCATTATCGATATGAACCGTTTCGAGGAAGTCCAGCAAAGAGATTCCTTTATACCATGGTGTGCGTTCGGACTTATCCACAACGTTGTCACCGTCCAAGGCAGAAAGAGGAATACAGTTCACATCCGGAATTCCCAGCGGTTCTACGAATTTCTTGTATTCCGATACAATCTCGTCGAACCGTTCCTCGGAAAAGTCCACCAGGTCCATCTTATTGACCGCCAGCACCACGTGCTTGATGCCCAGCAGAGATACCAGGAAAGTATGACGACGGGTCTGGGTAATCACACCCGTACGGGCGTCTACCAAGATAATTGCCAGATTGGCCGTAGAGCCACCGGTAATCATATTACGTGTATACTGTTCGTGTCCCGGAGTATCCGCAATGATAAACTTACGGCCGTTGGTAGAGAAGTAGCGGTAAGCCACGTCAATCGTAATTCCCTGCTCACGCTCCGCTTTCAAGCCATCGAGCAACAAAGCATAGTCTATATGTTCGCCTGCATTACCTACACGCTTACTGTCACGTTCCAATGCATCCAGCTGATCTTCGTACAGTTTCTTACTGTCAAACAACAGACGTCCGATCAAAGTCGATTTTCCGTCATCCACCGAACCGGCAGTCAACAGTCTCAGCAAGTCTTTCTGTTCGTCTTTATCCAGAAAGGCCTTTATATCCAGCTTATTATCCATTTCCAACTTTTAGTTTTTTAATCATTCATTTTTAATTGCTTAAAAATACCCTTCACGTTTCTTCTGCTCCATGCTGCCTTCCTGGTCAAAGTCGATCACACGGGTAGTACGTTCGCTCTTGGTAGTCGTCATCATCTCTTCCACGATCTCTTCGATGGTAGCCGCACCGCTCTCTACTGCGCCCGTCAACGGCCAGCAGCCCAGAGTACGGAAACGCACCATCTTCATTTCGATCTGATCACGATATTTTTCCGGCAGACGGTCGTCATCCGCCATGATGATATTACCATCCAGATTGATCACAGGACGCTCCTTGGCATAATACAGCGGAACGATCGGAATATTCTCCAGACGGATATACTGCCAGATATCCAGCTCCGTCCAGTTGCTGATCGGGAACACACGGATACTCTCACCTTTGTGTACACGGGCGTTGTAGATATCCCACAATTCAGGACGCTGGTTCTTCGGGTCCCACTGGTGGAATTTATCACGGAAAGAGAAGATACGCTCCTTGGCACGTGACTTTTCTTCATCCCGGCGCGCGCCGCCGAATGCAGCGTCAAATTTATATTTATCCAGCGCATGCAGCAATGCCTGAGTCTTCATCAGGTCCGTATGTACCTTGCTTCCATGCGTGAAAGGTCCTACCCCTGCATGAAACGCTTCCATATTACTTTCCACAATCAGGTTCCAGCCATGTTTCTTGGCATATTCGTCGCGGAACTGGATCATTTCCTTAAACTTCCACTTCGAATCGATATGCATCAACGGGAAGGGAACTTTTCCCGGATAAAACGCTTTTTCAGCCAAGCGCACCATCACCGAAGAATCTTTTCCGATGCTGTACAGCATCACCGGATTCTCAAATTCCGCCGCCACCTCGCGGATGATATGAATTGACTCGGCTTCGAGTTCTTTCAAATGGCTCAGTTTATATTCTTCCATCTTTTTTGAAATTTCTTCATTTATTTCTTTTCTATTTTCGGCAACACCATCTCCAACAGGCGGTTGACCGACTCTTCCAGACTCAGCTTCGAAGTATCCAATGACAAGGCCGGATGTTCGGGCACTTCAAACGGTGCGGAAATTCCGGTGAAATTCTGAATTTCTCCCTTGCGCGCTTTGGCGTACAGTCCTTTCACATCCCGCTTTTCACACTCTTCCAGCGGGGTGCTTACGAAAACTTCCAGGAAATCATCTTTTCCGATAATATTCGCTGCCATTTCACGGATATCATTATTGGGACTGATAAATGCCGCAATCGTAATGATGCCGCTGTCCAGAAACAACTTGGATACTTCGGCGATACGACGGATATTCTCTACACGGTCAGTTTCGGAGAAGCCCAGATTATTGTTGATACCGCTGCGGATATTGTCTCCATCCAGAATACGGCAAAGCAGTCCGCGCTTATGGAGTTCACGTTCCAATGCAATCGCAATCGTACTTTTACCTGATCCGCTCAGACCTGTAAACCAGATCATCACGCTATGCTGTCCCAGAAGTTCTTCTTTGTCCTCCCGCGTCATCATGCGGTCAAAAATCGGATATATATGATTTTTTTCTTCCATTTATAGAATATGTTTATTAAAAGTTCCAGATCAACGGGATCAGGATCACAGAGATTAAGAAAGTGATGATATTGAGCGGCAGACCGATACGGACAAAATCCGTAAACTTATAGTTGCCGATACCTTGCACAATCAAATTAGTCTGATAACCGATCGGTGTGGAAAAGCTGGCAGACGCAGCCATACAGATCACGACAAAGAAAGGTGTCGGACTTACGCCCAACTGCGCCGAGATGGACAGTGCCAACGGAAATGCCAGAGCCGCAGCCGCATTGTTCGTGATCAGTTCCGTAAACAAATTCGTGATGACAAACAATATAGCAAGTAATACATGCGGTCCGTAATCGTCACTCAAACCGATGATAAATCCTGCCACACAATCGGCCACACCGGAGTTCACCATAGCCTTGCTGATGGCAAATGCGCAGGCAATCGTAATCAGAATATCCCACGAAATATATTTGGTATACTTACGGGCGGGGAAAATATTGGTCCACGCCATGATAATAGTAGTAATGCAGACAAAGAAAAACATATCCAGCTTGATATCGGGAAACATCTCTTTGGTTGCCGGCAGTTCGCCCACCGTAGCACCGACAATCATCAGTACCAGCAAGATTAGCGCCAACCAGCGCTTCTTCTTTCCCGAAGTATCCGGATCATTGCCGTTGGTAAGCAGCACGAATACCGAAGATTCTCCCCAAGTCGGGATAAACGTATCATCCGCCATCACCACAAGCGTATCACCCTCACGGAGCACTACATCCTCCAGATGATCGACATAGCGCTGACCGTTACGTGTTTTGATCTCTTTCACTTCCGCACCATAGTGACGCTGGAAATTGAAATCACTCAGTTTCTTGTTGATACCGGGGAAACGGGCTCCCAATACAGCTTCTACACGATGCAGCTTCTCTCCTTCCTCCACTTCTTCATCGGGTACAGCCGTATCCGGACGTGCATCGGGCAAGAGCCGTTTGGAGAAAATGAAAAGATATATGATACCGGCAATGGCAATAAAGATGCCGACCTTTCCCAGTTCGAACATGGTGAAGCCTTCATAGCCGGCTTCCAGAATCATACCATGCACTACCAGATTGGTAGAAGTGCCGATCAGCGTACAGATACCGCCGAGGATAGTCACATAAGAAAGGGGAATCAGGAACTTGGTGGCCGGAAGTTTTACCGATTTCGCCCAATGCTTGATGATCGGGGCAAAGATGACTACCACCGGAGTATTATTCAGAAAGGCAGAAATGAATGCAACAGACGGCAGGATACGCAGCTGCGCTTTAAACACCGTCGTCTTCCCCTGCGGAAGCAGTTTCTTGATCACTTGCCCTAATGTACCCGACTGACGGATACCTTCACTAACCAGGAATAACAAGGCGACGGTAATCATTCCTTTATTACTGAAACCTTCAAGCATTTCCTTCGGAGTCAGAATGCCGACGCACAGAAATAAAACCACTACCGAAAAGAGCACCATGCCCGGCCGCATCTTATCCGCGATCAGGGCAGCCATCATTCCTAATAAGGATAATAGTACAAATACAATTTCAAATGTCATATAAACATTAATTAGCGTTCTCTTTTTGCTTCAACGATAAACCACGGATTCAGCAGATCCTCTTTGTTATATCGCAAAGGTTCCTCCTTCCCTGCCTGATATACTTCCATCCCTGCGGCACGGGCTATCGCATGTCCGGCAGCCGTATCCCATTCCATCGTCGGAGCAAAACGCGGATAGACATCCGCCTTTCCTTCGGCAACCAGACAGATTTTAATGGAACTTCCGCTTGATATCAGTTCCACATTGCCGTGTTTCTTTTTTAAGTCTGCAATATATGTTTCAGTTTCAGGCGTCAGGTGTGAACGGGAAGCGACAGCAATAAAATGGTCGCGCGCATCCGCCAATGGCATCCGTTCCGATTTCTCAATCATCTGCTGTAAGGTCACTCCCTCGTCTTCCAGACCGACAATGCCGGAACACTTATAGGCACCTGTCCCCTCCACTGCAAAATAAAGTTCTTTTTTTACAGGCACGTAAATAACACCCATTACAGGTACAGCGTTCTGCACCAAAGCTATATTTACCGTAAATTCTCCGTTACGCTTGATGAACTCCTTCGTTCCGTCCAGCGGGTCTACAATCCATAAAGTATCCCAGCCTCGCCGCACTGCATAGTCCATATGCTTTCCTTCTTCACTAAGAACCGGAAAAGGAGTTTCATTCAAAATGGCCACAATCGCCTCGTGGGCTTTCCTGTCTGCTATCGTTAAGGGAGAGTTATCCGCCTTCCTCTCTATTTCAAAATCCGACTTCGGATCTTCATAGATAGAAAGGATTTTTTCACCTGCTTTCAACGCTGCATCGATAGCAGCCATTACATATTTCTGTTTCATAATGACAAAAGTAAAAACTTTATTTACGAAAAAAGTTTCCCACCTGCTATTTATAACTTCTTTTAGTAGAATGATAAAAATTTCTAAAAAACGAATTTACAATGTGTAACAAAAAAGCAGTAACTTCCCAGTTACCGCCTTCTTATTTCGGGAAAACAGGTTATCCATCCCGATATATATTACCAAAAAGAAATCAATAAATACGATACAGCAACCAAGCTCCCTGGAAGTCTGTACGACTCGGGTATTTAGCCTTGAATGCGTCACGTGCATCGACAGCAGCCGCTTTGTCACAAAGCTTGATCTTCATGCCTGCTGCATCGTATTCTTTCCAGGTATCGCGCTGGAAGTCGACGAACGGAACATGGTAACGGTCGCAGACCATGTCATAGCCTGCTGCGCGGAACGCTTCCCCGGTACGGTCTCCAACCCAGGAGCCTTCCATGATGGTGATGTTCTCAAAACCATGCTCCTGCAGATATTCAATGACACCGGCAAGAAGCTCACTGTGGGTAGTTGCACCGCTGGAAGGAGCTTTTGCAGTAACCAGATTCGGTTTTAAAGCAATCTTTTTCTTCTTATCGCCGATATCCTCTGCGACGTTAGCAGCTTCCATGACTTTTTTCGCCATCTGTTTGTAATTGGTTCCGTGTATTAGGATAATGTCGTTCTTTTCCATTAGAATTTCCTCACTTTGTATTGGACTTTTTCTCAATTATTATACAGCGTTTCTTTATTTTTGCAAATGGAAAGTCGAAAGAATGCCTGTATGCTTTATTTGCCGGGCATGCAGGCGTGAACAGTAACAACAAATTTGGGACAATGCGTGAACAGCAACGTAATACTTGACAAAATGGCGTGGTGACTCGGCGTTTTTGGCGCTCTTGTCCTT
>OGZW01004086.1_pt1 | contig 10409 bp, 4 predicted proteins | sample 1577001 | NCBI WGS metagenome assembly OGZW01 (sample SAMEA3541519, study PRJEB24748) | human gut metagenome | biome: human gut; feature: human-associated habitat; material: faeces | place: China | collected 2012
ATAAAACCACTCCTGTGCAAGCACATCGTGGTTTCAGGCTTTTGACCCTGGCATCTATAGAATTGCGAAAATTAGTTTTCAACGGAGCAATTTACAGGAATCAGTCAGGAATGAAAGATTAAAAAAGGAAAACAGGAGGAAGATATGAGAAAACGAATTGCAGCAGGATTACTTGCATTTGCACTTGCATTTACCGCAATGGATTTTGGTGGCTTGGTAAGTATTCAGGCAAATGCAGCAGGACTGGTACAGGTTACTGAAGAGAACCAGAGTAATTTTCATTTAAACGGAGATTATGCCGGATATTATGCGATTGCAGACAAAGAAGATCTGCAGGCGTTTGCGGCGAAGGTCAATGCCGGAGAGAACGCTGTCAATGCAGTGCTGACGGCAGACATTGATATGACAGGTGAAGACTGGACACCGATCGGAGATACAAATGACGGTTATACAGGAATCTTTGACGGAAACGGACATAAGATCAGCAAGCTGGTCTGCGAGCGGACAGGGGATAAACAGGTATCAGGCTTGTTTGCACAGCTGAAGGAGAACAGCGTTGTCAAAAATCTTGGCATGGAAGATGGCGTGTTCACATCGTCAACGAGTACGGCCGGAGCAGTTGCAGCAAAAAGCAATCTTGGAAAAGTGATCAACTGCTGGAACAACGGAAAAGTAACAGCTCATGATTTCGGCGGCATTGTCGGAAGTTCGCAGGGCTGGATCGAATCATGCAAAAACAGCGGATCGGTAAAGGCAACGTGGGGCTGGGGACGCAGCGGAGGTATCGCCGGGGAACAGGTCTGTGATATGAACAGCTCAAAACAATATGTAAGAACCTATATCAAGTATTGTTATAATACCGGAACAGCAGATGGATATTATGCCGGCGGTATAGTTGCTTATCAAGGCTATAAGAATCAAGAAGCCTGTGATATCATCTCCTGCTGGAGCGATGCAGTCATGACAGGAAGTATAGCAGGTGGAATTGTAGGGAGTCTGGACAAGGGTGACACAATTCAGAACTGTGTTTTTAATACCGATCGTTTTAAGGGACAGGTTTATAATAAAAATCAAAATGGAAGTGTCAAAGATTCAGAAGGTATGACAACCGCAGAGTTTGCATCCGGAAAGGCGACCTGGGTGTTAAATGGAAAGGATAATTCTCTGGCTTCACAGGCAAAGTGGTTCCAGAATCTTGAAGAAAATCCGGATGCTTATCCTGTAATGGATGGCACACATGGAAAGGTTTATTATCTGGAGGAAAACGATACTTACAGCAATCATCCGGGAAGTATGGCAAAAAATGAGATTTCACTGGTATCCGGTACCCAGATTGAGCGGACAAGCGATAATCTGTCTGAAACAAAGCCACTGTCTCTGAAAAAAAACGAGGTTTTTAACTGGAAAGGGGACGGAGCAATAGAGGTCGGCTATTATCTGGATGAAAAGGCACAGATACCGACCACGGCGGAAAACAGCGGAGCTGCTAAAAAAGGCGGAGCACCGGCACTGCCGGGACAATATTATGTAAAAGTGACGGCTCTGGAAGTGGAAGATTTTTATCAGGAAACTTCAGAAATCTTTTCCTATCAGATCAACTTCGATGCCGAAATCCAGATGGAAAAAATCGCAGGCAGCAAAAGCATAGATTATGCTTATACCGGAAATCCACGGGAACTGTCCTTTGAAAAAGGAAGAAAAATCACCTGGAGCTGCGAGGAAACACCGACATCCGTAAAAACCACTTATTATAAAGATCGCGGCAGCGTGCTGACAAATGCAGAAAATGCCGGTGCACTTACCGAAGGCGGAGCGCCGGCTGATAAAGGCGATTACTATGTAAAAGTAGAAATGACTTTCCGTGAAAAATATAAATCAGAATCGGATTATCTGTTATATAAAATTTCGGACGGAGAAATTGAGGTAACTATGGATGGACATTCCGAACCATATGTTACTTTGACAGAAGCATTTCGTGATACAGAGGGAAAAACAGCACAGATGAAGCTGTTGAAGAATATTGAATCGGTACGGGAAGTGGAGGTAAACAGTGGAAATCTGATTCTGGATCTGAATGGATATCGTCTGCAAAATTTAAAGAGGACCACTCTGAATCAGGATGCTTCTCTTAAAATTACAGACAGCAGTGAAACGCAGACGGGTGTATTTTACGGTACGTTGCTAGTAAGAAGTAAAAATATAGAGTTTGCCGGCGGAATTTATGAAAATCAGTCGAACAGCTATTTTGTGTATAACGGTGCGAAAATTAAGGTGAGCGGTGGAAAATTCGATCGGGTTTCAAAAGAATGGGCAGAACTTGGAGAAGAGCTTTGTCTGGTGGATAATGAGACGAATGAGAAACAGCCATATGCCGAGACAAGCTGTACGAATGTGCATGTCGAGGCGTGTAAGAAACATGATTATGAGCAGGATGTGCAGTACTGCGTGTGGTGCCATAAGAAAAATCCGGATTTCCAGGGTTATGTTCGGATCACCGTAAATGGAGTAGAAACTTATGTAGATACACTGAAAGAAGCGTTACAATACGCAAATGGCAAAGAAGCAGAGATTACCTTTATGCAGTCAATGGAAAATACGGGAAGTCTTCCGACTCTGAAAAGTGGAAAAATCACTCTGGATTTAAATCAAAAATCTCTGACAGCGAAAAGTGTTGACCGGATCTACATAGACGGAGCAGAGGTTACGGTAAAAAACGGAACCTTTGATATTGTAATAGCACAGAGGAGCGGGAAACTGAGAATAGAAAGCGGTGATTTCAGACAGATCGGCTATTGGGACAGTTATCAAAACAGTATAGAAATGACCGGCGGAAATTTTCAGAACATCGTATTATATTCAGGCAGTGCAGAAAATATGCTTCCGCAGGGTTATGCGTTCTACAGTACGGAAGATGGACGCTTTCTGAGCAGAAAAGAAGTACTTACTCAGAGTGATCTGAAAAATGTGGAGGTTCGAAATACAGGTATGAGCTGTGAGACACTTCCGCAGATTTCCGGAAATGTAGAACAGACTTTGCAGGAGTATACCTTAATTCCGGGCGTGATCAGGGCAGATACCGGAAACGGAGAAAGTACGCTGCTGGAAGGAACCTGGAGTTTTACGGAGAAAGAAAATCTGGAAGTGATACCGGAACTTGGAAAAAGATTGATATGCGATCTTGTTTTTACACCGAAAGATGGAAATTATCCTTATTATGTAGTAAAAGGTGTAGAAGTTCATGTTGAGAAAAAGACTCCGCAGCAGACTGCATTTCATGAATCGGCAAGTTATATTTATACCAAGGGTTCTGGCACGGTATTTGTGGATCTGCGGGCAAAACTCCCGGCGGACAAAAAGGAAGATTATTATTCCTATTCTGCAGCAGGGGATGAGCAGATTTTTGATGATTATGAGATTACGCGGAATGGACAGTTAAATTATAAAGTGAAAGATTTTACAGACAGGAGCATGATAGGAAAAACAGGCACAATTCATGTAAGGGTAACAATGAAAAATTATAAGGATGTTTCTTATGACTTAACGGTCACACTGACAGATCAGAAAAAGGTTGTTCTGAAAGCAGGCAGTGAAATAAAAGTTTTACAGGATCGGAAACTTACTTACGGAGAAACATTATCCAATCTGCAGCTGAATCTGGAAGGGAAAGAAAAAGCAGTCTTTGTTGAGCAGGGAACGGATACGCAGATTCCCGGAACGCTTGCATGGAAAGACGGAACACAAAGACCGGATACATCCGTGACAAGTGCAGAATGGATCTTCACGCCGGATGATGTGGCATATGCAAAGGCAGAAGGCAGCACAGCGATTACCGTAGAGCCAAAAGAACTGAAAGTCTTAGCGGCAACGGCAGATGATAAAGTATATGACGGAACCGCGTATGTCAGCTTCCGTGATATTGTTCTTGAGGGCATTGAAGAAGGAGATGAAGTTTCGGCAGACATCGGAACGATCCGCGGGACTTTGAAAGATGTAAAAGTGGGAGATTATACTTCGGTAACTTTGCCAGAGCTGAGATTAACCGGAAAAGACAAGGAGAATTATATTCTTGTGCAGCCGACAGACGAAATTCCTCTGACAAAAGCGGTAAATGTGGCAAAAAGCAGTGGGCTTCAGATCGAAGAACAGAATAAAAGTTACTTATATTTAAAGGATCAGGAAGAGCGGATCAGTCTCAGGGAAATCCTACCGGTGGACTGCGGGAATGCACAGTATGCTGCACCGGAGATGAGCGGAAACATGGAATATATCACAGAACCGAGTATAGCAAATGATATATTATCTTATACAGTGAAGCAGGGGGCACTGGACAGGAAAGGAAAGATCCAGATCAAAGTCACGACTGAGAACTATGAGGACTTTGTGATCACCTTCAATCTGGAATGCAATGACCGGATACCGGTCAGATTACAGGAAGGAACAGAAGTAACCCTGAAAAAAGATACGCTTATTTACGGTGGTCTTTTGTCGGCACTGGAGTTTTCGGAAGCAGAATTTGTGGACGGAGAAGGAAATACAGTGGAAGGAACGCTTGCGTGGAAAGATGCCACACAAAGGGCGGATACATCCATGACAAGTGCAGAATGGATCTTTACACCGGATCATGTAGCGTATGCAAATGTAGAAGGCAGCACGGCGATCAAAGTAAATCCAAAAGAACTTACGGTAACAAAGGCGACCGCCAGAAACAGGAAATATGATGGCACAAATCAGGTTGCCATCACGGAAGTACTGCTAAGTGGTATGCTGGAAGGCGATGAAGTGAGCGTAGATCTGACGGATTTGCATGGAACGTTAAAAGATAAAAAAGCAGGAGAATATACTTCGGTAACATTACCGGAACTGACGCTTGCCGGAAAAGACAAAGCAAATTACAGGCTGGTACAGCCAGTCACAGAAATCCCTCTGACAAAAGCAGTGACGATCGAGACACCGGAGACAAAGGAAACACCGGAGACACCACAAAAACCGTCAGATCCAGGCACAAAACCGGGAACTTCTGAGCCGATACAGAAGCCATCAAAAACAGAATACCTGAAAAAAGGAAGAAAGTTCACCGGACCGGACAAAAATCAGTATAAAGTAACCTGTGCAGATGGAAAAACTTTTACAGTAGCTTTTCTGAAGCCGAAAAAGGGAACCAAAGGTACGGTAAAAATACCGGGCAGTGTTACCGTAAATCATGTTACTTATAAAGTTACCGCGATCGCCGCAAATGCATTTAAAAACCAGAAAAAGATTAAAAAAGTAGTGATTCCGTCAAGCGTGAACAGAATCGGCAAGACAGCATTTTATGGCTGTAAGAACCTGAAGAATATCACGATCAAAACGACGAAGCTCACAAAGAAAAACGTGGGAAGCAAGGCTTTTTCCGGCATCCATGCGAAAGCAGTCATCAAAGTTCCGAAGAAAAAACAGTCTGCTTATAAGAAAATTTTGAAAGCACGCGGAGTCACGAAAAAAGAAAAAGTGCAGGCAATCAAAGTAAAACTTAAAAAAGCATAAGATAAAAAATACCGGGGCAGTGAGTGTCAAAGGTGGTTTTGGCACTCGCAAATGCTCGGAAAGGATGAAAACTATGCAGGGAGCAGAAAATACAGAAAAACAGAAACTTTCCGCTCCACTTAGAGCACGTATGTGGAAGTACCGTATGATCAGTGTGATAGTTTGTGCACTTGCCGTCTGGATCGCATCAAAAGGCAACTGGAATAAGATTCCGCTCAGTGTGGCAACGGTTGTACTGATCATCGGTGTTGCGATCTGGATGCTGGCATCGCCGGATGATTACAATGGTTCAACAGATATTTGCAGCATGATCGCCATGGATTGTCCAAGAAAGATTGAAGAATTTTATGAGGCCTACAAAGATGTCCGTACGCCGCTTGGCTCCGGTTATCTTGTTCAGTTTTACACGATGAGACAGCCGGCTCTGATGTTCGGGCCGGACAAAAACGGCGATTATCTCTATTTCTGGCTTTCAAAAGACGGGAATATCGGTTATCTTGGCTATTCGTTCATGACCAGTATGATAAAGGGAAAATATAATGATCCGATATTTCCGGCAGAAGAGGATTTTGGCGATAATACAGCAAAATATGTCTGCTATCAGTCGGATGTGCTTCTGATGCAGAAGCAACTGAGGGAGAGCCTGGAGCATTTTGTGAAAACAAAACAGGTTTTGGAAATTCCGCAGTCCCACCCATCGGAAGTCTATACTTTTACGGAGGATTTTAAACTGACCGGTCAGCATTTTGATCTCTGTGACAACGAAGGAAATCGTGTTTTCGAAATCGAAGGAACGGCTCCGCTGCGCACACTTTCTGTTTATGACGATCAGCATAACGAGATCTTTAAAATGACCAAGAAGATCGTAAGTGTACTGCCGACCTACCAGTTTTATTACCTGGGTGAGCTTTACGGCACGCTGGAGAAGAAATTTGTGCTGGTCAAAGATAAATTTGAGATGAAGGTCAAAGAAGGAAAACTGGAACTGACCGAATATGCCGGTTCGATCGGCCATAATTTCTGCGTAACCTTAAATGGCAAAACGCTGGGAACAATCCTGGACAACCTGGATCTGAAAATGGAAAATATCGTTTTTGACAATGCAGTGATCATTGCATATGAAGAAAAATATCTTCCGCTGCTTGCGGCAATGGCGGTGATGGTGGCACGCGAACTTGCACGGGATCGCAGTTAGGAGGTGTGAATGAAAGAAAAAGCAAAGATAAGAAAAGCGGTGTATATCGCAGTGATGTGGTGTATTCTGGCAAGTGTTCTTTTGGGATGCAGAAAATCTAATGTCGAGTCCTATGCATCTGCAGAGGAAGCAAAGCAGGCAATGAGTCAGTGCCGGACATTTCTGGTAGAAGGAGATCTGGATGAGGTCAACCAGGAGGGGAATATCCTTGCGGACGGGAAAATAGCCGGGCGGTTAAAAGAAACAGGTATTCTCAATACGAAATGGACGGTATCGGTCGATGGAAAAACCTGGTTCTGGATGAAATTTGTGACTGATGAGCCGATCAATAACATCGATGGCGTGATTGCCGGGACAACCTATGGTTATTATGATGAAAACAATCAGTGCCTTGGCTATGCACAGAAGCGGTTGTTCGAGAACGAAAATCTGGAACGTGAATATTATCTCGTATTTATGGATGCAGACGGAAATCTCAAAGATTATCTGGCAGAAGAACGCGGAGAGGAACTTTACGATTACGAGGGCAATCAGATCGGCAGCGGAAAAGCAGAACTCAAGGGTTATATTGGGGAGAAATGCTATTTCGAAATTGATACCGAAACGGGTGTATCTGTGGATGCAGTGGATAAAATGGCAATGTATCTCCAACTGTTTAGTAAATTTAATGAAACGGCAGGAGATTAAATGGTGGTAAAAAACAATTCTTACGGTGTAAAAAACCATGGAGATGCGATTGATGCTTGAATTTATGCAGGTTTGCTATTATAATCATCAGTGATTTAGAGAAGTAAACTTTATCACACACCCGCTTATACTATTTTATACATTTAAGGAGGAATCTACTATGATTACCTGGAACAACCTGGATACACTGGAAGCATTTAAAAATCTTTCAAAGGCAGAGCGTGTAAATATCGCAGAGGCAATGTCTGGAGAAAACGGTGCAGAACGTGTGAAAACATACAGCACACCGATGGCAGAAGGCCTTGCGTATAATTATGCTGCAAAGCAGGTAGATGACAAACTGCTGGAAGATTTGCAGAAACTGGCAGATGAAGCACAGCTGACTGAAAAATTCGAAGCACTTTACAATGGTGAAGTTATTAACACCGGAGAGAAGAGAATGGTTCTTCATCACCTGACACGCGGTCAGCTCGGTGAGGCTGTAAACGCTGACGGCACAGACAAACGTGCTTTCTATAAAGAACAGCAGCAGAAGATCGCAGATTTTGCAAACAAAGTACATGCCGGAGAGATCACAAATGCAGCAGGTGAGAAATTTACAACCGTTGTTCAGATCGGTATCGGCGGAAGTGACCTTGGTCCTCGCGCAATGTACCTTGCACTTGAGAACTGGGCAAAGAAGAATGATACATTCAAGATGGAAGCAAAGTTCATCAGCAACGTTGACCCGGATGATGCGGCAGCAGTTCTGAATTCTGTAGATGTTGCTCACTCTATCTTCGTACTTGTATCCAAGTCAGGAACAACACTTGAGACTCTGACAAATGAGTCCTTTGTAAAGGATGCTCTTAAGAACGCAGGACTTGACGCATCCAAGCATATGATCGCAGTAACAAGCGAGACTTCACCACTTGCAAAGAGTGATGATTACCTTGCAGCCTTCTTCATGGATGACTATATCGGAGGACGTTTCTCATCTACATCAGCAGTTGGTGGAGCTGTACTTTCCCTCGCATTCGGACCGGAAGTATTTGCACAGTTCCTTGACGGAGCAGCAGCTGAGGATAAACTGTCCCTCAATAAGAACATCAAAGAGAACCCGGAGATGCTCGATGCATTGATCGGTGTATATGAGAGAAATGTACTCGGATACCCAAGCACAGCAGTACTTCCTTACTCCCAGGCACTGAGCCGTTTCCCTGCACATCTGCAGCAGCTGGATATGGAGTCTAACGGAAAATCCGTAAACCGCTTTGGTGAGCCGGTTGATTATGTGACAGGACCGGTTATCTTCGGAGAGCCTGGAACAAACGGACAGCACTCCTTCTATCAGCTCCTTCACCAGGGAACAGATATTGTGCCGCTTCAGTTCGTAGGATTCAAGAACAGCCAGATTGGTACAGATGTTGTGATCCAGGACAGCACAAGCCAGCAGAAACTCTGCGCGAACGTAGCTGCTCAGATCGTAGCATTTGCATGTGGTAAAGAAGACGAGAACCGTAACAAGAACTTCGAAGGAGGACGTCCTTCAAGCATCATTATCGGAGACCAGTTAACACCGGCATCTCTCGGAGCACTGCTTGCTCACTTCGAGAACAAGATCATGTTCCAGGGATTCCTGTGGAATGTAAACAGCTTCGATCAGGAAGGTGTTCAGCTCGGTAAAGTCCTTGCAAAACGCGTACTTGCACATGAGACAGACGGAGCCCTGAGAGTATTCAGTGATCTTCTGAACATTTAATCGAATTATATAAGTAAAAAGTATAGGAATCGTGCTGGCGGCGGAGAGTTCTGCTGACAGCACGATTTTTTAAGGAAAGGATTTTGTAAAAGAGAGAGGAAGCAAATGAAAAAGCGAAGGATCAAAGGAATTCAGATGATTCCATATGGACTTCTGGCCGGAGTCATGACAGAAGATTCAATAGAAGAGAGGCAAAGAGAAGTCCGCCTGACAGAGATTTCATCCGAAGGATTCCGCATCCGGCTTTGTAGGAGAGGGAAAGCAGAGGAGAACATTTATCCGAAAGCATTCAAGATCTGCTTCTATCAGATGGATCAGGCAGAGTATCGGGAGATTGAAATTCGTCATTTTCAGATAGAGTCAGGGGAACAGACAGAATTCTATCAAGCCTATGATATTTTCACAGTTCAGGAAGATTATAAAGAAGCCTTTCAGAAGCTCTGTGTCGAATATAGCCGATACATTTCGCTCAAGCTGGAACAGGATGATGAACATCTGGTGCAAGAAATGACCGGTTATCCCGCGCAGGAAGAAGAGGAACATTTCAAGAATGAAACAGAACAAAATAAAGCGTGGTTTCAGAATGCGGAGATCTTCCAAAATCTGCCGGCAGAATTAGCGGTAGAACTGGATCATCCGAAACTATACGAACAATATCTGACCAGACCGATTGAACGGTTCATGAAAGAATACTGGCAGCAGCATGGAATCAAAGATGCGCGGATCCTGGGAAGACAACCGGACCGGTTGTATATCGGCAATCAATTCTGTCCACATTTATTCCCGAAAGAAGAACAGTTCTTTGCACTTCTTGAGAAAGCAGATAAAGAACGGATGGAAGTGACCGTTGCCTTTTCCTTTATTCGGGAAGATAGGCTTGCACAGACAGAACAGCTGTTGACACGCCTGGATCAGTGGTGTGAACAACAGAAGACTTCCGGGGCGGAGAAGAAACGACTTGAGGTTGTAGTCAATGACTGGGGAATGGCACGTCTTGTGAAGCGGACCAAACATCTGATCCCGTGTCTTGGGACGCTCTTAAATAAGCGGAAGAAAGATCCAAGAATGTCCTACAAGATGGGAGATAAGACGCTGTTGGAACAGAATAATCTGAATGCAGGATTTTATCGCACCTATCTGGAAAAAAGCTTTGGAATCAGCTGTTATGAGTGGGAAAGCTGCGGTTATACACAGGAAATACCGCAAAAGATACAGAACCATGGTTTCCGGATAATCGATACGTGGAAATTTTTTCCGGTGAAG
>OGZW01004091.1_pt1 | contig 10398 bp, 6 predicted proteins | sample 1577001 | NCBI WGS metagenome assembly OGZW01 (sample SAMEA3541519, study PRJEB24748) | human gut metagenome | biome: human gut; feature: human-associated habitat; material: faeces | place: China | collected 2012
TGCTTTTTCATTTGAAGTTTGTTTTGGTTATACAATTTCGTTCATTAATGTCTTTCGACTTTGCGAAATTACGGAAATATTTCTTCAAAACAAACCTTTCCTGATGAAATTCTATTTTTAAGCCGCATTTAGCTTACTTTTTAATGGTTTATACAAGATATATGCACCATTTTGTTATCTTTACTTATCAAGGATAATACTTTTAGAGAAACTAAAAGCAAGGCGGTTTCATTACTTCATATTCAAAAGAATAAGCGCAAATAAAATGAATATTTATAAGATAAATCACTTTGCTTCCTCGATAACAGTTTTCATTCCCTTGATTTTTTCACCGCGTACCAGCGTCAACAATTGTTTCATTTTACTGCGGCGCACGGCTACAAAGGCATAGTGTTCCTTTACATCCACCTGCCCGACATCTTCACGCGCCATTCCTCCTTTTTTATACAAGAAGCCGACAATATCTATCTTGTTCAACTTATCCTTTTTCCCTTTACCTATATATAAGGTAGCCCATCGGGGCTTGGCCGGTTTGGGAAGCGTCTCCGGAAACTCGTACGTTTCGATGTCTTCAGAAATGTACTCGGGTACCCGCTCCTCGACATGCAGAACAAGATATGCATTTCCCGATGCCTCCCAGCGGGCAGTACGTCCATTACGGTGTGTATAGGCTTCCTCGTTTACGGGAGGATGGTAATGCACCACATTCTCAATACCCGGAATATCCAGTCCGCGGGCGGCAAGGTCTGTAGATATCAGTACGGCGCAACTGCCATTGCGGAACTTGTAAAGCGCACGTTCGCGGTCGGGCTGCTCCATACCGCCATGGAACATGTCGCAAGGGAACTTCCTGGCTTGCAGGTACCCGGCAACACGCTCCACGCTTTCACGATAATTGCAGAATACCAAAGTGGAATGATAGCCGAGGGTACAAAGCAGGTTATAGAGGGTTTCCAGTTTGTCCTTCTCCGGAGAAACGACCTTATGCAGCCGCAGACGCGGAGCAAGGGCTTCCGGAGCAAGAAAATCAAGCTTCATGAGCCGGGAGACGGAAGACGGGGAATCACCTCCTACTCCGGCAAATTGCGGTATTTCCTCTGCATCGGTGGCCGAGAGAAGCACACGCTTTTTCAGTGAGGGAAGCTGCCCGATAACCTCTGCCATCTCGTCATGGAAACCGAACTCAAGACACTTGTCGAATTCATCTATCACCAGAGTGACGACAGTGGCGGCATTGAAATTCTCTTTCCTCAAATGGTCGCTCATACGTCCCGGAGTACCGATAATGACGGCGGGATGAATGCCTTTCATTGTCCGGTGTTCTTCCATAGCAGGGCGTCCGCCATAGCAGCTCATAGCCTTGAAAGGAGTTCCCATAGACTTGAACACAGTTTCTATCTGCAAAGCCAATTCGCGTGAAGGTACTAGTACAAGAGCCTGCACACCTTGTATATCCGCTTTCAAGGTCTGTACCAGCGGAAGGAGGAAAGCCAGTGTCTTACCCGAACCGGTAGGCGAAAGAAGCACTAAATCTTGGGCTGATTGATAGGCTTCCTTAGCAGCCTCCTGCATCGGAGTAAGTTCTTGTATCTTCAAATTATGAAGTATATCCGAAAGTTCCATGAATATCTCTTTTTTTAATCAATATGCAAAGATACGGATAAGAAGTCAGTTTCCATCAAAACGAAAACAGCTTTTAAGAAAGCTACCTAAATCATGACATGCCCGTCATACTAAAAGGGGAGACTCTCCTTATAGTTTCTGAAGCTTTTACCAAGCCCAATCGTCAGCACTATAAGTAGCTTCTACAGTCTTCTCTATCTCATTAGGCAGGTTACAGAAGAAGTCGATACCGGTTTCGTACTCCAAATTTTTAATAGAAACGGCATAAACCATAAATTCATCTTTTCCAGGTTTTTCTGGCAATAATTCAGAATGAGGGACTAAAAAAGCGATAGTATGATAAACCCCTGCCTTCTCGCTCAACAGAGCCATGTAATAATAGCTGGGGCAAATGAGTCCGCCAAGTGTCAGCCCGTCGGCATTGGTGGTGGGATAAAGCCCGTCATTGGCTTTCTTCACACCTGTGAAATTGGTAAGCAAACGGTCAGTAGTACCACCTTTCACGACATAAAGTTTGTCGTATGTGCCATTGATGGTGGAACGTCCCCAAGTCTGCACCTGCTTCTCAAGAGCCGCCCAATACTTTTGATTGAAACTCCCTATCTGTGGCGAGATATTACTGTAGTAGAAGGTCTGCTTATTGGCACTTTTACTGTACACACGGTCTTCGCTGGCACAAAGATGCCCCTTGTCGTACCCATCGCTCTTATGCATGGATTCAGTCACCTCCACGCTGTTGTCAATATTGGGGTCGTCTTGATTCCACTCGTTGGCACGCTTCACGTTGTCTTGCGCAGTAATCGGGTCGAAACTGAATGCCACCCAAGCCGAATGCTTCTTGGAAGCGATGTATTCCAAAGAGAAATTGAGTACCTGCCCGGCACCTTCCTCATCAGACACGCCTGCATAGTATTCAATATATTGATTGGTTGCATTGAGAGCTGGGATTTCAAGATTGTCTGCTTTATTGTTATCAGCAATATTGGCATTTTTCACATCTATATCCTCAGAAGCCACATACTCTATGCCCACTTCATTACCGTGAATATAGGCCACGCGGAGCTTGCCCATCTGATAATGATTGTAGCGGTTGAAACGCACCCAATAGCACGTAGAGGGTTTCACCTCAACGCTTTCGCTGAAAGCATCGGCAGACGGAACAACAGTAAGCCCTTCCAGCGACTCACTATTAACAGGAGCAAATGCGTAATTACGCCCGGTAAAAGCTTTGGACTGGATATAGAAAGGGGTGCCGATAGCCTTGGGCTTATACACGTTGAAACCATTGTCGCTCGACTCATAGCCCTTCATCACGTAAGTATCCGAACCCTGCTCGGTAGGTATTATCTCGGGAATGAGCGAAGCCTCTGAAGAATCATCACATCCAGCCAGCCAAATTCCGACCAGCAAAAGAAATAAGTAAGACAGTTTTTTCATCTATGTTTCTAAATTTGATTTTACGATACTAAGAATGCAAATGTGGTAATGGACAGTAAAGTCCATTACCACATTGTCTATTGCACAACCTCAGGAATTATTCCTTCACCACAAAGTTACTCATGTAGAATGTAGGAGCAAATCCAGGATCAGTATTACTTGCATAACGGAATGCCACATATACTTTCTTGCCCACATAGTCGGCCATGGAAGTACGCATTTCGATCTCTTTAGAGCTTGTAGGCCACTCGAACGACAACGGATCACTCCAAGCCGCTCCCTGCAATGCTGCAATCTTCTCTTCCTCAGTAGCAGTAGAAGCCGCAGGGATATAATTTTCGGACACATGTACAGACACTGCGTTCTCAATTTTGCCTCCATACAAATAGTCTGCCGAAGCAGTGAATACCATCTGTGGGGCAATAGCTTCGGTAAGATCTACCTCACCGGTTACAAGCCATGCCTCCGTATCGCGGTTACGCTGATAATAACCGCTTGCCTTGATACGGGTATAACCTGCACCTGCACTCCATACATAATTCATGCCATCAAGCTTCACATTTACAATCTGGGCATCGTTATGAAGTTCACCAGCAAAGTCATTGCTATAATACTCTTTTGCTTCCATCCATTTGCCGTCAGTCTTCAGGAATGCCATTTCAGCAGTTTCCGTTTCGGTATTCTTCTTCACCCATGCAGTGCCATCGAAGCCATATTCATCGGCCATCACATCATACTCCTTATTTCCGAAATAAACTACTGCCTTGACATCCCCGCTCTGTGCGTAAGGGAATGCATTCTTCAGATAAACGGGCAATACGGCATCAGCATCGCTCAAATAGTCCGAACCGGTAGAAACATAATCGGCAGGTTGCATCACACGGATACCGATACTTGCGCTTTCTTCGTAGGCAGTCCAAGCCGAACCGTCATACTGGTAGAGAGCAGAAGCATTTGGCTTCACGTCTGATGCACGGGTAACGGCACGAGCAGGCATTTCAGCTTCTGATTCAGGAATCTCCTTATAAATATCCACACCCTCATAATACCCTGATACGGTACTTGTAAGTGACATATTCTTAAACTCTACAGTAGGCGCACACTCTGTAGTACTCTTATAACGGAAAGCAATGGCTATCTTCTTGCCCTCGTAAGCACTCAGGTCAATATCACCGGAATTTACATAATTCCAATTCTTGCCTTCCGGCCATTGAGGTACATTCAGAGCCTTCCATTCAGCAGTAGCCACATCATCCACATAATCTTCCGAAGCCAGCAATTCAATAAAATCAGCACGATTGTTACCATTCAAGAAATTAATGGCAATATCTACCTTAAGAAGAGGAGCCTTCGCTTTTGCTAAATCTATAATAGGAGAAACCACCCATGCTTCCGATTCAAAATCGCTATCTCCTACATGAGCACTACCCTTCCAACCATATTTACCATCCACCTTCCATACATTAGTTAACGTGCCGGTAAGTTTCACATTTTGAGTAGTGAAACCGCCCTCGTTTCCATTGAACGACTCATTCATATAAATGCCCAACGTAGCATTCGGATAAGAACCGTATGAATAAGAGTTTCCTTTTTCATAGAAATTCAGCTTGATGATTTTGTCCTTTTCCACATTTTTTACATCAAATGCCTTACGGTCATAGTTGTAAGCAAAGCTCCAATCCCCACCCTCGGGTATGGAAGTACCGATGTTGAAACTGTTAAACGTACCACTCTGATAAATGAACTTGCCATCCGGACGTTGCATAGTGAAACCTTTTTCCGTAGGAGTAAGTGTCATGATATGATTGGACACATCGCTGGTGATGAAACCATCCGCAATCTCTACCGGTTCACCCTCCATATAACCATACGTCTTATCCGGGTCTTTGAACTGACCGAAAGGAATCCAAGTATTGTCCTTCGTCGGAGCCACAATGACATAATTACCTCCTTCGGCATCAATAGAAGTTACTTTCTGGTATACCATTTTCACTGCACCGCCGCCTGTACTGGGCTCGGTCTCCGACCAAGCGTAATTCACTTGGCACACATCTCCCGTCTTCGGGTTCTTGATACCTTCCTTCAACAAAGCAGGAAGCTTCTTCAACGTAGAAGGGGTGAGATATTTCACTACCATGCTTTCCCCCCATACTGTAGCGTAATTGTCAGAAGTAAGATCGAAAGTCTGAGCTTCGTTTATCTTCGAGAGATATTCAGGTTGCTCCTTGCCGATATTGTACTGCACCAGCACCTTGGAACCATCTGACAGATATGCGTAGAGCGAATCGACAAATGCAGGCAGATAATCTTCAGGAGCTACCATATCAGTAAACATCTTGGTTTTACCCAGCTGGTTCAATGCCGTAAGATAAGTCTGCCCCTCGGGATCCTTGGCGAGAGCTATCCCTTGGTTCTTCGGCATAGAAGCTATTTTGCCATAATGGGCATCAGCCAATACGAGGGTATCGGTACTGACATCCGTGATGGTTTCTTTTTCATCAAATCCGGGGAAATTATCCTCGTTATAATCGCAGGCCCCAAGTGCAAACAGCGAAGCCAGTGCGGTTCCTAATAATATATGTTTTTTCATAAATATGTTCGCTTAGAAATTCAACTTCAATCTTACAGTATAAGTACGTCCCCAACCATAGATAACACGTGTGGCCGTCTCCCAGTCATGGTTACTTCCATCGCGTGCATCGGCTATGTACTCTTGGTTGAACAAGTTGTTCACATTGCCGCTCAGTGTAGCACGAATCTTACCGAAGTCAAAGGTATATCCTGCACTTACATCAAATGTGCTCCATGAAGGAATCTCCCAAGGTTTTTCCACCACGTAAGCCTCTTTTTGAGTGGCTTGGCTCGCATCAATGTCATAATCGGCATAATTGCGTGCAAAGAAGTTCCAGTCTGCATTAAGACGCAAGCCTTTCATTGGGCGGAATGTCACTCCCAAAGCAGCTGTAGTCTGAGCAGAACCGCCCACCTGTACATTATCCATTTCAATGGTATACTTGTACTGATCTACATTACTCATATCTGTCACCACTTCACCACGGCTATTCGCCATAATCTGGCCTTCAGTATTCATCATGAAGCCTTTCGCTGTCCCATTCCAGCGCCAGTCTCCCCAAGAGAACATACCGTTAACTTCCATCCAGCGGAAAGGCTTGGCAATAAAGTCAAGCTCTATACCCATGTGGTTAGCCTGCGCACCGGTCATGTTCATTGTCCAACGCTGGGAAGCCCCGTTTACGTCTTCATAGGATCCGGTATCATATAAAGCCTTGTCTTTCCACATAGTATAATAGGCGTTTACATTGGCTGAAAAATACTGGCTACGATATCCATAACCTAATTCGAAAGAGTAAACTTTCTCATTCTTAGCATCGGGATTACGCTCATGTGAACTCTGAGAATTGATGAAGGTATTATCAAAAATAGGAGCACGGCTGATAAATCCGGTATTGAAGAATACGTTATTGTAATCATCAAGGTTGTAATTCAAACCAGCTTTCACATTGCCTCCCAAATAATGCTTCTTCGAAGACAGCTGTTTGTCACCACTATAATAAAAACGGTCTTTACGCCAATAACTGGTATTTGTAAGACCACCTGAAACAAATGCACTCACTTTATCTTTATTATACTCCAATTGGGCAAAACCACCTTCGTACATCACAAAACCGTCGTAGTCACGACGAATCACATCTCCTACTCCCAACTTCTGGTTTACCCAGGAGGTGACTCCACCATTCACACTATTCTCAGCCAATACACTCTTACGGTTATAAGAGTCTACATAATACTGCCCTCCAAAAAGATCGGTAATGACATTCTTGTGCAAACCTTTATAATAGCGGAAGTCAATACCACCATAGAAATCAAAGTAATCACCAAACTTAGTGGTATAAGTAGAAATCAATCCTGTCCAGAAATGGTCGTTCGAGGCTTTGTTCATAATCATCAGCGAACCTTTATAACCGGGCATTCCACTCACATTCACCGGATTAGTATAGTTATCTGCATTAAGCTTATCCACAGCATCATAATCAAAAGTACCATCAGGACAACGGAACTGAGTGTTCACCGTACCATCACTGGCCGTACCGTACCAAGAGCTGGTGTACCCCGTTACCCCCGTACCACTATAGCCCGCACCAGTACCGATAGACATATAAGCTGCTGTACTGAGGCTTGACTTATGGTTGATTTGCCACAAATGATTAAGAGACATCTGGGGCTTATGGTATTCGTTACGTGAAGAGTTCATCACTTGTCCATTGCGATAACCGAAAGTAGAGTTGTAACGATAGGGACTTTCCTCACCCATCCATTGTTTTACACGCTGATACTCCTTGATATTCAAACCATTTGCCATATTACGCTGATTATGCCACTGAGGTGCTCCAAAAGCTGTAAATGAAAGTTGATGGTTGTCATTGATACGTTTTGCAATACTCATGAACCAAGTGTAGGCCTCGGATTCCGTACCTTGAATATAACCGTCGCGTTTATCTCTGGCACCCAATAAAGTAAAGGCCCAACCATCTTTTGTCAGACCGGAAGAGACACTGAACATCACTTTACTGTAGCCGTCATTACCCATGCCGTAAGAGATGAAGCCGCCTTTCTTGGCATCAGTAGTCTTGGTTATAATGTTTTGTGAGCCACCTACTGAAGGAGTTGACACCTTGCTGGCACCAAGTCCACGTTGTACCTGAATACTGCTGGCCACATCAATCAAACCACCCCAGTTACTCATGTATACTTTCTGGTTTTCCATTCCGTTCATGGGTACACCGTTAATCATCATAGCCACATATTCTGACTTAAAACCACGAATCTTTATGTTGGAATCACCAAAGCCACCTCCCTCATTAGAAGCATAAACACCCGGAGTAGATTTCAAGATTTGCGGTAACTCCTGAGAACCTATCTTATCTTCAATAAATACGGGGTCGACAGTAGATACTGCAACCGGAGTCTTGCGTGCCACAGCAATAGACGATGTAATCACTACGTCCTTCAGCATCACAGCATCCGGTTCCATTGGGATAGCACCCAAATCCACAGAAGCGCCCTTCTGCGTAATCTTCTTCTTCTGGTCTTTATAACCCACGTACTTGAATAGTAATGTCGCATTCGAAGCAACGCTTTGCTTGAAATAGCCATCAATGTCGGTCACCGATCCTTGTGTAGTACCTTCCACCATGACGGCGGCACCCACTAACGGTTCACCTGTTTCTGAATCAACAAGCTGACCTCTCACTGTAGTCTGAGCAAATGCAGCGGCACTAAATACCGACAACACTGCAACCAACAGGAATTGAATTAGATGTTTTCTCATAATTCTGTTTTTTGTTAATAGATAGTGTTAATTAAACATTAATTTATGTTTTAAGTCGCAAATATAACTAATAAAAACGAGATTAATGTTATATTTATGTTACATTTTTTGAAGGTAGAAAGGCTTTTTTGAGATATTTTTAAACAAAAAAAGCCCTGCATTCTACAGCAGGGCTTTCGTATTGTCAACAAGTAAAAGAATATACTTTCAAATTCGCACCGAAATCAATCATTCATGAGCTTTCTATAACGTACACGGGTGGGTTCTTCTTTCCCAAGACGTTTCTGTTTATTTTCCTCATATTCTGAATAAGAACCTTCAAAGAAGAACACATTGGAGTCTCCTTCGAAAGCGAGGATATGCGTACAGATACGGTCAAGGAACCAACGGTCGTGACTGATGACCACAGCACATCCGGCAAAGTCCTCCAAACCTTCTTCGAGGGCACGGAGCGTATTCACGTCGATGTCATTGGTGGGCTCGTCCAGCAACAGCACATTACCTTCCTCCTTCAGGCAGAGCGCCAGATGCAAGCGGTTGCGTTCACCACCGGAAAGCACCCCACAGAGCTTTTCCTGGTCGGCACCGGAGAAGTTAAAACGGGACAGATAGGCGCGTGCATTAATGTCGCGCCCTCCCATGCGAATCAGATCGTTTCCGCCGGAAATGACCTGATATACGCTCTTGTTGGGGTCGATATCCTTGTGCTGTTCAAGCTCTAACTGTAAAAAGCCGGCATTTTTCGCACATTCAATGCAGGCTTTTGTCAGTGCATCACCAATGCCAAGTCCCCAGTATTCTTTTTTGATACTGATACCAAATTCTGCCCGGTGCCGCATTTTCGCACAATCCCGGATCAGATTGTTACCGGCAGAACCGGCTAATTTTCCGTCTACAAAGGCACAGATTTCCACATCCGTTCCACTGCATTTTGTTTCCTTCAATTGCCGTTCAAGAGAAATGATATCCATGGTACATTCATCCGGATAGGTAAGAAGGAAGTCCGTTTCTTTATGTGTTTGCACAAAATAATCATGATGCCTTACTGCATCCGATGCTTCTGCATTTCGTAAGATACATTTTTGCCCATTTTTTAATACTATTGGTTGATAAAAAAACATACGTCCTCCAAAACATTTTTCTTAAGTATAGCACAAAATGCAAAGAAAATAATTTGATTTTTTCTTAAATATAAGTCATTCTAAATAATTGCATATCCCAATTTCAATATAATAGAGCAATCGTGGTCGGTAATACCGAATACATGAATATAACAAATTTTTGTATTTATGCTTGATAAGATAGCTTCAATCTGGAGAAGGCAACTGTTTTTAACACAGGTTAGATAAATATGTTAAGTTTGTATGGTGTAAATATCCGCCGTTTACGGTTATAATAAACTCATCAGAAAGGAAGTGGTGCTCATGCTGACAGATAATTTAATCATGCTTCGGAATGTCAGAGGTCTGACTCAGGAGCAGGTTGCTGAGATTGTTGGTGTTACGAGACAGTCTTACGCAAAATGGGAGCAGGGAGATTCTGTTCCGGATATTGAAAAATGCGAAAAAAGCGAAAGGATTCGTGGAAATCTCTACTTTAAAAGCCAGTCACAGAATCCAGATAAAGGCTAATTGCTGCGAAGCATGCAGAATGGTAACGTTCCAGTATTAAGCCAATGCCTGCAAGTGGAATTACGCGCTTTAGGAATACCGGATATGGATATGATTCTGTGTCCGGTATTTTTCTTTGCGAACAAATAGCATAACAACATTTTCCTGTACCTGAAATAGAGATAATAACACCTATAAATTTAACACATTTCTCCTAAATACCAACCTATGAGAACAAAACTGTATTTGCTAGAATAAAATCATACAAAAACAGGATTGCAAAGAAAGCATACATCTATCATAATGAAGGGAGATTATAAAAATGGAATCAAAAGCATTACATACCATTCAGGTATTAGCAAAAATCGGAAAATATTG
>OGZW01004093.1_pt1 | contig 10393 bp, 10 predicted proteins | sample 1577001 | NCBI WGS metagenome assembly OGZW01 (sample SAMEA3541519, study PRJEB24748) | human gut metagenome | biome: human gut; feature: human-associated habitat; material: faeces | place: China | collected 2012
AAAATTGGTGTTAAGGAAGATATCCGGTAAAAATGAACTTGGCGTTGCACTTTCGGCAGAGGAATCAAAACTTTTAAGAACTCAGACAGGAATTATAGGAATACATAATCATCCAACCAATATATTGCCGACGGGTAGTGATTTTGCAGCTGCAGGATATCGGAAATACCGTTTTGGAATGGTAGTAACCCATGATGGTAGAGTGTTTAAATATGGTGTTGGAAACAAGCCATTTCTTCCTACAGTATTAGATGCAAGAATTGACAAATATACAAGTTCGCCATATAATTTGAGTGAAGAAAAAGCTCATGTGAAAGCTTTAAATGAAATGGTGAAGGAGTACGATATAACATGGGAAGAACTAAAATAAGGTTTTACTTAGATGTGGTTGTTACTCATCCAGATATGACGCCAGAAGAAAGAGAAGAAGAGATTCGACGTGCAGAAGAAGAGAGTGCGAAACTGGAAGAATGGCCGGAGATTCGTTAGATGATTAACGGACGAGAATAACGACCTGCTCATCAGCACGTCAGAAGCACTCTGGATTAACCACCAGTCAGAAACGACCGGTGGTATTTTTATACCTATCAAGGAGGTGCGGGATGGTAAAAGTAAAGATCATCAAACGCTACAGTGATGTGCTTTTTCGCAGAACGGTAGAGGTTGGCGAGGTGCTGGACGTGACGCAGGAGCGCGCAAACCACTTAGTTTGCGAAAAGGTTGCGCAGATTGTGAAAAAAGAAAAGGAACCGGAATCATGATCCAGAGATACGTGGTTACAAGAGAAGTGGACAGGCTGGCACCGGAGTGGCTGGCTGACCGCTTTTGCAATGCTATTAAGGTTTTGTATGGAAGCCATGATGGGTATGTGGAAGTGAAAGGGGTGAGGATCGGCGATGAAACGGCACAAATCGGGGACACGATTGTGTTCGATGGCACGAGGTTATCCATAGAAAGGCGGTGATCCTGACATCTCGGAGCTGTCCGTAAAACAGCAGTGATGCGCGCGGCGAAAGCTGGGCGCTGTTTTTGTGCCTTTTCCACGGCAGGCGTTAAAGAACCGGGGGATCCAATAAACGAATGGCTCGGGCGCGTAAGCGAATAGGCTGGGCGGAAAGGATGAGACATGAAAAACAGATTTGCAAAAGCAGTATGCAAATACCCACTGAATATTCAGTTTTTTGCGGAGGGAGACGGTGCTGGTGCCGAAGGAGGAAACGGCGGTGGTTCCGGAAGCGGATCGGATGGAAGTGGAACAGGCGATGGAGGAAGCGGAAGCAATGGGCAGAGCTTTGATGATTTCCTGAAAAATGGAAATCAGGCAGAATTTGACCGCAGAGTGAATAAGGCGGTTGAAACGGCAGTCGGAAAAGCCCGTGAGAAATGGGAACTGCTGACGAACGACAAGCTGTCCGAAGCAGAAAAGCTCTCCAAAATGACAAAAGAGGAAAAAGCACAGTATCTGGCACAGAAGCACGAAAAGGAACTTGCAGATCCTTTCCCATCAGCTTAAAACAGGTCTGGATTGGAATAAACATTGTAGTAGAACGGTCTTTTTCCGGGACGCTGGTGTCCACCTTGCCAAAAAGTGCTGCATTATATTCGTATATGCCTACAATTGTAAAATTATATAGATTTCCATCGCTGCCTGCATAAGTGATCTGTTCTCCTATTGGATTTTCATCTCCAAAATACTGCTTTGCCATGGTATCTGCCACAATGCAGACGTTCTTCTTTGTTTTGTTATCCTGTTTTGTAAGGTTTCTTCCGGCATACATCTTTAATTTCATATAATCAATATACTCGGAAGTAGTCCCCTGAACGGATACATTGGCATAAGTATTTTTATCCTGCCGGATCTGTCCGTTTCCAAGAAATTCAGAAGCTGCTATTCCATCAAATTCATCCGGATATTTTTCCACCAGTTCATCGATCATCTCCTGTGTCACAAAGTCCGATGTTTTCATTTCCGGGTATTCCCAGGTATCCCAGTCTGCATCATCCTCCGGATATCTTGCATCCACATATGCCTGAACCGTATTGCCACCCAGTGAATTTAAGGTGGATGTCAAAGTAGTCTGAATGGAATTACCGATCGTCGTGATCGTGATGACTGCACTGATACCGATGATGATTCCTAACATGGTCAGAACCGAACGCATTTTATTGCTGAAAATGCTGGTGATCGCCTCTTTTATATTTTCCAAAAACATCAGCCTTCACCTCCATTATCTGACACGATATTACCATCTAAAATCGTAACGATCCGTTTTGTCTCCGCCGCGAGTTCCTGTGAATGTGTGATCAAAACGATAGTTTTTCCCTGCTCCTCATGCAGCTTATGAAAAAGATCCATGACCATATGTCCGGTCTTGGAATCCAACGCTCCTGTCGGCTCATCCGCTAAGATGATCGCCGGATCGTTGATCATTGCGCGTGCGATCGCCACCCTCTGTTTCTGTCCACCGGAAAGCTCGTTTGGTTTATGAAAAGCCCGTTCCTCCATGCCAACCATTTTCAACATTTCCATGGCACGTTCTTTTTGATTTTTTTCCTTCTCAGTACTATATAACAGCGGAACCATGACATTTTTTAATGCATTTGCCTTCGGAAGAAGGTTAAAATTCTGGAAAACAAAACCGATTCTTTTGTTCCTGATTGCACTTCGCATGGAATCATCCATTTTATTTACATCTTTTCCCTCCAGAAAGTAAGTTCCCTCGGTCTGACGGTCCAGAACACCGATAATATTCATCAATGTACTTTTTCCGGAACCGGACTCACCGACGATGGAGACAAATTCTCCCTGATCGACTGACAGGCTGATCCCATTTAAAATCTGCAGTTCATTCGGCTTGCCTATGTAATAACGTTTTATAATATTCTCCATACGGATTACTGGTTCACTCACGATCATTCTGCCTCCGTACTCATCATGCCTTCTGTGTCAAGTGCCTGATTGGAATATATCTGTTCCGGAGTAAACACCTGACCTTCGGTGACAGAAAATGTATTATCGTAGATCAGCTGGTCGCCCTTTTTCAGATCGCCGCCTGTCACTTCTGTATAATAGTCTACCTCTTCACCGACTTTGATATTTTTCCGGACTGCGGTTGCTGTTCCATCTTCATTTGCTTCCGCTACCAGAACATAGGAATCTCCGTTGTCATCCTGCCGGATCAGATCATATGGAACTGCAAGCTGTGTACCTCTGTCTTTGATCACAATTTTGGCTTTTGCACTCATTCCAACCAGAAGTTCTGTGTTGTCGATCGTGATCTCTGCAGAATAACCGCTTGAGGTATTGGTATCTGTACCGTTTGTGTTGGTGGACTGATTTTTTACTCTGACCACACGTGTTACCGTACCTTTGATCTCTTCATCCCCCGTTGCATCCGTTGAAACGGTTGCAGGCATTCCTTCCTGGATCTTTAAAATGTCAGCTTCCTCAACATTTACGATCACTTTTAAGGAAGATGTATCCTCGATCGTGATCATGGTCGTTCCTGCTGTGTTTTTATCTCCGACTGATACATTGACGGCTGTGACAACTCCACCGATCGGTGCAGAAAGTGTACAGTCGGCAAGCTGTTTTTGTAACTGTTCCAGCTGGTCTTTTAAATCTCTGGTCGTGCTTGTCTGGTATTTTTGCATGTCAACGGTATTCTGAGCTGATGCTACACTTCTGTCTGTGCTCTTTAATACGGACGCGTAGTTATCATTCGCTGTATCCAATGCTTTCTGTGCTGCCTCTAAAGACGATTTGAAGCCTTCTAATTTTGCATCATATTCAGAAGTGTCCTCATGGTTATTTTTCAGATAATAAATATAATCCCCGCACTCTGCCACCTTTTTCTTATATTTATCAACATCACTCTGTGCCTCATCAATCGCTTTCTGCGCAGCTTCTAGAGAATCCTGCTGATCCTGCTTATTTTGAACCAGACTTTCCTGCTTCTGTGTAGCATCGTTTGCTGCGATCGCATTTGCATTATTAATATTTGTCTTTAACTCTGCAATCTGTTTTTCAATATCCTTCTGATCCAATGTCACAAGCGGATCACCCTCTTTTACAATGTCACCCACCTGAACGTTCACGGCTGTGATCTCTGCTGCTGCAAGGGACATGACATTTGTCTTGCTCTGTCCTGCGATCGTTCCCTTCAAAGAAACTGAATCGGATAAATCCCTTTTCTCTACCGGTTCTACCTCAACCATATTCGCTGCTGTCTCAATCTGTGAAGTCATATTTTTAACAGCGCTGCCGATCAATACAATTACAATAGCTGCAATCACTAAAACGATCAGCCATACTTTCTTCTTTTTCTTTGGTACTTCAGCCACTTCTGTCTTTTTTTCTTTTTTATGAAAGAAATGCTTTTTTTCCTTTACATTGTTGTCTTCCATGCTTACATGATCTCCTTTTTTTTCCTTGTCTTTTTTGACCTATGGCAAATTGTACCATATTGTTTTCAGAAAAAAAGGGGATTAATGTAATCTTAATATTTCTTTCACGTTTCTTTATGAAAAGGAATGATTTCTAAAAAAGGTCTAAAAAATTATCTGGCATTTTTCGTTCCTTTTGCTGCTAACTAACACAAGTCCCGCCAACAGCAAAACCGGGAAAAGAATTGAGGCTCCAATTCCCACGCGCAGATTATTGGAAAACGCACTCGAAACAAATCCAACGAGTGTCGGTCCGCCGGAACCGGCACAAATGCGATCAGCAGATAAGAGCCAATGCAAAGCAGCGTACTTAATTTCATAAACTGATCCAGATCGAATCTGTCTCCATATTTTCCATAAATCAAGCGGGAAGTTCCCATTAAAATAGAGAATGCCATAGGTCCCACCAGATCACCGATCGTTTTGGTGATTCCAAGTCCCTGCTCCGCAAACGTTGATGCCCACTGGCTCACCACCTGCTCGGATGCACCGGAGCACACCATCATGATCATTAAAAACCAGAATACTTTTTCCCGGAAAAGTTCTCCCATGGTCATGCCCTTCTCGCCCTCTTCATGCAGACTGTAGATTGGCACTTTTGTGAATAAAATCATATTGCAGACCGGAATGATCACCCACAACAGTGTGAGGATTTTCCAGTGTTCCGTTCCAAACAGTGCGAAAAACACTGTGGAAAATAAAACAACGCCGGTACATCCCCAGCAGTAAAAGGAATGTAAATGGCTCATTGCTGCTTCCTTATTATCCGTCGGACATGCCTCAATGATCGGGCTGACTAACACCTCCAGCAAACCGCCACCCACTGCATAAATCACGACCGACATTAAAATGCCAACAAACGGATCTGCGAAAAGTTCCGGCAAAACCGTGAGCAGTACCAGCCCTGCCGCCGCACAGATATGTGCAATAATCACAGATGCCCGGTAACCGATTTTATCAATGAATCCCGCTGAGAGCAGATCTATCAGAAGCTGTATCACAAAATTAATCGTAATAAGCAGTGTGATCTTCGTCAGTGGAATCTGGTATGTTTTCTGAAATGTCACGAATAATAGCGGAACAAAGCTGTTGACAATCGCCTGAACAATATAACCGATAAAACAGGCGTATGTTGTTTTTTTATAGTCTTGTTTCATTTTTATCCTCGCTTTTTATATGTGTCTTAAGCCGAAGCCTCCTTCTTTTATATCACATAAAGTTCCTTTTTGAAAGAAAAAATCACCTTCCATGACATTACGCACGGCAATTGTCCTGAAAAGTGATTTTATCACGCATTTTTTTATAAACGCTTCTACTTTACTCTATTTTTCATACAAAAATTCTTCCGGCAGTGTCACGTTGAAATCTTTTGCAAGATCACGGAAATTATCCGGTGTGATGGTCTGTCTCTTATTCGGCTGCATTGACAACATTTTCACAAGGATCTCTGCGGATTTTTCAGCGGTATACATTAACCCAAATGTCAGGTCAAAATCTTCTCCCGAAGCAAACATTCCGTGATGCGCCCAGATTGCAAGATTGTATTTCTTCATTAATTCACTGGTTGCCACTGCGATGTCACGACCGCCCGGAACCATCCACGGCACCACACCGACACCTTCCGGGAAGATAACCGGACATTCTGTTGACATTTCCCATAATTCTCTTGTAAACACCTTATCTTCCAGTGGCAATACAAAAGTCAGCGCAATAATATTGGTTGGATGTGCATGGTATATCACTCTGTGCTTTCCACCTGTTGCGATCATTTTTACCTCATGATTCATCAGATGGGTTGGCAGTTCGGAGGTTGGTCTGCCGCCATTTACCAGTCCCCACACGATACGGTAGTTTTCCCCTTTCTCATCCAACTCGATGATACAGATGGAATCCTCCGGTTTGATGATCACATTGCGGAAATATTTACCGCTTCCGGTTACAATAAAATATTCCTTTGCAAGTTTTGGAACTGTCGTTCCGATCGGCTGCCATTCTTTCGGTTCAAAATCTTCCTTTACGGCTTCCACTTCTTCCAGCCGGATACGATAGGAAAGGTTTCCGCCATTTCTCTCGTGCCATCCCTGCTCCCATCCATCATTTGCCATGCGGATAAATCCCTGCACAAATTCTGCATCTAATACTTTCATTTTTTCTTTCCTCAATCTAGGTTTTCTATCGTCATTTTTGCGTCAGAACGAACTGCCTTATTTTTCACATAGCCTGCTCTGGCTATCGATTTAACAGTACTTCCTTCTCGTATATCTCTACTTCTGCAAACCAGTTCTTATCTGCGGGAACTCCACATTCCTCACAGTATTTGGTCCATACATCTCCAAATGGAAATGTCTTTAATTCTTCCTGCATGACCATCAGCTCGGTCAGGCGATTCTCATCCTGTAATTTTTTAAGTTCTGCATTCGGTGTACAGAGCGCCGATAATAATGCTTTCTGCCAGCTTCTAAATCCCACAGTCCATGCACTGATGCGGTTGATACTTGCATCAAAATAATCAAGTGCCATATGTACCCTGTCAATCGCATCACATCTTACGATCTCTTTTGCCATCTCTTTTGTCTCATCATCAAATAATACGACATGGTCAGAATCCCATCTTACCGGTCTTGTAATGTGAAGTGCGATCTCCGGGAAATAACAGAGTAAAGCCGGTATTTTATCCGATACTACTTCTGTAGGATGATAATGTCCGTTGTCCATCAACGGAAGTACATTCTCATGTGTCGCCGCAAATGTCAGTGTAAACTCGGCTGATCCCGCTGTGTAAGATTCCACACCGATTCCGAATACCTTAGACTCCACACATGGTTTTACCAGCTTTGGATCATGTGGTTCTGCAATGATCTGTTCAATGGAATCCTTATATCTCATGCGTGGTTCCATGCGGTCTGCCGGAATATCTTTGTATCCATCCCCAATCCAGATATTCATCACACATGGAACACCTGTCTCTTTTGCAAAATATTCCGAAATGCGGATACATGCTTTTCCATGCTCGATCCAGAACTTTCTTGTCTCCTCGTCCGGGCTTGTCAGTGTCAGTCCGTCTTTTACTTGGTCATGTGAGAAAAATGTCGGATTAAAATCAATCCCAACATGGTGTTTCTTTGCAAAGTCTATCCATTTTCTGAAATGCTTTGGCTCTAATTTGTCGCGGTCTGCAAATTCGCCTTTCTCAAAGATTGCATAGCTTGCATGAAGATTTAATTTCTTTTTGCCGGGCATGAGGCTCATCGCCTCTTCCATGTCCTGCATCAGCTGTTCCGGTGTCTTTGCCTTTCCGGGATAGTTTCCGGTTGTCTGGATCCCACCGGTCAAAGGTCCGTCATGGTCAAATCCTGTCACGTCATCGCCCTGCCAACAATGAAGTGATACCGGAATTTCTTTTAATTTTGCGATCGCTGCATCTGTATCAACACCGACATCTGCATACATTTTTCTGGCCTCTTCATATCTTTCCTGTACCGTCATAAAATTTTTACCTCACCTTTCTGCCGGGCACAACATCCGCTTCCGGCATATATTTTTTCTGATTGTTATTTCTCATATTTATGAATTTCAAAAGACGCAAAGATACATTTTCTTGCAGCCTGTAAATTTTCAAGCTCTCCTGCTGCAATGATCTGTGCTGTCAGATTTCCGATTGCTGTTGCCTCTGTTGGACCGGCATAAACTGTTTTTCCGGTTGCCTTCGCAGTCAGTTCATTCAAATACGCTGCATTGGCTCCTCCCCCGACAACATGGATGCTTTCATATGTAATTTCTGACATCTCCTCGATTTCTCTGATCGTCTGTGCGTAGCATTGTGCAAGACTGTTATAAATCACGCACGCTGTTTCTGCGATTCCCTCCGGTATCCGCTGTCCGGTCTCTGCGCAGGCTTTTTGCACTTCCTCCGTCATGCTTTGCGGTGCTAAAAAGCGGTCGTCATTACAGTCTACCAAAGATGCAATGTCCGCCCTTGCCGCCGCCTCGCAGATCTCCCCGAATCCGTGCTTTGGTTCCAGTTCTTTTCGGGCCGACTGTATCATCCAAAGTCCCATGATATTTTTCAGATAGCGAAAACGATACGCATATCCTCCCTCGTTCGTAAAATTATGAAGTCTGCTTTCCGGTGAACAGTCTGCTTGTTTTAATTCAGTCCCCATCAGTGACCACGTTCCGGAACTGATGTAAATGATATTGTCCTCATTTGTCGGAACTGCCATCACTGCAGAACCGGTGTCATGTGTTGCCGGTAAGACGACTTCACAATCAAATCCGACCTCTTTCTGAATTTCTTTCGTCAAATTTCCCAGTACCGTTCCCGGCTTCTTTATTTTCTGGAAAATTTGTTTTGGATATCCTAACATTTCAATCAGTTCATAATCCCAGTCTTTTGTTTCCGGGGATACTAACTGTGTTGTGGTGGCATTCGTATATTCTGATGCCTTCTCTCCTGTCAAAAGATAATTAAAATACTCCGGGATCATCAGCATGGTCTCTGCGTGTTCGAGAATTTCGGGATTGTTGGATTTTACCGCCATCAACTGATAAATGGTGTTGAAAATCTGCTTCTGGATGCCTGTTCTCTCATATAACTTTTCTTCCGGGATGATCTCATAGACTTTCTCATCCATCCCTGCGGTACGGCTGTCCCGATAACCGACTGCATCTCCAAGCATTTTATTCTTTTTATCCAACAGGACAAAATCAACTGCCCAGGTATCAATTCCCATACTCACCGGGATTTTTCCCGCTTCTTTACACTTTTTCATTCCCTCTAAAATTGCTCTGAAAAGTGTTTTTACATTCCAGCTTTTCTGTCCGTTCTCTTCGGTCATTCCATTCGGAAAACGATACATTTCTTCCAATACCATTTTTCCGTCTTCCATATGTCCTAATATGTGTCTGCCGCTGGAAGCCCCAATGTCGATTGCAAGATAATACTGCTCCATATTTTCCCCCTCTCCTGCATCTGTGTTCCTTTTCTATTTTTTATTTTAGGAAAAAAATGAGTGCAAAAAAAGAACACTTTTTGTTCAAAAAAGTGTTCTTTTTTGCCCAAATTGTTTTCAGCAGAGCCACTGATAGGTTCCTTCTTCCACTGTCTCCCTCTGTCCGTTCGGCAAAACCACTTCCGATTTTACCGGCGTATTCAATGAGATATGACAGCCATCCTCCTCATACTTCCAGGAGCTTTCAATTTTTCCTGCTCTTGAGAGATAACTTCCGCTCACACCGCCAAGCCGTCTGTCCGGATACGGCTCGAAATGCAATTCTGCAAAACCCGGTTTTGCGCCTCTCGCTCCTTCAAGAGCCTGAAATCCTTACCCATTCACAGCTTCTGTCCCTCGTCCGGCTCCTCCACCAGCACCTCTCCCGCCGGGGCGTCGGAGAAATCCAGCTGGATCACCGCCTGCGTCCGGTTCAGGGAGCAGCCCACGGTCTTGCCCCGCTCCGCCGCCGCACCGGCGCACTTCTCCAGCAGCTGCCCCAGGATCTCCTGATTCAGCCCGCCGCCACGCCAGTGGAACACGAAGTGCTCCTGCTTCTTCCGCAGGGCCTGCCGCACCCGCTTCTCCACATCCTCCGTCTTGGTGAAGGACAGCGACCGGTAGAAGTACCCCTTGTCCCCGCTGCACTCCGGCAGCGGCAGCACCAGCTTCTGATGGTCCCGGAAGATATGCCGGTCATCCAGATTGAAGTAGTCGTACCGCTTCATCCCCCGCTGGAGGGAGTTATCAAAGGTGGCGTCCATATGATACCGCTGCCCCTCCACCGTCACCACGTTCCATGTGTGCCGGTATCGCACGCCGATCTCCGGTGCCGCCTCGCTGAGCGCCACGATACAGGGAAGCCCCACAGCGTCGCACAGGGCCTTCACCGTCTTGGCGATGCCCTCGCACACCCCCACCCCTTGGGTCAGCGGCCCGATGATTTCGTGGGAATA
>OGZW01004094.1_pt1 | contig 10386 bp, 8 predicted proteins | sample 1577001 | NCBI WGS metagenome assembly OGZW01 (sample SAMEA3541519, study PRJEB24748) | human gut metagenome | biome: human gut; feature: human-associated habitat; material: faeces | place: China | collected 2012
TATTTTAAGAATGAAAAGCCATTAAAATAACAACAATGTTTTTTGAAGAAAGTATTTAGTTATCTGATTAATAATTTAAATATTAAGAATTATACCAGCATATTAATTCCATTCAGGAGAACCAGACATTAGCAGTATTTTATTGTTACGGGTTATGGCAGTGGATATTAGTATGCTGGTTTTTGTATCAGGAAAGCCCATTTTATACATTTATTAGAGAAAGAAGGCGGGTAATATTATGGCAATGACAGATGAAGAATATATGCTAAGGGCTGTTGAACTGGCTAAGAAAGGAACAGGCTGGACTAATCCTAATCCGCTTGTCGGTGCAGTTATTGTCAAAGATGGAAGGATAATAGGAGAAGGATACCATAAGAAATATGGTGGACTTCACGCAGAGAGAGAAGCACTTGCCAGTGCAAATGAGGATGTGAGTGGTGCAACGATATATGTGACACTTGAGCCCTGCTGTCATTATGGCAAACAGCCACCCTGTGTTAATGCAATTATTGAGGCTGGAATAAAAAGAGTGGTGATAGGTTCTTATGACCCTAACCCATTAGTCGCAGGGAAGGGCGTGTCTATTTTAAGAGATCATAACATAATTGTTGATGACAAGCTTGTGTGTAGTGAGGAATGTAAAAGCCTTAATTATGTATTTTTTAATTACATAAAAGAAAAAAAGCCATATGTGATATTAAAGTATGCACAGTCCCTGGACGGAAAGATTGCAACGCATACAGGATTGTCACAGTGGATAACAGGGGAAACAGCAAGAAATAAAGTTCATATGGACAGGCATAGATATTCAGCCGTAATGGTTGGCGTTGAAACTGTTATAAAGGACAATCCTATGTTGACGTGCCGCAGTAAAGATATTGTTAATATCAACCAGCCGGCAAGAGTAATATGTGATACTAATCTTAGGATACCGTTTGATTGTAATATTGTACAGAGTGCGAAGCAGTACACAACATATATAGCGACAAGCTGTAAAGAAGATGATAAGTGCAGGAAATACACTGAGGCAGGCTGTAAACTTATATATGTCAATAAAAATGATAGTGATAATAATTCTCATATAGATATAAAAGAACTGATAATAAAGCTGGGACAGCTTGGTATAGACAGTATTGTGTGCGAGGGTGGAGCAACACTCAACTGGAGTGTTCTGGCAAGTGGTATGGTCGACAGAATACAGGCTTATATAGCACCTAAAGTATTGGGTGGTGTAAATGCTCTTTCACCGGTAGGTGGAATTGGTGTTGACACTCCCGATAAAGCATATGAGCTTGAAGATTATACGGTTACAAGATTGGGAAGGGATATATTAATTGAGGGGGAAGTGAGGTGTATATAAGTGTTTACAGGAATTGTTGAAGAAATTGGACATGTAGTATCTATTCAAAGACACGCATTTTCTCAGATTATAACTATTAGTGCGTCAGATATTCTTGAGGAAACCAAAATAGGTGACAGTATAGCTGTTAATGGCGTGTGCCTGACAGTAACGTCAATTGGCACTAAACAGTTCAGTGCAGATGTTATGCACGAAACTATTAATAAGTCATCACTTGGAAATCTGCGGGCAGGAATGGCTGTTAATCTTGAAAGAGCAATGCCAGCTAATGGCAGATTTGGCGGACATATAGTAAGTGGACATATAGATGGTGTTGGCAGAATAACAAAGATAAGCAAGGATGATAACGCTGTCTGGTACACAATTAATGCAGGTAAAGAGATTATGCAGTTAATAGTTCCCAAAGGTTCAATAACAATCGATGGAATAAGCCTTACTGTAGCAGGGGTTAATGATGATAGTTTTAAAGTATCTGTAATTCCCCATACAAGGCAGGTGACAACATTATCACAACGTAGAATCAACGATTGTGTCAATCTTGAGAATGATATTGTAGGGAAATACATAAAAAGATTGTTACAGACAGGCGGAAGTCTTGATGTAACAGCGGATGGGCTGGATGAGATATCCACAAGGCAGGAAGTCTTAGTAAAAGGGAAGTCATCACAAAGGCAGAATACATCAGGGCTAACAAGAGAATTTCTTAGTAAATATGGATTTTAAAAAGGAGGATATATGTTTGAGTTTAACACAGTAGAAGAAGCAGTTGAAGATTTGAAAGCAGGTAAGATTATACTTGTCACAGATGATGAGGACAGGGAAAATGAAGGTGATTTCATATGTGCCGCTGAGTTTGCAACAACAGAAAATGTTAATTTTATGGCAACATATGGAAAAGGCCTTATATGTATGCCAATGAGTGAGCAGATAAGCAAAAAGCTATATTTCCCACATATGGTAGCAGACAATACAGATAACCACGAAACAGCATTTACAGTATCAATAGACCATGTTGATACAACTACAGGGATATCTGCAAAAGAAAGAGCCTATACAACAAGAATGGTAGTAAGTGATGATGCCAAGCCGGAGGACTTTAGAAGACCGGGACACAATTTTCCACTTATTGCAAGGAAGAATGGAGTTCTTGAAAGAAACGGACACACAGAAGCAACAGTTGATTTGATGAGGATTGCAGGACTTAAAGAATGTGGCTTATGCTGTGAGATTATGAAAGATGATGGCACAATGATGAGAAAGAACGATCTCATTGAACTTGCCAGAAAATGGAATTTAAAATTCATAACAATAAAGGCAATTCAGGAATACAGAAAATGCAACGAAAAGCTTGTGGAGTGTGTGGCAGTAACTAAAATGCCTACAAAATATGGAGAATTTGTCGCACATTGTTACATTAATAAATTAAATGGAGAACATCACGTTGCTTTAGTAAAAGGTGATGTTGGTAATGGAGAAGACCTTTTGTGCAGGGTTCATTCAGAGTGTCTTACAGGTGATGCTTTTGGTTCATTAAAATGTGACTGCGGACAGCAGTTTGCAGCGGCTATGACACAGATTAATGAGGAAGGCAGAGGAATACTGTTATATATGCGGCAGGAAGGCAGAGGCATAGGTCTTGTTAATAAGCTTAAGGCATATGCACTTCAGGACGAAGGAATGGATACGCTTGATGCTAATCTTGCCCTTGGATTTCCAGGAGATATGAGAGAATACTACATTGGAGCACAGATATTAAAGGATCTGGGTGCTAAGACATTACATCTGCTTACCAACAATCCGGACAAGGTATACCAGTTATCTGATTTTGGAATGAAGATAAGTAAAAGAGTTCCAATTAAAATGGAAAAGACAGCTTATGATGGATTTTATCTTAACACAAAGAAGATAAGAATGGGTCATATGTTATAGACTTCATAGAATTGAAAATTGAAATAATCCGACATATATCTGTGTTGATGATTTATGAAAATTGTAATGAAATTAAATTAAAAAGGAGATTAATAGTTATGAGAGTATTAGAAGGAAAATTAGTAGACAATGGAACAAGAGTAGGTATTGTAGCGGCAAGATTTAATGAATTTATTGTATCAAAGCTGGTTGCAGGTGCACAGGACGGACTTATAAGACACGGAGTAAGCGATGACAATATAGACCTTGCGTGGGTTCCTGGTGCATTTGAAATACCACTTATTGCTTCTAAAATGGCAAAGAGCGGAAAATATGATGCAGTGATATGTCTTGGTGCAGTTATAAGAGGAGCTACAAGCCATTATGATTATGTTTGTGCGGAGGTTTCTAAAGGAATAGCTAATGTATCACTTAATACAGATATTCCTGTGATGTTCGGAGTGCTTACTACAGATACAATTGAACAGGCAATTGAGAGAGCAGGAACAAAGGCAGGTAATAAGGGATTTGAATGTGCAGAGGGTGCTATTGAGATGGTAAATCTTTCCCGTGAGCTTGAAAAATAACAAATTAATTGATTTTATCATCTGTCAAGGGTATACTGAAAGTAATGATAATATGTCTGTCTGGTTATTAACCAGTGTTAAGGGGTGATACCAATGATGATGAAATTAAAGAACAGAATATTAGGAATATTACTTTTGTTTACCCTGCTTCCATTAAGCATTTTTGGTGGATTTTCAATTTACCAGACGAATAGGAAGATTGACGATATGACAGAGTGCAATCTTGCGACGGTGAGTGAGAACCAGAGAATTAATATTAAGAATTTCTGTGAGGACAGGAAGTCCGAAATGGAGATGGTTGCCAATTATGCAATGACACAGGCGGCAATCAAAGAAAGTGTAGGAGAGCCAAGTCCTTATGATGCAGGTAAAGTTGATTTAGAGTATATTAACAATGTGTTGAAGGAACGAAAGAAATATGGAGTGTTTGTTGCAAGTATATCTATATTGGACAAGGATTTCAGGGTAGTAGCCTCAAGTGAAAGTTATGAGATTAGAGAAATCAGCAAGATGAAGTATTCCAATGAGAGATTTCATACAGGTGGCTTTATAATGGGCGATGTATATGAGAGGAATATAGATGATGAGAGTAAGAAGCTTATTCCAGCTTATGTAGGTGTGTATGATGAGGAAAGGCTTTTAGGTTATATAGCTGAGGAATTGGATACAGCGTATTTTGATGAGTTGAGGCTTAATATGGATTCGCTTGCGGCAGGAACATTTTATCTGCTTGATGGTAATGGAATGATAATTACAGCAGGTGATACAAAACAGAAGAAAAGTCTTTCACATTTTGTGACTGACAGTTCTGAACGTAACAGTTTCCAGAAAGCCTGGGATGAGGTTGACCATAACAGTAACCCGGTTGGTAAAATATATTATAAATACAGGGGTGATAGTTATGTAACTTATTATTCTGATGTTGATAACACTAATTGGGGAATGAGACTTACTGAGAATCTGAGTGCACAGAGGCAGACAGGCAGGTCATACACAGTTATGTTATGTCTTGCGTTTGTATTCTTTGTCCTTGCTATATTTATTGTGCAGATATTTATTACAAAGAATGTATTAGCACCAATAGAACAGATAATGAATGTGTTTAATGATATCAAGGCTACACAGGACTATTCAAAGAGACTGCCTAAATCAAATAGTGTTGAGATGAACCAGCTTTCCGATGAAATTAATGGACTTCTCACACATATAGAAGATGAGAATATTCAGGAAAAGGAAAGGCAAAGACATTTAAGAGAACTTGCTGAGTGTGATCCGCTTACTGGAATTAATAATAAAAAAGCGATTGAGCAGAAAATGCTTGCTATGGTTCAGAGTGCAACTGATAAAAAAGTGCGTATAAGTGTTGGATTTCTTGATATTGATGATTTTAAAGATTACAATACTAATTATGGACATCAGGAAGGCGATAATGTAATCAAATTTGTTGCCAATACATTAAAGGATAATTTTAAAGGTGAAGTTGGACGAAATGGCGGAGATGAATTTGTATTTGGTTATGAAGGGGATATAAGTAAAGAGGAACTTGATAGGAAAGTAAAGAAGGTCTATGATATTCTTAACAAGGGCTATAAAAGAGGCGATTTGCTAAAGAATATGTCTGTTCCTTGTAGTATAGGTATTGTAACTGCGATAGGTGGAAGCTTTGATTATGCCAAGCTGTTAAAAGAAGCAGATAATGCAATGTATGATGCTAAGATTAATGGAAAGAATACATATGTAATAAGGGAGTTATAGGAATATTATTCCTATAACTCCCTTGGTTTATATAGTTTTAAGCATTTTTTACAAGTACAGCATAAAGTGTTCTTGAAAGAATACTTGCAACAACAAAGCATACAACAGCTTCAATTGCACCCTGTGTTCCGACAAATGCGATAACGAAAGTAAATGGATTGCTTGCAGCGAATTTAGTTACATAAGTCTGAATAAAATCAGTTCTATAGAAAAGTGCAACAAGTGTACTCATAAAGAGCAGTGTGTTAAGAAGTGGGCAGGCAAGGCTTGCAATGTAGTAAGATACCTTCTGTACACTGCGGATATTATGAAGTCCTTTGAATATAAGTCCTGTAAGAAGTCCCTCGAGTGTTCTTGGAACAACTGTAAGAATAATAGTGAATACAGGGCTGATATTAAATAATGCAAATGTAAATACAGAGCCGCCAGTTACTGCCTGATAGAGGCTTGTAAGTCCGAAAGTAAGACCACATATAAGTCCACCAACAGGACCAAGAATTATAGCACCAACAGCTACTGGAATTGTCAAAAATGTGATAGTAAGACCTGGAAGTTTAATGTATCCAAGTGGTGTAAAAGCCATAATGATAATAATTGCTATCATAGCGGCAAGTTCAACCATATATTTGGTTGTAAAAGTTTTGTTGGCAGTATTATTAACTGCACTTGTCTGGTTGTTATTCATAAAATCTCCTTTTCGTCTGATAAAACGGCAATCCTGTCTTTCAGACATTTTTAATTGTAGCGTTATGACAGATGGGATAAACACGAATAAGTGTATACAGATACCAAAATATCTCATATTAGTGTAAGTACATAAATAATGTAGATATACAGACTGGTATAAATTGATATACTATATTGTATATCAATCAAAATGAAATCAGAATATTAATTTAGCATATTTAAAAGCAAAAGTTCAGAATAAAATCTTGTTACACGCCAATTGAGGTCGCACATCAATTCTTTCTTCTACCATTAAAAAACTTCCTTGAAATAATTAAATAAATAATCCAATAATTATAAACTATAAATACCAATGATTACAGGTGATAATAATTACTGGCAGCTGATACATTTTCATCCGAATAACGCTCACGCGTATAATATCATACTTGATAATACAGGGCAATACATAGATTGGATAAAATTGTATACAATGTTTATAAAGTATTAATAAATGCTTCTTATTTCCTTAATTTACATATTTTCTCAATAATGATAAAATAAGAAAATATCGTGGCAGACTACTTTATGTTATTGCCTGATTTGAAGAGATATAGTTTATGAAGAGTTTAATAGAAAGGAAGAATTATGAGCAGAATATTGAAAAGTATTGCCCCATACTGGAAATCAATAATAATTATTCTGTTGTTACTTGTGTTGCAGGCGAATTGTGATCTTGCACTTCCACAGTACACATCGAATATTATTGATGTTGGTATCCAGAATGGTGGTATAGGACATAGTATTCCAGAGAAGATTACTAAAGATGAATATGATATAGCGAAGATGTTTATGACGGACGAAGAGATAAGCATATGGGAGAAATGTTTTGAGGAACAGGATGACTTATATGTCCGTACAGAAAATAATGATAAAAGGTTAGATGAATATGATGATACACTTGCTATGGCACTGATTATTAATAATCAGATGTCATCAGTTACAGTCACACAGTTCAAACAGCAGATGGCGGCACAGATGGGCGTTGATGTATCTGAACTTGAGAATGTTTCAGTTGCAGACCTTGGAAAGAGAATGGGTGTGGAACTTGAAACATTTACTAAGGATATTGAAGATGCTGATGGTAATGAAGTTCCAACAGAATGTGTAGATATGAGAATTATATTCAAGGCAATGTATGATAATGGTGCAATGTCTAAAGATACGTTTATATCTATGAGAGATGAATTCCAGTCAACATTTGATACAATGGGTTCAACCCTTATATCTTCAATGGGAAAGGCTTACGCTAAGTCAATGGATGCAAAGGCTGGAATGGATATGAAGGCCATACAGAAAAGATACCTTTGGATATCTGGTGCTAAGATGGTAGGAATGGCACTTCTTATTGCGGTATGTACTGTATGTGTTGCATTCTTTGCATCAATGGTTGGTGCTGGAGTTGGACGTGATTTAAGAGGAAAAGTATATAAGAATGTAATGAGCTTTTCTAATGCAGAGCTTGATAAGTTCTCAACAGCTTCACTTATCACACGTACAACTAATGATGTACAGCAGATACAGCTCGTATGTGTTCTTATATTAAGAATGGTTCTTTATGCACCTATTATTGGTATCGGTGGAGTTATAAAGGTAATGTCAACAGGTGCTGGAATGGAATGGGTAATAGCCCTTGCAGTTCTTGTAATTATTGGCTTTGTACTTTTACTTATGGCAGTTGCAATGCCTAAGTTCAAGCTTATGCAGAAGCTTGTTGATAATGTCAATCTTGTATCAAGAGAGATACTTACAGGTCTTTCTGTTATCCGTGCATTCGGTAGAGAGAAGAAGGAAGAAGAAAGATTTGATAAGGCTAATAAAGAGCTTACAAAGACAATGCTTTTTACTAACAGGGTAATGACATTTATGATGCCGGTTATGATGCTTATAATGAACTGTCTCTCAGTAGGTATTGTATGGGTAGCAGCTCACAGAATTGACAGCGGTGTTATGCAGGTAGGTTCAATGACAGCATTTATTACATATGCTATGCAGATTGTAATGTCATTCCTTATGCTTACAATGTTGTCAATTATGCTTCCAAGAGCGATTGTAGCAGCAGACCGTATAGATGAAGTTATTAATACAAAGTCATCAATAACAGATGCAGAGTCACCTAAGAGTATAAGCAATCCTAAAGGACTTTTAGTATTTGACCACGTTAACTTTAAGTATCCGGGTGCTAATGAAAATGCTCTTGAAGATATCAATTTTGTGGCTGAACCGGGGAAGACAACAGCTATTATAGGAAGTACAGGATGTGGAAAGTCTACACTTGTTAATCTTATTCCAAGACTTTATGATGCAACAGAAGGTTCAATAACTCTTGATGGTGAGAATATCAAGAATATCTCAATGAAGGAATTAAGAGATGAACTTGGTTATGTACCACAGAAGGGAATATTATTCTCAGGTACTATTGAGTCTAATATCAAATTCGGTGCACCAGAGGCTTCCATGGATATAGTAAAGGAAGCAGCTGAGATTGCACAGGCAACTGAATTTATTGAAACTAAGTCAGCAAAATATGAAAGTCCAATCGCACAGGGTGGAACTAATGTATCTGGTGGACAGAAGCAAAGACTTTCAATTGCAAGGGCTATTGCTAAGAATCCTAAGATATTTATATTTGATGACAGCTTTTCAGCACTCGATTTAAAGACAGATGCGGCACTTAGAAAGGCACTTGCTTCTAAGGTTACAGACAGTACAGTTATCATAGTTGCACAGAGAATAAGCACAATACTTCACGCGGACCAGATTTTGGTTATGGATGAAGGTAAGATAGTAGGAAAGGGTACTCACGAGGAACTTCTGAAGAATTGTGAGGTATACCAGCAGATAGCCAAATCTCAGATGTCAGCTAAGGAACTGGGAATTGACGGAAAGGAGGAAGCATAATTATGGCAGATAATAACTCATATAAGCAGACTCCAAGACGAAGAGGTCCAGGAGGCGGTATGGCTCCTGCAGAAAAAGCCAAGAATTTTAAAGGCTCAATAAGCAAGCTTATGCAGTATATTGGCAGATATAAGATTGCTATATTGGCAGTTATGATTATGGCGGCGGCTTCTACAGTATTTACAGTAATAGGACCTAAGGTATTAGGTAAGGCAACAACAGGTCTTTCAGAAGGCCTTATGAAAAAGATTACAGGAACTGGTGGAATTGATTTCTCATATATTGGAAGAATTCTTATAATTGTACTCTGTCTGTATGCGTGCAGTGCAATATTCAGCTTTATTCAGGGCTGGATAATGACAGGTGTTTCACAGAAGGTGTGCTACAGACTTCGTAAAGAGATATCAGAGAAGATTAACCGTATGCCTATGAAGTATTTTGAGAGCAGGACATACGGAGAAGTTCTTTCAAGAATAACTAACGATGTTGATACATTAGGAATGGGTCTTAACCAGAGTATAACAACAATTATTACATCAGTTGCTACAATGATAGGTGTTCTTGTAATGATGTTAAGCATTTCACCACTTATGATGGGCTCCCCGGGCGGCGTTGCCCGCCGTGCAGATGGCCTCCGCCACTGCCCGGGCCACCTGGGGCGGCTTGTGCAGGGAGGTGGCGGCGCTGTCCAGATAGATTTCCGTCATCAGAACATCTCCAATACGCAGCAGGGGCCGTGGCCGATGCCGTTTTCCTCTAAAGCCGCCGTCAGGACGGCTTGGTCGCCGGGGGCCGCCTTCCAGGCCAGGCCGCACCCGGCGGAGATCCGGGAGGGCAGGGGAATGATGCGCCCCGGCAGGGACAGCCGGGTGAACAGAGCCTCCGCCGCCAGGGCCTGGGCCGTCTCCTGAAAGGAGATCACCAAGGCGGGGGTGCGCTGCCGGTTCTTCGGTCTGTTCGGCCGGGGCGAGGATTATTACATTCCCTGGGACTGCGTCCAGCGGTTCGGAGAGGACATCATCCTCATCGACAAGCCCTTCCAGCGCCGGGAGGGCGAAAAGAAAAAGCGGCGCTGGTAAACACATGGCCGCGCCTACAGGTGCGGCCATGTGTTTACCCTGCAAAAAAAATGCCGCCGGCGCGGCAAAC
>OGZW01004095.1_pt1 | contig 10385 bp, 9 predicted proteins | sample 1577001 | NCBI WGS metagenome assembly OGZW01 (sample SAMEA3541519, study PRJEB24748) | human gut metagenome | biome: human gut; feature: human-associated habitat; material: faeces | place: China | collected 2012
TGTTACGGGGATGGATATTCTCTACCTTTTGGACGGTATATTCTCATGGGGAAATAATACTTCCGGTTTCTTCCCTGTTCAGTCCGGCCGTTTTTGCTTATGCTTTGCTGTTCTGTTTGTTAATGAACCTGCTCAGTGCCGGTATCCCGGCATGGTATGCTTCCCGAAAACCCATTGTTGTTTCTTTAAATGATAATTAGCTTTATGAAATTTGTTTATCACAATTTGAAGATGTTGATGAATCGGACACGTTACAATGGTTGGGTGTTGGGTGAGCTTTTTGTGGTGTTCATAGTCCTGTGGTTTTTGTGTGATTCCATTGGGTGTTTCACCTATACGCTTACTCGTCCGCTTGGGTTCGATTATAGCCATGTGTATGAGTTGCAATTGGATGCCGGAGGTGAGGAACGTGATACCATGCACTCTTATATAAAGTTGACTGGAGAGTAATATGTGTAATAGGCATATTTGTGTGCGTACGTCTTCGCCGGATGGACAAAGTGGTGGAAGCGGTAGGTTTGCATTATAGTTCCGATCCGATGGGAGCTTCCAATCGTTGGAGTGCTTTTTTCTGTAATGATTCGACTTCGGTTTCTGTACGTTATGCCATGATGGACAATGATATGATGAAGGTTTTTCGTTTCCATCCGGAGTCCGGACAACCAGACTTTGCTTCGATGCCTGTGTCGGATTCTTATGGTATGGTTACCCGTATGCTGATTCATTGGATGCAGAAGCGTAATCCGGCCTTTACCAAAGATTCCATTCTCCGTACCGGCAAAGACGATGAGCGCGGCATACGAATTTATTCTGTGTTGGAAGATTTCCGTCCGGGGCGATTTGAAAAATCACAAGGTTGGTTTATCAAACGTATTGATGACAATCTCATTACTACGATAAATATGCCGTTTACGGTGACGATACGTGTGCTTCCCGAAGCAGACAGAAGTGACTTTTCGGCTTATTTTTTGAAAGAAATAGCTCCTGCCATTGAGGTGGATAATGTAATGGTGATGAATCTGGTGCCCTATGAAAAGATTGTGGACTGCCATGAATCAGCAGATGGCAGCCGTGACCGTTTGCAGACCCATTCTTTTGTGGCGCTTTTCCTGTTGGTGAATGTTTTTATGGGCGTTGTCGGTACGTTTTGGTATCGCACTCGTCGGCGCCGTAGTGAAATAGCTTTACGCATGAGTGTGTGCAAGGCCCTCATATACGCCCTGCAGGTAAGCATTCTGAATTGCCATAAAACGACACTCCTTTATATAAATTCAAACACCGCCTTCATGTTACCACCATAAAAGAAATTTTTCAAGAGTTTTTTGTTTACTTTTCAAAATTTTGTTTGCAGCAGGCGTGCCACTGTATTTTACACAAGGACAATTTAAACTTTCGCAGCCGCTCCTGCGGGGTCAGGCTGCCGTCTTACCCCTGCCACATTGTCACCGGCTGCCAGTCCGTGCTGCCGGCGGCCAACTCCTCTGGCGTTATCAGACCCATTCCGTTGCAGTAGCCTCCGGGATTGCTTTGCGTCCAGATGAGCAACCGGCCATCGTTCGTCTGGGCCAGAGCGGAGATGTATCTTTCATCGTTATGTACTTCCTGTTTCAGCGGGGAAATCTTCCATGTCTTGGTGTTTACTAAGGCACGATACTCGGGCATCTGCTCCGCAGTGTTATTGTACCGCAGCCAAAGCCACTGCGTGGATTTGTCACCGTGGGCGGGCTGGATATTAGGCATCGACATTCCGGCGCGCTCATCCGGCCAGGTATCCCAGATGGTTTCGGTTGTATTTACTGCGGGGTCAATGGCGGTCAGGCCCAGCCTCTCATACGCACCTTCGCCCAGATCTTTCTCTTCCACAAAGTACAGGCGGCTGCCATCGGTGGCGGCGTAGCCGGATGTCAACACATCCGCGCCATTGTAAGGGCGCTCAGCCAGTTTGGTGCGCTCGTTCGTGCGGGGGTCCCAGCAATCAAATTCCACGGTGGCGGCCTGGATAGCGGCGCAGAACATCTCCCAATCTGTGGGCAGAGGTGCGTCGGCCACATAGCGAGCCGTCATGATGCCGCCATCGTAAAGGTCAATTATCCGCTCCGATGGCAGCAGGGTAAACTCCTCGGCCTGAGCGGTGGTCAGGTCAAGGCGGCATGCCGCCGTTGCATCTGGCTGCAGCCCCATGTCTATCTGCCCATACAAAGCAGTACCATCACTGTATATAAACCCATAGCGGTCGTTGACCCGTTCCACCTCGGTGCAGGTTTTGCCTGTGGCAGGATCAACAGCATAGACGCTCGTGGGAGTATTCGCTTCTTCCCAAGCGGCCCGCCAGAATACTTCGATTTCGTCTGGGGTGAAGTCTGCCACAATACCGTCAGGATGTTCCAGCCAGAATTTTACATTGGTTTCGTAGTATTCATCCCATGTCATGCTGCCCATATCCCTAGAGATATGGCAAACATAACAGGGGTTGCCTCCTGCGATAATGTAGTCACTATAATATCCCGGAAAATAGGCCGGGCAGGCATTGGTATCATGGGTACAGCCGGGCACTTCACAGAATACTGTTTGTGTTGCGGTGGCGTAGTCAGTTTTGAGCAGAAGGGCATAACCCGGTTTTTGGCCGAAGCTGTAATAGGCGTCACCTGTGTTGAGGGTGTCTGAGACATGGTAGAAGGGAGCTATTTCAGTTGTGGGAGCTGGTGTCGCGGTGGAGGATTCCGTGGCAGTAGCAGGGTAAGGGGTGGCGAGAGGCACGGTGGTTGGTGTAGATGCGCAGGCGGTCAGTGTCGCAATGAGAATGAGTGGGATGGTTCTTTTCATGAGGTTGCCTCCTTTTCGTGAGAAGTCGGAAGGTTGTAAAAAGCGCGTGTAACAGCCGTGTTTTCTTACCCCTGCCACATTGTCACCGGCTGCCAGTCCGTGCTGCCGGCGGCGAACTGATCGGCGTCGATCAGGCCGTAGTCCGTGGTCCTGCCGGCGCTGTCTGCGCCGATGACGACCAGCCAACGGCCATCGTGCGCTTTGCCGCGCAGGCTGACGGCACCACTGCCGGTCTGCAGCGCCTGCGTCACCGGCGTGATCTGCCCTGTTTCAGTGTCCAGCAGGGCGCAGGCGGCGTAGCTTGTATTGTAGTTATCTCTGTACAGCCAGATATACCGGCCGCCGTCATCGCCCAGCACCCATTCCGCCTGCGGCCACGGGTCCCAGACGGTTTCGGTGCGGCCTGCGGCGTCCACCGTTGTCAGGACCGTGCGGCGGAAGCCGCTTCCCGGTATGATCTCGCGCTCCTCAAAGTACGCCTTGCCGTTGTACACACCGATAAAGCAGCCGTTCTTCCCATAGTCGGCATCGCTGTAGGGACGCTCGGTCAGGTTGGTGCGCGCACCCGTGCGGGGGTCAAGGCGGTCGATCTCCACCGTGGCGTTCTGGATGGCGGCGGCATACTGCTCCGCATCGGTGGGCAGCGGCGCATCGGTCACATAGCGGCAGGTCAGCAGTGCGCCGTCAAAGCCCGCAAGGTAATGCTCGGTGGGCTCCAGCACAAAGGTCTCCGCCTGTCCGGTGGCAAGGTCGATGCGGCAGGCGGGCGTTGGCCCGACTCTTACGGCAGACGCCTGCGTTCTGTACGGTATTGTCACCCGCACACCGTAGAGCGTGCTGCCATCGCAGACATCCACGTTGTAGTCACAGTAGGTCAGCGGCAGGTCGGTGCGGGTCTTGCCCGCAGCGGGGTCAACAGCGTAAAGGCAGGGCGGCGTGCTCTGCTCGGTCCAGATGCCGCGGTGCTCGGCTTCAAATTCCGCATCGGTCATGGTGTCAAAGGGCTGCGTAGTTCTGACGCCGCTTGCCAGTTTTTCCGCCCAGTAGTCGTCCCAGCTCTGGTCGTCATAGAAATATGCGATATGCCAGACATACACGGTGTCCCCCGCTGCAACCACCCTATAATGGCCGGCCCACCCCGGAAAATATGCCGGGCAGGCGGCGGTATCGTGGGCGCAGCCGGGGACGGCGCAGCAGACGGACTGAACCGCCGTGGCATAGTCGGTCTTGAGCAGCAGCGCGTAGCCGAGCCGCTGCGTGAACTCGTAGTAGGCGGTGCCGTCATCAAAGGAGCCGTTGTAGCTTTTCAGGGTGTAGAAATCGGCGGCAGGGGCAGGCGTAGAGGCTGCGGGCGCTGCGGGGGCAGCGGGCGCTGCCGTCGGCTCCGGCGTGGGGGTGGCGAGGGGTGCCGGGTCGGGGGCAGCGGTGCAGGCCGCGAGAGCCAGAGCTATTGCAGCGGTCAGGATGATGGAGATATAGTTTTTCATGTGGGCCTCCTTCTTTTGATTTTTCAGCTAAATGGTAAAGGGAAGTGGGCAAAGCCCCTCCGGCCTCACAGGCTCGGCCACCTCCCCACTGCGTGGGGCGGCTTTTGCGCGGGCGGAGGGGTGTTTGGAGACACTGCCGCCCTTTACATTTTCTGCAGGCTCAGACTGTAATACCACCGGTCGCCTGCTGCGCCGGTGTAGCTGCCGTAGGTGTAGGGGTGGGTCGAGGCCGTGATGAGCGCCCGGCCGTTTTCACTGCAGAGGGCGCAGCGGTAGGCACTGTCGGCGGGTACGGCCCAATCGCCTAGGCTTTCCAGCCCGGCCTGCGCTGCAAAGGCGCGCAGGGCGGTCTCATCGGGCAGGGGCAGCGCCTCGGCGTCCCCGGCCGGCAGCGAGAGCCAGACCTCCACCACTGCGCCGGTGCGGCTGTCCATGGTGACGCTGCTGCGCGTCAGCAGCATATCCCCCTGCAGGGTATACCGCCGCACCGTTACAAAGCCGAGGCTGTCGGTCGCGCAGAAGGCTGCGCTCAGGTCATACCAGCGGCCGTCATAATCCGTGTAGCTGTCCTCCTCGGCGGCGGTGTCCTGCTGCGCGGCCCAGACGCCGGGCAGCACGCCGCAGTCGACCAGACGCTGCAGCGCCTGCTCCGCCGCATCGGCGGTGGCGGCATCGGCGTAGCTCATCGACTGCAGGCTTGCGGACGCCCCTATGTACATTTTGGGGGTGCCGGGCGCGGTCGGCTCCTCAGCCCGCGGCAGCATGGCGCTGTCCTGACGGCGGGCGGCCAGCTGGCGCAGGATATAGTAGTCGTCCGCCGCCGGCGTGGGCGCTGTGTAGGGGTCGGCCACCGGCACTACGCGCCCGATATACGCGGCGTCCGTCACAGCCAGAAAGGCGGCGGGCATTGCGGCGCAGGCCAGCACGGCCGCCGCGCAGAGCGCCCCCATCAGGCGCGGATGCTCCCACAGCTTCATGACTGCACCTCCCTCCAGACGGGCAGCGTCACGCTGACCCGTGTGCCCTTGCCGGGCTCGCTTTCGATCTGCAGCGCACTGCCGTGGGCCGCCGCGATGCGCTGGCAAAGCGCCAGCCCCAGCCCGCTGCCGCCCTGACGGCGCGCGCGGGATTTATCCACCATATAAAACGGCTCCGTGATGCGGGGCAGCTCCTCCGGGGGGATGCCGCAGCCGGTATCGGCCACCGTCAGGGTGACGGCGTCCCCGCTTTGGCTGCAGTACAGCGCAACGGGGCTGCCGGGCGCAGCGGCCCGCACGGCGTTCTGCACGAGATTGCAGAGCAGATCCAGCAGCAGGTCGGCGTCCCCGGCCACGATGGGCGCAGGGGGCGGCGGGGTCTGCAGCACCGCGGCCGGGCAGGCTGCCCGCAGCCGTGGCCACAGGCTGTCCAGCGGGACCGCCGTCAGGGTCAGCGCCTCCTCACTCAGGCCAAGCAGCGCCAGCAGCTTATGGCTCAGCGCCTCAAGCCGCCGTCCCTCATGGGCGATGGCTGCCGCGGCCTCGCGCTGCTCTGCAGGGTCGGTCTGCATTGTGGCCAGAATATCCGCATAGCCGATGATGCTCGTCATCGGGGTCTTCAGCTCATGGGTGAACGCCCCGACAAAATCCTCCCGCCGTTGGACATCGGCCTGCAGGTCGGCGATCTTCTCCTGCACAGCGTCCGCCATTGCGTCAAAGCTGCGGCTCAGCGTCTCGATTTCGTCCCCGGTGTGCAGCGCGGTGCGGCGGGCATAGTCACCGGCGGCGATCTGCGCCCCGGCCTCGGTCAGCACAGCCAGCGGGCGGGTCAGCCGCGCGGCCAGCAGCGCCGTGACGAGCGCTGCCGCCCCCAGCACCACGACCTCAAGCGCAAGGAACCGCGTCAGCGCTGCGCGGCGGCCGCGGTACAGCTCGGTGCGGTCGTAGGCAGTGACGAGCCGCAGCCCGCCCTGCAGGTCGCTGGCGTAGACGGTGTAGACTGCGCCCTCGGTGCGGACGGTGACGGCGGCGGCATTCTCCAGTGGGAAGTCTGCCAGCCCCGGCAGGGTGGCGCAGACAAGGGTATCCCCCCGCCAGAGTGCGGCCGGGCGCTGCTGCGCCTCGACCCGGGCGGTGAGGGCGGCGTCCCCGATGGAGACACCGCGGCGCTGCAGGTCGATGATCTCCGTCTGCAGCAGGGTGCAGGCCTGCGCATGGGCGGCGGCGTCGGAGGCGGCGGCGCGGCTGCGCTGCACGGCGAAATCACTGTACAGCAGCACGCACCCGCCGATGCCGAAGGACGCCGCCAGCACCAGCACCAGCAGGCAGACCATTTTTTGTGCGTAACGCATGATTGCTCTCCTTTATAAGTGGTAGGGCGGCAGCGGGGCCGGAGGGTGAGAAGCTTGCCCCAGCCCGAAGGGTTTCGGGCAGGCGTACCGTTCTCTCCCCCGCCGCCTGCCTTATTCCTTTTTAAGGCGGTAGCCGACTCGGTAGATCGTCTCCAGCTGCTCGGTCGTCCAGCCCAGCTTTTTGCGCAGCCGGGCAATGTGGGTATCCACGGTGCGCAGACATTCGCTGTCCGGCTCCCCGCCCCACACCCGCGAAAAGATCACATCGCGGTAGAGCGCTGCGCCCCGGTTGCGCATCAGCAGCTCCAGCAGGTCAAACTCCCGCCGCCGCAGATCCAGCGGCTCCTCACCGCGCCATGCGGTGCGGTCCTGAGTGTCCAGCCGTATGTCAAAGGCGCGCAGCTCCCGCCCACCGCGCCCGGTGCGGCGCAGCACAGTCTCCATCCGGGCCACCAGCTCCTCGGCGGCAAAGGGCTTGGTGATATAATCGTCCGCCCCCAGCCGCAGGCCCAGCACCCTGTCCTTCACAGCGCTCTTGGCCGTCAGGAAGATGACCGGCACGCCCTGCGGTTTCAGGCTGGCCAGCAGTTCATAGCCGTCCAGCCCGGGCAGCATAATATCAAGTATCGCCATATCAAAATCCGTCTTTTCGATCAGATCCGCCGCTGTGCGGCCGTCCTCGGCCACGGTGCAGCGGTAGCCGGCGCGGGTCAGCGTCATCTCGACAAGCCGCGCGATCAGGTGCTCATCCTCTGCGATCAGTATGTGATTCATCGCTTTTTCTCTCCTTTGGGGGTAGTATACCGCAGGATTGTGTCCCGGTTGTGTCCCCACAGCTATAATTTTACACTTTTTTCTTTTATTTTCCACACCATGCGTGTTATAATGTGGAAAACAGCACATGCTATTTTTCAAAGGAGAACCAACATGAACCCTACTGTGCAAGAGCTTGTCGCTGCACTGACGCTGGAGGAGAAGGCCGGGCTTTGCTCCGGCGCGGATTTCTGGCATACCAAGGCGGTCGCGCGGCTGGGCATCCCGGCCATCAAGGTCAGCGACGGCCCCCACGGCCTGCGCACCCAGCGGGAGGGCAGCACCGACCCCAACGACAGCATCGAGGCGGTCTGCTTCCCGGCCGGGTGTGCGGCAGCCGCATCCTTTGACCCGGCGCTGACCCGCCGCATGGGTGCCGCCCTCGGGCGGGAGGCCCGCGCCAACGGCGTGCAGATCCTGCTGGGGCCTGCCGTCAACATCAAGCGCAGCCCCCTGTGCGGCCGCAATTTTGAATACTACTCCGAGGACCCCTACCTTGCCGGTGAGCTGGCCGCAGGGTTCATCAACGGTGTGCAGAGCGAGGGCGTAGGCACAAGCATCAAGCATTTTGCCGCCAACGATCAGGAGACCCGCCGCCTGTCGGTAAACAGCCGTGTGGATGAGCGCACCCTGCAGGAGATCTATCTGCCCGCCTTTGAGACCGCCGTGAAAAAGGCCCGCCCTTGGACCGTGATGTGCAGCTACAACCGGCTCAACGGTGCCTATGCGAGCGAGAACAAGCCGCTGCTGACCGACATTCTGCGCGGGGCATGGGGCTTTGACGGCTTTGTCATGTCCGACTGGGGCGCGGTGAACGACCGTGTCAAGGGCATTGCCGCCGGCCTTGAGCTGGAGATGCCCGGCTCGCAGGGGGTCAACGACCGCAGGCTCATCGACGCCGTGCGCAGCGGCGCGCTGGACGAGGCCGTGCTGGACCGCGCCGTGACCCGCATCCTGAACATCGTCCTGCTGGCGGCGGATCTGGCGCAGCGGCCCGCCGCGTTTGACCGCGCCGCACACCACCGGCTGGCCGCCGAGCTGGCCGCCCAGAGCGGCGTGCTGCTGCGCAACCTTGGCGCGCTGCCGCTGCACAGCGGGCAGAAGGTCGTCTACATCGGCGCCTATGCCGACCGGCCGCGCTATCAGGGCGGCGGCTCAAGCCATGTGAACACGACCGCCGTCAGCGCACTGGACGCCGCACTGCTGCATGACCGGATGGTCCAGTATGTCGAGGGCTTCCCCGCCGACCGCGACCAGCGGGACGAGACTGAGTTCCTGCGGGCAGTCACCGCCGCCGAGGCTGCCGATGTGGCGGTCATCTTTGCGGGCCTGCCCGACAGCTTTGAGAGCGAGGGCGGCGACCGCCGCCACATGCGCCTGCCCGACTGCCAGAACAACCTGATCGCCCGGGTGGCCGCCGTGCAGAAGAACACCGTGGTCGTGCTGCACACCGGTGCGCCGGTGGAATGTCCGTGGGCAGACGATGTATCGTCCGTTCTCTGCATGTACCTTGCGGGCGAGGGTGTCGGCGAGGCCGAGGACGCCCTGCTGTGGGGCGATGCCGACCCCTGCGGCCGCCTGCCTGAAACATGGCCCCTGCGGCTGGAGGACACGCCCTGCTATCTGGATTTCCCGGGTGACGGCGTGACGGCCGACTACCGCGAGGGTGTCTATGTGGGCTACCGCTGGTACGATGCCCGCCGTATGCCGGTGCGCTGGCCCTTCGGCCACGGGCTGAGCTACACGGGCTATGTCTACCGCAACGCCGTGCTGAGCGCCGACACGCTGGCGGATCAGGGCCTTGTGACGGTGCAGGTCACCGTAAAAAACAGCGGTGCCATGCAGGGTGCCGAGGTCGTGCAGCTCTATGTAGCCGATGTGACCGGCGCACCGGTGGCCGGCGGGCGGGTGCCGCAGGTGCTGCGCGGCTTCCAAAAAATCGCGCTGCAGCCCGGCGAGGAGAAGGTCGTCACCTTTACCCTGACGCCCCGCGACCTGAGCCATTACGATGCCGCACTGCATGACTGGTACGCCGCGCCCGGCCGGTATGAGATCCGGATCGGCCATTCCAGCCGGGACATCCGCGCCACGCTGCCGCTGCACTACGCGGGCACCCGCCTGCCGCCGCTGCAGGTGGACGAAACCACGCCGCTGGGCATCCTGCTGGCGGACCCGCGCACCGCGCCCGTGGTGCAGCACGCCCTGCGCGCAGAGACCGCAGCGATGACCAACGGCGGCGGGGACGGCCTGATGCCGCCCGAGGCCATGGCCCAGATGCTGGACGCGCTGACCCTGCGCAATATGATCAACTTCGGCGGCCCGCAGGCCGAGGAAAAGCTGACGAAGCTGCTGGAAACGCTGCAGGACGCCGTACAATAACCGCAGGGGTGCGCATTGGCCGCCCCTGCACCGACAAAAGGAGAATGAATATGTCTATCAAGCTGACCGAACAGAATTTTGATGCCGAGGTGCTGCAGAGCGCCCTGCCGGTCGTGGTCGATTTTTGGGCAGACTGGTGCGGCCCCTGCAAGATGATGGGCCCCGTGCTGGAGGAGCTGGCCGCCGCCCACCCCACCGTGAAGGTGGGCAAGGTCAACACCGATGAAAACCTGCAGCTGGCAATGGCCCGCAAGATCGACGCCATCCCTGCGCTGCTGCTCTTCAAAAACGGGCAGGAGGTCAGCCGCTCGGTCGGCTACCGCCCCGCCGCCGAGCTGGAGGCCTGGCTGCGCGAGAACGGCGCAATCTGACAGCTGTATACCATCTGTATAAAAAAAGCCGCACCTGCCTTTCGTCAAAAAAGGCAGGTGCGGTTTGCTGCAGGGGGCGGGCGCTTGCGGGAAGGCTGCAAAGCCCCTCCGGTCATCGCTTCGCTCGACCACCTCCCCGCTATGCGAGGAGGCTTTCACGCGGGCAAAGCCCGCGCAAAAAGG
>OGZW01004107.1_pt1 | contig 10366 bp, 8 predicted proteins | sample 1577001 | NCBI WGS metagenome assembly OGZW01 (sample SAMEA3541519, study PRJEB24748) | human gut metagenome | biome: human gut; feature: human-associated habitat; material: faeces | place: China | collected 2012
TGAGATCAAGCGCATCTGCCAACACGAGAAGGGCTTTCTTTTCAGCCATGACGATATTCCTTATTCGACGGGCAGTAACCCGTTGTTGTTTTTTCCCCTTCCCGCGCGGCAGGAACTCCCTGCCAACCGCGAAAGAGGGGGTATAACATCCCCTTTCCCCGCCCAGCAGGAACTCCCGCCGCGCGGCCTCCCCACCAGTCAAAAGTCTCTCTCATCCACCTTATCCCCCTCACCATCTCCACCTCCAAAACAAAACCCCCTCGGGCATTGCTGCCTTTGGGTTTACAATGATATTCAATTCTTTGACGCTTCCTGCCTGGATCTGGTTAAATAAATCATCTAATGATAACTGCTGTTTTGTCTCAGATAACATTTTTTCACGTCCATAAGCAATAAATTTCTCTGCTACGGATCTTGCTTCTTTTTCGCTATCCATAACCATCATAACTTCTCCAGCATTTGGAACTTCACTTAAACCTAAGATCTCAACTGGTGTAGATGGTCCTGCTGTTTTAATACGTTTTCCTTTGTCATTTATCATTGCACGAACTTTACCATGAGCACTTCCGATCGCTACTGCATCACCAACATGTAATGTACCTTTCTGTACTAATACAGTTGCAACTGGTCCACGACCTTTATCAAGTTGTGCTTCTAAGACAATACCTCTTGCTTTACGATTTGGATTTGCTTTTAATTCCAGAACTTCTGCTGTTAAAGAAACCATATCTAATAATTCATCGATTCCTTCTCCTGTATGTGCAGATACTGGACAAAAGATCGTGCTTCCACCCCAGTCTTCTGGTACCAATTCATATTCGATCAGTTCCTGTTTTACTCTCTCAATGTTAGCGCTTTCTTTATCAATCTTATTGATCGCAACAATGATCTCGATTCCTGCTGCTTTCGCATGGTTGATCGCTTCGATCGTCTGTGGCATAACACCGTCATCTGCAGCTACGACTAAGATTGCGATATCTGTAGACTGGGCACCTCTCATACGCATAGATGTGAATGCCTCATGTCCTGGTGTATCTAAGAATGTGATCTTTCCATTGGATGTTTCAACAACATAAGCTCCAATATGCTGTGTGATACCACCTGCTTCTCCTGTTGTAACATGAGAAGAACGGATCTTGTCAAGTAAAGAAGTTTTACCATGGTCAACATGACCCATAACACAGACAACTGGTGGTCTGCTTGTTAAGTTTCTTTCGTCCTCTTCTTCCTCTTTTAAGAGTTCTTCGATGACATCAACTTTTACTTCTTCCTCTGCGATACAGTTATACTCTAAAGCGATTTCTGCTGCATCATCAAAAGAGAATTCTGTGTTGATGGTTACCATCTGTCCTGCCATGAAAAGCTTCTTGATAATAACAGAAGGCTGAATCTTACAAGCATCTGCCAAATCCTTTAAGGATACTGGATCTGGGAGAGTGATGTTACGGATTACATCTTCCTTTGGCTCTTCCTGCTTTGGTGGCTGTACTGGAGCCTGCTGCTTCTTATTGTTCTTCTGCTTTCTTGAGCTGCCAAAATCATTATTGCGGTTATTGCGGCGGTTGTTCTTGCCACCACGGTTGTCATTTCGGTTGTTTTCCTTGTTGTCACGGCTGTGCTCACGATTGATGTCATGGCGGTTTTCTTTGCCGTTTCTTGTTTCTTTTGCGTTAATCGGAGTATCTCCCATAGAAGGCCTGTTTCTTCTGTCATTTCCGTTACGGTTATTGTTACGGTTATCTCCGCGATTATCATTACGCCCGCCACGGTTGTCGTTATTACGATTATTATTTCTTCCGCCGCCACGGTTGTCATTTCGGTTGTCGTTACGGTTGTTACGGCCGCCACGGTTATCATTTCGGTTATTATTTCTTCCATCTCCGCGGTTTTCATTACGTCCATTACGATTGTCGTTATTGCGGTTGTTATTTCTTCCGTCCCCACGGTTGTCGTTACGGTTATTATTTCTATCTCCACGGTTATTATTTCTATCTCCACGGTTATCATTTCTGCTACCGCGATTATCGTTGCTACGGCTTTCATTGTTACCGCGGTTGTTACCAGATTCTTTTTTCTGGAATTTTGCTTTTAATTTATCTACATGTTCATCTGATACTGTACTCATATGACTCTGTACTTCAACTCCCTGCTGTTTTAACTCTGCTATAATTTCTTTGCTGCTTTTATCTAATAACTTTGCTAACTCATGTACTCTCATTTTTGGCATACACTATCCCTCCATATTCAGACTTATTTTTTTTACGATTGATTTTGCAAAACCTTCATCTAAGATACAGATGGAAGCCCTGTACGCTTTACCTATCCAATGCCCTAATTCCTCTTTGGTCGCAAAGATTTCCATAGGCACTTCATAATACTTACACATGTTCCGGAACAATTTTTTTGTATTGTCAGAAGCATCTTCTGCTACGATTACCAGACAGGCATTGCCGGATTTTACTTCCTTTTCGGTAGAAAACTCTCCGCTGGCAACCTTTCCTGCCTTAGCAGCAAGCCCTAGCATAGATAATACTTTACTGTTTTGTGTCAAGTTCCTTCAACTCCTCTTCTAATCGGTCATATATCTCATCAGGAATGGAAATCTTTAAAGAACGTTCCAGTCCTTTTGAACGTCTTGCTTTCTGAAGACACTCCGCAGAAAAACAAAGATATGCACCTCTGCCATTCTGCTTTCCTTTTGCATCAAGGACAACTTCATTCTCCGGTGTCTTGATAACCCGGATCATCTCTTTTTTTGTCTTCATTTCACGACAGCCCACACACTGTCTAAGTGGTATCTTCTTTCCCATAACTGTTCACCAGATTCCATTCTTACTGTTCGTCTGTGTCTGCTTCCTCAGAAGAAACTTCCTCAAAAGAATCCTCTGCTGTTTCTGGTTCTTCTGTTACCTCTTCTGCCTCAAAATCTGCTGTTGCTTCACTTGCGGAAACTTCTGGCTCTTCTACAGGTGCTTCAAGGTCAAAATCTTCTGCCTCATCAAGATCACCAAAATCTTCTCCGAAGTCTAATTCTTCTGCAAGCTCTGCTGCCTGGCTTTCACTCTTAATATCAATCTTATATCCTGTAAGCTTTGCTGCAAGACGGGCATTCTGTCCCTCTTTACCGATGGCAAGTGAAAGCTGGTAGTCTGGAACAACAACGCGTGCGCTCTTTTCCTCTTCGTCTACATCTACAGAGACTACATTGGATGGGCTTAATGCGTTCTCAATCAATACTGCTGGATCATCATTCCATTCAATAATATCAATCTTTTCTCCACGTAAGTCACTTACGATTGCATTAACACGCGCTCCGTTAATACCTACACATGCTCCTACAGGATCTACATTAGGATCGTTAGATGCTACTGCAATCTTTGTACGGGAACCTGCTTCACGGGCAATGCTCTTAATTTCTACTGTTCCATCATAAACTTCTGCAACTTCTTTTTCAAAAAGTCTCTTAACAAGTTCTGGATGTGTTCTGGAAACTAAAATCTTAGGTCCCTTGTTTGTATCTTTTACTTCTACGATGTACAGTTTGATACGGTCTGTTGGCTTAAATACTTCGCCTTTAACCTGCTCTTTTTCTGTGAGAACAGCATCTGTCTTATCATCAAGACTTACACTGATATTCTTTCCATTATAACGCTGTACTACACCTGTTACGATGTCTTTTTCTTTATGTGCGAAATGCTCGAATACCACTCTTCTTTCTTCTTCTTTAATCTTCTGCACGATAACACTTCTTGCATGCTGTGCAGCGATTCTTCCGAAGTTCTTTGGAGTCACTTCGATGTTTACTACATCGCCAATCTCATAGTGGAAACGAATCATCTTTGCATCTGCTAAACTAATTTCTGTAGCTGGATCTTCTACTTCCTCTACAACTGTCTTTTCGACATAAACAGAAATATCACCAGTGTCTCTATCCATGTTTACCTTTACAATGGCATTCTTTCCAAAGTCACGGTTACATGCTGCAACTAAAGAATCTTCAATCGCCTGCATAATTACTTCTTTTTCAATATGTTTCTCTTTTTGTAATTGATTTAAAGCATCAATTAATTCACTCATTTTCTCTTATCCTCCTGCTTTATTTTCTATATTATTCTCAAAAATCAATAGCTAAACGAATCATAGCAATATCCTTGCGGTCAAGTACCAGTTCGTTCCCTTCTGTTTCAATCGTAACAGTATCTTCTGTGAAATCTTTTAAGATTCCCTCAAATTCCTTCTGTTTATTAATTGCTTTGTAGAGCTTACATTCTACAGACTTTCCAAGACTTCTCTTAAAATCTTTCTCTTTTTTCAGTGGTCTTCCAAGACCAGGAGAACTCACTTCTAAAATATAAGCATCAGAAATAAAGTCTTCTGCATCAAGCTTCTCTTCAAGAGCACGACTGATCAGTACGCAGTCATCAATGTTAATGCCGCCTTCCTTATCCGCATATACACGAAGATACCAGTTCGCACCTTCTCTTACATACTCTACATCAACAAGTTCAAAATGATTCTCCTCAATAATCGGAGTTACCAGTTCTTCCGTCTTTGCAACAATCTCTGTTCTTTTCATGTTGATTCTCACCTCTTTCCCAGACATACAATAAGAGTGGGCACCCACCCACTCTTATCATCTACAGTATACTATTCGTAGTATAGCAGGTTTTCCATTGTTTATCAAGGGATTTCTTAAAATTTTACCTGCTATCTGCTATTTTTGTGACATTTTCTTAATTCTCGACTGCCTCGATAGGGTCTGTTTCAATCACAAATTTCACGCTTCCCTTCGCATTTTTCTTAATTCCGCCGAAGGATTTGTATCTGTTATCTGCCTTCTTTACAGCCTTGAAATGATTGATCACGCTGTCAAGATCATCTCCTGCAAGGTCAGAAAGCTTGCTGATTCCATCATCATTAAATGTCTTTAAGCCTTTTGTAAGTGTATCGCTTCCTGTAGCAAGCTTATCAATACCAGAAGTAAGCTGTCCGCCTGCGGAGTCTAACTTATTCATTCCAGAAGAAAGACTCTGTACACCGATTGCTGCTGCATTAACCCCCTGTGCATAAGCCTTTACACCAGTTACTAACTGGCTGCTTCCCGCTACTAACTTACCTGTTCCTTTATCTACGGAACTTGCTCCTTTTGTAAGAACACTGTTATTGCCTGTTAAGGTCGCCGCTCCTTTTGTCATGGTATCAAGTCCGGTAGAAAGGGTGCTAAGACCAGAAGTTAAATCTTTCATACCACTTGTAAGCGTTTTATTATTTGCAGTAAGAGCCTGCGCTCCGGTATTTAATTCATCAACACCCTTGATCAAATCTGGAATCTGACTTGCTGCATCGGATAAAGAACCTGTATTTGCTGCAAAACTCTCTAATACTGCTGCTTGTGTCTTCATATCTTTTAACAGAGTTTCCATATCACTGAGTCCTACATTAACTTTGCCAATATTAAGCTTCTCTGCACTTGGAGCATCTCCTAATGCTTTTTCGGCATCACTTGCCAGGCCACTGATTTCAATGCTTGATGGCTCTGCACTTACACTAACGTTATTATCAATGGCACTCTTTAAAGCACTCTTCATTTCATCGGTCAATCCATCCATATTTACACTATCAATGGCAGATTTAGCTTCTTCTTTTGCCTTTGAAGTTGCACTGCTGCTAAGAGAATCTTTCTGGCTGGCAATCTTTTCATTTGCCTTATCCGTTGCCTTTTTATCAATATCATCTAATGCAGATTTTGCACTACTGAACTTCTCTGAAACTTCTTTATTATGTTCATCTATCTTACTATTGTGCGCCTCCACTGCTTCAGATAACTTATTCATCTTATCAATTGCCGATTGAATCTCTGTTGCCGATTCCTGTAACTTTTTCGCGTCACTTTCTAATGCAGAGGATGCCTTCTTTACTGCTTTTAATTCTGTGTCACTTGGCAGTTCCAAATTACTCATTCCAGAAACCTTATTATTTAACTTTTTGATTCCTGCTGCAATTTTAGCTTCATTTTCGGTATAACTTTTAATACCTTTAGAAAGTGCTCCTGCTCCTGACTCTAACTTACCTGTACCGCTTGCTGCTGACTGTAAACCAGCATCTAAGCCAGATACTCCTTTTGTATAGGAGGAGATTCCTGCATTCAGTGACTTTGTTCCCTTTTTCAGGGCTTTTAATCCTTTATTCAAAGATTCTACACCAGATTCTAACTGTCCACTCTTAGAACTTAATGTATTAAGACCAGATAGAAGCTGCTTTACTCCAGCATTCGCGGAAGATACGCCCTTTGTATATTCTCCTGCTGAAGAAGAAAGAGTTCCCATTCCATCGGATAAAGCTTCACTTCCATCAATCAGCTTATCGGTTGCATCTGTAAGTTTATCCATGCTGTCTTTTAAATCATCTACGTCATTTAAATTGCTTGTATCAATGTCTTTTAATGTTCCTGTTGTTGCCGCTGTTGCTGTTAATGCAAGTTCAAACTTATCTGCCTTCGCTGTAACTTCTACATATTCTGGAATATCTACATCATCTAATTTATCATAAGATGCCAGATTAAGACTGCTCTTTAATCCAGGGAACGCAAGACCTACAACAACATTTTTATCTCCATCGCTAATTACTTTACCATTAGTAACTTCGATATTAGAAAATACATCAGAAGAAAGAATCATTCCGGTAACCATAGTAAATGGAGTCTTTACATTATAGTTCTTGCCTTTTACTTTTACCGTTTCATTGGAGTTGTTATAGTAATCAAAGCGTATCTTTACTTCACCACTTTTACCAGCCATATCTTTCGGATCCATCTGCTGTCCGTCAAGATAATAAGTAACTTTCATTGTTACTGGAAGTTCTTCATTGGATTCTCCCTGATAATAAATATCATTTCCTTTAGAATCCCATACAATAGAACCATCTGCATTCTGGGTAAATGTCTCATCACCTTTTACATTCTTGATATTCTCGAGGTTGGAAAAGTCCTCTAATGTATCACTGCTGCTATGATTCTTTAACCAGTCGCTTACAGTAATCTTATCAACGCTTCCGTCTGCATTCGCATTTACATATACCGTCTCTGTCTTATCTTCTTTTTTGGAATCTTTTTTTCCTGCTGCATTGACTGGCATTGCAATTCCTACTGCCATCATGGCACTCATGAGAATAGCAAATGCTCTGGATGTGTGTTTTACAAATCTTTTATTTCTCATCTCTATCACTCCCTAAATTTATGCTCCTGGAATCTTTTGTACAGCATATGACGCTTTGCTTCCATTAGATTCCGGGATTACATATTATTTATAATACAATGTCATTAACTACTGTATCTTTATGATCGTCAATATGGCCCATTCCCTTCGTTGTCTTGCATATCGCCTTATCAAAGATAAGGAACATCGTAGGCAGCAGTGTGAGAACAACGATCATACTGATAATAGCACCTCTTGCCAGCAATGTACAAATAGAACCAATCATATCTACCTGTGAGTAGCAGGCAACACCATAAGTCGCTGCAAATAAACTCAACGCACTCGTTATAATAGAAAGCATATTTGACTTATGAGCAATGCTGACTGCCTCTAACTTATTCTTTCCATTCCTTCGTTCTTTCAAATAACGATTGGTATAAACAATCGCATAGTCTACTGTCGCTCCAAGCTGTATCGTTCCGATAACAATGCTGGCAACAAATGGAAGGCTGACCCCCTGGTAATATGGAACTGCCATATTTACCGCAATCGCAAATTCAATGATGGCTACCAGAATAACTGGCAGGGAGATTGACTTAAATATAATAAGAATAATTACAAAAATCGCTGCGATTGAAGCAATATTTACATTCTGGATATCAATGTTTGTAACATCTTCAAGATCCTTCATAAGTGGTGCTTCACCAATTACCATTGATGTTTTATCATAGTTCTTCGTTATCTTATTAATCTTTGCAATCTGCTTATTTACTTTCGGAGTTGCTGATTCATATTCCGAACAGATAAAAGCCAGTTCATGGTCACCGCTTTGGAGCATACTCTTTACATCTTTTGGAATCATGGATTCTGGTACAGAGGCCCCGACAAGAGAACTCATGCTTATCGTCCATTTAACACCTTCTACATTGTCAATCTCTTTGAGCATATCTCGTTTATCTTTAGAATCCATGTTACTGTCCATCATTACCATATGAATCGTACTCATATTAAAATCTTTTTTCAATCGGTCTGTCGCCACATTACTTGGCAGGCTGGATGGCATAGACTTTGCGATATCATAATAAATCTTGGTATTATTATTTCCATGTACTGCTGGAAGTAATAATACAAGGAAAACAATCAGCCATACCCAGTGATGCTTGATAATAAAGTTTGATGCACCATCCACACTCTTAATCAGCGGTCTGTGCTTTGTCTTCTCAATCTGCTTATCAAATGCAAGAATCAGTGATGGAAGAATCGTTACACAACAGATTACACCGATAATAACACCCTTGGCCATAACAATACCAAGATCACGACCTAATGCAAAAGTCATAAAGCAAAGAGCCGCAAATCCGGCAACAGTTGTGACAGAACTTCCGACAACCGCTCTAAAGGTACTTGCAATCGCATGCCCCATCGCCCGGTTCTTATCTTCTGTGTACTTCTCTTTATATTCCTCATAACTATTCAGCAGGAAAATGGAATAGTCCATCGTAACTCCAAGCTGTAATACGGCCGTCAGTGCCTTTGTAATATAGGAAACCTGCCCTAAGAACACGTTACTTCCTAAGTTATAAACAATTGCAATTCCGATGCTTAATAAGAAGAACACTGGTACTAAGAAAGATTCTGTCGTAAACTCAAGTACCAGGAATGACAATACAGCGGCAATCACAACGTAAACTGGCAGCTCGTCAAGTGCAACATCTTTAATATCATTAACTACACCCGACATACCACTGATAAAGCATTGCTTATTCGCAAGCTTTCTCATCTCGGCAACTGCATTCATAGATTCATCGGATGATGTCGTATTATCGAAAAGTACGATCATCATCGTGGCATTGCCTTTAAAGAAACCTTCTCTTAACTTTTTCGGAATCATCTGTACTGGAAGATTTAAATCAGCAACATCATCATACCAGAGAACATCCTTTACATGATCGACTGCCTCAAACTTCTTCTCAAGCTTCTGCACATCTTTCAGTTCCATATTCTCGACAACAACCATCGAGAACGCTCCCATTCCATACTCATCTACCATAATATCCTGACCTTTTACCGTTTCAAGCGTATCTGGCAGATAACTAAGTAAATCATAGTTAACTCTTGTCGTTACCATTCCTATTAAGGAAGGTATCAGTAACAAAAATCCAATAAGCAAAATCAGAAATTTATGTTTCGCAATCTGCTTACCCATCTTGATTAACAAATTCATCATCCCCTCTTTATTTATTTTCTTTTCCTAACCAACATTATATGCAAAAAATGACCATCGGTCAACACTGAGTAACGCACAATTTTCCTCAATAAGCGAAACTGAATTTTGGTCATTTTTACGTTATTGACTTTTGGTCATTTTTGTTGCATAATGTACCCAAATACATTCAGCATCGTTTAAGGTGGTATTATTATGGGAAAAGTTGAGACAAATAAAAAACAAAAGAATACAACATTATTGCAGACTTCTTTTGAACTGTTTACCGAAAAGGGGTTTACTAAAACAACCATTTCCGACATTGTAAACCGGGCAGGTCTCGCAAAAGGAACTTTTTATTTATATTTTAAAGATAAATATGATTTAAGAGACAGGCTTGTAACATATAAAACAAGCCAGCTTTTTGGGAATGCACATACGGCTTTAATAGAACAGAATATTCAGGGTTTTGAAAACCAGATGTTTTTCGTCATTGATCATATTATAGACCGATTAGAAAAAGAACCGAAGCTTCTTCAGTTCATCTCTAAGAATCTTTCCTGGGGAATCTTTAAAAATGCTTTTGAGAAGACGGTCCCGGAAAATTCCCGACAATTTTATGATTACTATCAGGATATGCTGACACAGAATCATATCTCCTGCGAAAATCAGGAATTAATGCTCTTTACAATCTTAGAGCTGGTAGGTTCTACCTGCTATAGCTGCATCTTATATCAGCAGCCAGTATCCATGGAAGAATATCTTCCTTATTTACATCAGACAATCCGACAAATATTTATAACTTTCACAAAACCGATGGCTAATTAGTTGGGAGTAATTTGGGGATGAGAGACTTCCGATTTCAACCTCAAATCTTTCCCATGCACTATTTAATTTAAAAATCCAGCCAAAGACAGCCCTCGAAGAGAAAAGCGCCTCTATATTTGTGGCTAACCTTGGTCTAGACAAC
>OGZW01004112.1_pt1 | contig 10363 bp, 14 predicted proteins | sample 1577001 | NCBI WGS metagenome assembly OGZW01 (sample SAMEA3541519, study PRJEB24748) | human gut metagenome | biome: human gut; feature: human-associated habitat; material: faeces | place: China | collected 2012
GAATAAGGAATAAAAGACACGTCCGAACTGTTCTGTAGCTTAGACAGAGCAGACAATCCAAGGAGGCAAAGGCAATATGGCAGAACGCAGCCTGCGAGGCATGAGCATCGGCGCAAAGTCGTTGGAATCTGATGACAATGTGGATTTCGCGGCGCGAAACGACGTCGCATATGTGTGCCCAAAGGGACACCGCACGATTCTGACGTTCGCTGAAGGCGCGGAGGTTCCGGAGGAATGGGAGTGCCGGTGCGGCATGACCGCGCATCGTGAAGGCGACGAGGATCGTGAGGCCGATGAGATTTCCAAGCCGACCCGTACACACTGGGACATGCTATTGGAACGCCGTACTGAAGACGAGCTGAAGACGTTGCTTGAAAAGCGTCTGCAGATGCATCGCGACGGCTGGTTTCCAGACTACGAGTAACCAGTAGTTGAACGACACTTGAACTGCATGCCCGGTCAGTAAGACCGGGCATAATTGTTATCTGAACAGTTCACATTGCATCGAGCATTTAACAAGGAGTGCATTAATCTCATGTCCGAGAAGACCAAGCAACCCAAGAAAGTCGTTCTGCTTGACCTCGATGGCACACTGACGAAATCCGATCCAGGAATCATTGGCTGCGTTGTCAAGGCGTTCGAAGAGATGGGATATCCGGTGCCGGACGATGCCGAATTGCATCGTTTCATTGGACCGGCCATCAGCGAATCGATGCAACGCAACGGCATTCCGGATGACAAGCTTGACGAAGGCGTGAGGATTTACCGCAAGTATTACGCCGACGAGGCCGTGTTCGACGACCCGAACAATCCCGGACAGAAAGTCCCCGGCCGCCTGAACAACACGATTTACCAAGGTATTCCGGAGCAGCTCGCCAAACTGCGTGCCGACGGATACTATCTGGCGATTGCCAGCTGCAAGCCGCAATACCAATGCATTCCGATTTGCGAGCACTTCCACTTGGACACCATGGTCGACGGCATCTACGGTGCCAGCGAGGACAATTCCCGTCTCGACAAGGACCAAGTGATCCGTTGGGCTTTCCAGCACATCGATTTCGACGAGAACGTTCCTATGGATTCAATTGTTTGCGGAAATGCTGGAAGAACAAAAAGTCAAATGGATGCATGTCTTACGGATCAGGAGAGAAGAGTTTATACCTACTATAAGAAAATGAGAGAATTAAATGCAGCATAATTTTTGAACTACAAGTTCAATGACATTACATGAATCCTCCCTTAGAATTATATTAAGAGATAATTTTAAGGGAGGATTTTTTTATGAGCGAAAAGATGTTAGTAACACAGGCTCTTGATGAAAGAGACCTACTAGTAAAGAAGATATCAGATAAAATTGACAAAGCAAGTTTTGTGGATACCATAAAGCCAAATGAGGATAAAGTATATTCAAAGCGCATTGGCAAGGATGAATATGCGAAAGAAGCGGAGTCGGCATATCAGCAGATTGTTGATTTGATTGAACGATTCCAGAAAATTGATGCAGCTATTGTTGCATCCAATGCTGAAACAGAAATCACAACATCATATGGAAAATTCACAGTTGCTGGAGCTATTTCGCTTCGAAGCAGACTTCGTGGACTAGGAACATACGATGGAGAAGCTGATTTTGAAGGAATCCTTAAGTCTAAAATGCAGGATGAGTATAACGAGCGTGTGCGCACATGTGATCTTAAGAACAGTCAGCTTCAGAATACTGCTGAGAGCATGCGCCTTAGCATTCTCGGAAAAGACAGTAAAACAAAAGACGATAAGCCTCTTGGAGTCGTGGATGCATATGTGAAGGAAAACACAACAGAACTTGTGGATCCGCTTGATATCAAGAAAAAGATAGAGAGCCTGGAGGAAAAGAACAATACACTTTTAAAGGAATTAGATACTCAGATTAAAGTGTCTAATGCGACTACTTTGATTGAAATAGCATAAAGCATTTGCCTGCATTGCGAAAATCCTAAATCTGGCTTCCCGTAACAGGGTTACGTTACAAGATAAGTATACCAATTCAGCGAAAATTGGGTTACCAATATACAAAGTAGCGCAATGGGTAGCGCACATGATTTGTAATCGTGAAGTTGTAGGTTCGAATCCTATCTTTGAAAACATTGGTTTAACAGCGATGACTGATAATCATCTCCAATTTTAACGGTTTTGTGTCTTATTTGAACATTTAATTGTGAATTGTAAACTTTTAAATGATTGAATTGTTTTAGGTAAAATAAAAACATTGATTTAGGCATAGAGATATGCTGAAATCCATGAAGATGGTTAAAGTGTTAAGCCAGTTGACTGAGGAATATCCACATGGCTGCAATGTGGGCAAATATTTAATGGTGGAGTCATGGCGTAAGCTATGGCTCCATTTTAAGTTAGGGATGGATTGGAATGAGAAGAAGCAAAAGCTATGAAGTAAGAGACCCAATGAATATATGGAATAAATATGATTTTGCTATGTCAGGTCTCGGAAAGAAAAGCAAAATCTTGGCAAAAATAAAACATTTTTTTAAATGCGTAAAGTGGAGTAAACAGCGTATTACAAGGGGCTATTGTGATTGTGATGTTTGGGAGATGTTTTCTTTTCTTCAGACGCTTATTCCGGATATGCTGCAAACACTGAAAGATACAAGAACGGGTTCACCAGGATATTTGGGAGAAAACTATACCAATGAAAATGGAATTCTTGTAAATGATACCTGCCATGAGGAGTGGAATTGCATTCTAGACAAAATGATATTTTTATGGCGAGAAGCGGAGAAAGATACATGCTCACAAAAGAATCCATTTGATGAAGCGCATTCCAAAGCAATGGATGAATTTACGGAACGATTTGGATTATTTGGAAATAAACTTCAAACTGAGAAAGAATTAGAGGAAAATAGAAAGCGCGGTGGCGGAGGAACAATTCATTTTATGGATGAGTTGCTTGAGTATAAAGAGATTTCCGATAAATATCGCGAAGAAGAAAAGCGTTTGGAAGAATATAGAAGAAAGTGTAAGGATGAAGCTATAGATATGCTTAAACAATATTTCTATGACCTGTGGGATTGAGTTATTAGTAAATCTTAAACCAAAAGTTTAATGCAATTAGTAATAGAATCCGTTATACTAATCATCTACAGGTAAACTTGTGATTCGGGATGGAAGAAAATTACGGAGGTACAAAGAGATGGAACCAATGTATTTGCAGGTCCTGCAAAAAGAAACAGGAAGACAGATTAAGAAACTGCTCGTGGAAAATGGTTATACCGTGAAAGACGTGCAGAATGCTATGGGATTTGAAAATCCACAAGCAGTCTACAAATGGATTTCAGGTAGATCATTACCGAGCTTAGACAATTTTGTAATCTTAAGCAGATTACTGCACACCAGCATAGAAGATATCCTCGTCATTGACGGGGATTTTGTTCGTTTATGGGGATTTTCCTTTAAACTGTTAGTACAATGACAAACCTAGCGGAAGGCTTTATGCTGATATCAGAACAGGAGAAATCAGGAAAAGTAGGAGATGTAAAAACTTCGGATGCAAAGCTGTTTTTGATAAAGCTGCAGCAGGATGGAAAAAGGTATAGTACAGTAAAAACAGTGCGTGGCGTATTGAGACCAGCCTTTCAAATGGCTGTGGACGATGATGTGCTTCATAAAAATCCATTTGGCTTTGAACTTGCCGGGGTGGTGGTAAATGACAGTGTTACCAGAGAAGCGCTAACGCGAGAACAAATGCGTAAGTTTTTAAAGTTTGTCCATGACGATAATGTATACTGCAAATACTATGAAGTGGTATATATACTTTTCCATACCAGTATGCGAATTTCAGAATTTTGCGGCCTTACGATTAAAGATATCGATTTGGAAAACAGGATTGTGAATATAGACCATCAGCTTCAACGTTTATCCGATATGACCTTAGTGATTGAGCCGACAAAGACATCTGCCGGCACAAGGAAACTGCCGATAACAGAGGATGTTGCAAAATGCTTCCAGGCAATCATTGAGGATAGGGAGAAACCAAAGGTAGAAAAGGTGGTGGATGGATATACCGGTTTCCTGTTTGTGGATGACAAAGGCCTGCCACTGGTGGCAATGCACTGGGAACATCGGTTTAATCATATGGTGAAGCGATATAATGATATCTATCGAGTTCAGATGCCGAATATTACGCCGCATATTTGCCGCCACACGTATTACAGTAATATGGCGAAATCTGGAATGAACCCGAAGACGCTGCAGTACCTTATGGGGCATAGTGATATAGGGGTTACGCTTAACACTTATACGCATTTGGACCTTGAGGATGCAGAGGATGAATTGAAGCGGCTGGAAGACCTGCAGAATGCCAGAAAGGAATTGGAACGGACGCAAGGGGAGAAGCCGGTGTCGCAGAGGATGTTTAAGGCAATTTGATGAGAAATCAAGTTGCTGTATCTGTGATTTTGTAGTAAAATAAAAAATAGCAGAGTTGCCAGAAACAATATTATATTTGGAACCAAGCCAGGCGATTGTGCTTGGCTTATTTTATGTGGATAGAAAGAAGGTATTTATATGTGGTATGAGTGGTTTTTTGATGGAATAGGTTCAACTATTGTGTCACTTATTGCAGGTGCAATAATAGGTGGTTTTACGGGGTATAAAATAGGGATTCATAAAAAAATAAAATTAATTCAGAAGGCTGGAAATTCATCAGAACAAAATCAAACAATTGAACTAAATGGTGAGTCAGATGATACAAATACATCTTATAACGTAAATGTAAATATGGAACAGAAAGCAAAAAACAATGCAAAGCAAACGCAGATTGGTGGTGTTAGAAATGGAAGAAGTTAATCAGTTACAAAAGGCGGGTAAAGATTCACAACAGATACAAATTGGCAATGTTATTATTAATAGTGCAGGAATAACTGAAGAAAGAGCAAGAGCTGTATTTAATGAAATGATACCCCAGGCACTAGCAAATTATACGGAGGAAGCACAAAAGATAGCAACAGAGAGAGTTAATAAACTTGAAGAAAGAATTATGCCTCAAATCAATCAAGTCGAGGGATTGTTGCCGGCGTTTGCAGATCCGGCATTTCAGGTTTTACTCAGAAAAGCACAGCAGAAGGCTGCAATTACAGAACGAGAAAATGATTATGATTTGTTGACAGAGTTGTTAGTATGTCATGTTCAAAAAGGTAATGATAGAAAAAATCGTGCTGGAATAGTAAAGGCTGTAGATATTATTGACACAATAGATAATGATGCGTTGTGCGCACTGACAATAGCTTTTGTTCTTGACCATTTTTGGCCAGCCACAGGTAATGCAAAAGAAGGTATAGAGGTTTTAAGTCAAATGTATAATGCTCTTATTTATGAATCATTACCAAGTAATTTGAACTGGTTGGATCATCTTGATATATTGGGCGTTATCAGAATTACACCATTTTCTAAAATGAATAAGATAGAAGATATTTTTACAAGAAGATTTGATGGATATGTGTCTGTTGGAATAAAGAAAGGAACAGAAGAATATGAAAGTGCATTACAGATAATACAAAGTATTGGATTAAATAAAAATATTTTAGTTGACAATATTTTTTTGGATGATTATGTGCGTTTAGAGATTGGAAATCTTGATGATATTAATAGCTTATCTATATTTAATAATCTAGGTACACGATCAATAAATCAAAGAGAGATAGAAGCATTAAGGGATGTAATAAATTTATATGAGAAGAACGTCGATTTACAGAATAAAGTGAAAGAAAGATTTATGAATTTGATTGATGAACATGAATCACTAAAAACATTGCAGGAATGGTGGAATTCTATTAGTGGTGCGTTCTCTATTACAGGAGTAGGAAAAATAATTGCATATATTAATGCAAAACGATGCATTCCTGAATTACCAGATATTCTTGAGTAGTAACCCCACCCACTTTTTACTCCGTTTTTACTACTTTTGCTGTACACATCTTGCAATATTTTGCTAAGTTTTGCATTTTATATACAGAAATGACCGATACATAAAGAAGAATTAACACCGCGCAAATCGCTGCAAATGGCAGCAGGATAGCGCATTTTGAAAGGAGTTTTTATGAGTATACGCGTACTCTTTATTTGCCACGGCAACATCTGCCGCAGCACCATGGCCCAAAGCATCTTCACCCATCTGGTCCACAGACAGCACCTTGATGCTGTTTTCGAGATAGATTCAGCTGCGACCAGCCGTGAGGAAATAGGCAATCCGCCGCACTACGGCACAAAAAACAAACTATACGAGGAGCATATTCCTCTTATTCCACACCGCGCGAGACAGATGACACGCGATGATTATTTGTACTATGACCTTCTGATTGGAATGGACACTGCAAATATCAGGAATATGACAAGGATTGCAGGTGGCAGTGACAGTCAGCAGAAGATATTTAAGATGCTGTCATTTGCTGATTATGGGACAAATCATAAGCTTACAGCAGCGCGCGATGTTGCAGATCCATGGTATACAGGTGATTTTGATGCGACCTTTGATGATGTAATCAGTGGGTGCCGGGGCTTGTTAGAATACATAAAAGAGGTGTATAATCTATAGCCATAGCAATTAAAAGAGAATAATAGCAGCGGTTACGGCGCTGAACACAGCTGCGATAATTAATTTCAGGAGGCACAAATGCAATTACAGAATGGAAGACCGACAGATACCACAGGCAGACTGGATAAAGAAATTCGTACATACGATTTTTTGGACAAACTTGGAATCGAATATCAGAGGATAGACCACGAGGCGGCATTTACGATGGAGGTTTGTGAGGAGATTGACAAGACACTCGGCGCAACAATCTGCAAGAATCTTTTTCTGTGCAACCGCCAGAAAACTGATTTTTACCTGCTCATGATACCGGGAGACAAGACCTTTAAGACAAAAGAACTTTCGCACCAGATAGGCAGCGCGAGGCTTTCATTTGCAAGTCCTGATGATATGGAAAAATATCTGGATATCACACCGGGCTCAGTCAGTGTGATGGGACTGATGAACGACCGGGACAATGCGGTCAGACTCCTGGTGGATGAGGATGTGCTAAGAGGTGAGTGGGTTGGGTGTCATCCATGCATAAATACATCCAGCCTCAGGATAAAGACAAAGGATATGTTTGGTCCGGTGATAAAGGCCATGCATCATGATATGACCGTGGTAAAATTAACAGGTGAAGCATAGTAAAGCCCGGCAGAACGTAAGGAGGACCAATGGTAAAAGCAGTAATATTTGATATGGACGGAACACTCATAGATACGGAGAAATATTATCGTATTTTCTGGCCAATGGCACTTGAGCACTTCGGCTATGAGATGACAGATGAGCAGGCGCTTTCAATGCGAAGCCTCGGGCAGCCGTATGCACCGCAGCATCTTAAGGATATGTTTCATGATCCGGATATGGATTATAATAAAATCAGGGCTTACCGTCGCAAAATCATGGAGGAGCATCTGGAAAAGGTGGGTATTGAGCTTAAGCCCGGTGCGATCGAGATACTTACATATCTGAAGGAAAAAGGCATTCACAGAGCGATTTCCACAGCGAATGATATAGAAAGAGCTGAGAAATATCTTAAAAAGATAGGGCTCTACGGATATTTTGACAAGATCATCTGTGCACCTATGGTGGAGCATGGAAAGCCGGCACCTGATGTGTATGAGTTTGCATGCAGCGAGCTTAAGCTGGCACCTGATGAGTGCATGGCGGTAGAGGATTCGCCAAATGGTGTCAAAAGTGCATATTCTGCAGGCTGTAAGGTTGTCATGGTGCCGGATTTGACACAGCCTGATGAGGAGCTGAAAAAGATGCTTTTTGCCTGTGTTGACAGGATAGATGAGATTAAAAGTATAGTATAATCACAGCATATATAAGTCGTGGAGGCATGATGGGCACAGAAAATGATTTACCGGGAATTTCATTAAAAGACGAGCAGAGACAGCTTCAAAATATCATAGGGATTGCACAGGATAATCTGGACCGTGCAAAGGAATCTGTAAAAAAGCTGACAGATGATTTAGAGGATTTAAGAGATGTCTACGAGGCACAGGACAAAGAGGGGCTTGCCCTGTGGAACAATGCGGCAGCGCAGCTTCATGAGAACGAGAGAAATATTGTAAGATGTGAAAAGGCGCGGAAAAAGCCGTATTTTGGCAGAATAGATTTTAAGGATCCGCGTCAGAAGTCACAGGAGTCCTACTATATAGGCAGAGTCGGTATTGCAAAGAATGCATCAGAGCCTGTGGTCATTGACTGGAGAGCACCGATTGCATCCGTATATTATGAGAGCAGTCTTGGACCATGTAAGTACACGGTGAGCTCAGAGGGTACTTTTGAGATTGATTTAAATAGAAAGCGCACCTATGAGATTGCAGAGGATAAGCTCATCGACTTTTTTGATTCAGATGTTGTAGCAAATGATGAGCTTCTGACAAAGTATCTGGCTAAGAATAAAAAGGCAGTGCTCGGAGAGATTATCGCGACAATCCAAAAGGAGCAAAACCTTATTATCCGTCGTTCGCCAAAGACGAATATCATTGTGCAGGGAGTTGCAGGCTCAGGAAAGACAACGGTTGCAATGCACAGGATATCGTACATTTTATATAATTATGCTGATGATTTCAGACCGGAGGATTTCTACATTATAGGCAGTAACCACATTTTGTTGAACTATATTACAAGCGTGCTTCCGGAGCTTGATGTGTACGGCATAAAACAGATGACTATGGAGCAGCTTTTTACAAGGCTTTTGTACGAGGATTGGGATGACAAAAAGTACAGCATACATGAAGTCAGCAAAAATGACAGTAGAAACAGCATAAAAGGCAGTAAAGAATGGTTTGAATCTCTTGAAAAATTCTGTTTAGATTACGAGGAAAAGTGTATTCCAAGAGATGAGGTCTACATGGAAAAAACAGGCAATCTGCTTGTGGGAAAGGTGCTGATAGACACTTATCTGCATGATAATCCGCTTCTTTCCATGCAGAGTAAAATCCTCATGTTAAATGAGATAATTTACTCGAAGTATGAAAATGAGGTTCTCGGTAAGGAAGTGAAGTTCCCTGCAAAGGAGCGCAGAAAGCTTGATAAAAAATACAAAACCTATTTCGGTAAGGATGACTGGAAAGGCTCTGTGTATGATTTTTACAGGGATTTTCTGCTTAGTCAGAAGGAGAAGGAATATGATATAGATATTCCAAAGGACTCATTTGATGTGTATGATCTGGCAGCGCTTGCGTATATTTATAAGCGCATCAAGGAGACAGATCCGGTTCGTGAGGCGAGTCATGTGGTTATTGATGAGGCACAGGATTTTGGCATGATGGCATACTGCTGTCTGCATTACTGCCTCAGAAACTGCACATACACTATCATGGGCGATACCTCGCAGAATATACATTTTGAGTATGGCTTAAATGACTGGGAGGACTTGAAAAAGCTGATACTCACAGGCACATATGATGCATTCGGTCTGCTTCGAAAGAGCTACAGAAACACTGTTGAGATTTCAGAATTTGCAACAGAGATACTGCGCCATGGAGATTTTGCAATCTATCCGGTGGAGCCTATTATTAGGCATGGAAACGCAGTGCGCATAGAGGAGTATGCCAATGTGCGCTCACTGATTTCGGCATCGGTTGACACACTGTCCGCAGATGTATACACGATCAGTGCTCCTGTCTCTTCCTGCTCCCGGCCATAATCATGAATGATCTGTGTCCCCGAATACGGCAGATTACACAGAATCTTTCTTCCTGTCCTTTTTGAAAATTCCTCTATGAATGCTTTTGGGAATCCATTTGGAAATTTGGGAAGTGGATCCGGTGTTACGATTCCCGCCATTTCCCAGTGTCCGGTCGTCGTATCCTTTCCACAGGATAATTCCTGCATTCTTGCAAAACTTCCGGTCGGATTCTCTGTGCTTTTTGCATATTCCATACCATCGATCTGGTAGATTCCGATCTTTTCCATATTCGGAATATGAAGTTTCCCGCTGTCATAGCAACTCTTCCATGTATTACTTCCGATATCACCAAATTTATCCGCATCCGGTGCTTCACCGATGCCTGCACTGTCCAATACGATCCAGAAAATACGTTTCATAGAATCAGTCCTTTCGGTCTTTTTCTTTTATTATAAGTCTATATAAGAAGACTGTGCAAGATACATGAATCCATAATTTGTTATTCTCACTAACAAAATCGCGCCTTTAAATTATCCATTAGTAAGTAAATATATATTGTATTTTTCGTTGTTAATTGTTATAATCATATCACGGGTGCTACCAAAACGGTAGGCGGTTAGTCCTTCGGCAGAGGGACTGTGACCCTCTGATTACATAGA
>OGZW01004114.1_pt1 | contig 10359 bp, 8 predicted proteins | sample 1577001 | NCBI WGS metagenome assembly OGZW01 (sample SAMEA3541519, study PRJEB24748) | human gut metagenome | biome: human gut; feature: human-associated habitat; material: faeces | place: China | collected 2012
GTACACTTCCTGACGAAAAAGCTTTTAAAACAGATGAGGGTAAAGGACAGAGTGTTTCCGTCGTGGCAGCTTGTGTGTCACCCCCTGTGCTGCCACAGGCTGTTAAGCCTGCAGATAATGCTGCTGCCAGAGAAATGGCAATGCATCTTCTTCCTAAAACTTTGTTTTTCATAAAACATTTCCTTTCTTTTTTCTCCCACCGTCTTTTCATAGTGTTACTTCTTAAACATATTTTTTAACTCGCCTTATCATTTGTTAATAATATGTTATCATAAAGTTATCCGTTTTTGTTATCAATGTCAACTTTTTATGTTGTATTTTGTGCTTTTTCTCTATAGTTCACAAATATAAGTTTAAATTTTTGAGCTATCTGCTTAATTTATTTAAACATAACAAACAACTCTGTTAACTTTTGATAACATTGCTATGAAAGATGATGAACAGAATTTGAAAGGTCAGTCTACGATAGAATCCCGGTACACAATTTCAGGGCTGATATATGTCAGCTCGAAGGGCGCATCAGGATGATCCATTCGATAGATGATCTGTAAAGAAAGTCTTTTTCCCAGAAGGCTGGTGTGAACGTAAGCGGTTGTGAGAAGTCCGTTGATGTTCGTATATTCATTGCTTCCGTCAAATCCGGTGAGGATAATACCGTTTGGAATACGCTCCGGATGTTCTGTCAGGTACAGGTGAAGAAAATGGGCAATATAGTCACTTGCGCAAATGAAAGCCTGTGGAAGTTCCGCGCTGCATCGTGCCGCCGGCAGCGATCAGAACACGCATCTTGGTTCCTCCTTATGATTCGGTCCGCGCTTTGCGCGCGGTATCCAGCACGATGGTCTTTTCCCGGCGGCGGGCCTCCCGCTCCTCGTGGGCGCGGCGGCGCTCCTGACGGATGCGCTCACCGTTGCGGCCAATGTTGACCATGACCCCCATCTCCGCCAGCAGCAAGATCAGGCTCGTGCCGCCGGAGGAGAAGAAAGGCAGCGAAATGCCGGTGTTGGGCAGCGTGTTGGTGACGACCGCGATGTTGCAGAACACCTGCCACGCGATCTGCGCCATGATGCCGATGCCCACCAGCGTGCAGAAGCGGTTCTCGGCGTGGAAGGCCAGCCAGAACCCCTGCACGAGGAAGACCACGAACAGCACGATGACCAGCACGGCCCCCGCAAAGCCCAGCTCCTCACAGACGACGCTGAAGATGAAGTCGTTGGTGCTTTCGGGCAGCCAGAGCTGCTTTTCGATGCTGTTACCCAGCCCAAGGCCCGTCACGCCGCCGGAGCCGATCGCGTACAGACTTTGCAGGGTCTGGTCTGTCATCTTGGTCAGGTCCTGCGTCCAGCCGTCCAGACGGCTTTGCAAGTAAGGGATGGAGTCGATGTGCTGCAAGATCGTTTCCAGCAGAAAGATGCCGGCTGCACCGCCCACCCAGGTGATGACGCCGCCGTTGCCGCCCAGCAGCAGGATGGTGCCCACCATGGCAGTGGTCAGCACGATGCCGGACATGTGCGGCTCCATCACGAGCAGCAGAATGACCGGCAGCAGCGGGAGCAGCGGCAGGAGCAGCTCCCGCACCAGACGCTGCTGCAGCCAGGGCCCCACCGGCACCCGGCCGCTGCGGCTGGGGTCCAGTTTTTCCAGCCGGGGGGTCTTAGCCGCGATGTGGGCCGTGAGCAGGATCATTTCAAACTTTGCGATCTCCGAGACCTGCACCGTCATACCGGCCACGCGCAGCCAGCGCTTGCAGCCGTTCAGCGGGGTGCTGAACAGCACCAGCACCAGCAGCGCCAGCACAAGGAAATACCCCGGCCAGACCAGCCTGCGGAGCAGCCGGTGGTCTACATAGGAGAACAAAAACATGGCCACAAGGCCCAGCCCCAGGCAGAGCACCTGGGATTTGATGTAGTGCAGGCTATCGCCAAAGCGGAGATAGCCTGTGGTATAGCTGGCGCTGAACAGCATCACCAGCCCGAATACGATGATGATGCCCAGCGTTGCCAGCCAGTAGAGCAGAATGGGAGACCAGGGGCCGGGGTCCCGCTGCAGCAGCGCGAACGGCTCCGGCTTTTTTCGGCGGATGGTTGCCATCTGCACACCTCCTCAACTGATTTTTGCCCATTGCAGGGCCAGCGCCGCGCCCAGCAGGGCGAGCACGCAGAATGTATAAAAGATCTGCACCGCACTGCTGCCGCGCACTTCCATCCAGCGGTGGAGCGGGGCCGTGCGGAAGAGCTGCTTTTTCCCATGCGTGGTTTGATAGACCACGATCTGCACCGCCACCATGCCGCCCTCCAGCCAGTAGGGCAGCCCCAGCGGGAGCGCAAGGTCCGGCCAGCCGATGCACAGCGGCGCACAGCCCAGTGCCCCGGCCAGAAACAGGCTGCCCACGCTGCCCAGCCGCAGCCGGGCGGGCGGGAAGTTCCAGAGCAGGAACGCCATCAGCGCACCGGCCAGCGTCGCCGGGAAGACGGCCAGCGGGAACCAGCCGAGGATGGTCATGCAGAGCATCAGGCCCAGCTGGGCCGCAAATGCGGTGCCGCAGCACAAGCCGTCGATGCCGTCCGCGATGCGGACGCTCTCGGCCAGCGCCACAAGGCCCGCTTCCCAGACCAGCGGGGCCAGAACGCCCAGCTCCACATAGCCCAGGCCCGGCAGGGCCAGCCCGGTGGCAAGGCAGCGGTTGGCCCCCAGCAGCAGGAGCACCACGGCACCGGCCCCCGCTTCCAGCAGCAGGCGGGTGCCCCGGCGCAGGCCCAGCGGGGCACGGCGGCGGATGCGAGCCAGGTCATCGGCCAGGCCGACGCCGCCGAACAGCAGCGCCCCGAACAGCGCGATGAGCAGCCGGGTGGAGAGCAGGCCCTCCGTTCCCAGCAGCTGCGGTTCGGCCACGCAGGCGGCGGTCCAGCCCACACCCACGGCGGCCAGCACCCCCACCATCAGGCAGAGCCCGCCCATCGTGGGCGGCTGGGCCGGGCGCTCCGGCGCTTCGTCCGGGTCCTGGCCTGGTGCAGCGTCCGGCCGTTCCGGCTCCGGCGGGCGGGTGGGCTGCTGGCGGCTCTGGAAGGCCCGCAGCAGCGGCACCATCAGATTCCCCATCGCCGCCGTGAGGACGAACCCCAGTGTCGATGCGACGATCAAGGCAAAACGGATCATATCACTGCTGCTCCTTGTAGAAGAGTTCCAGCACCTTTTCCAGCGCCATGCCGCGGCTGGCCTTGACCAGCAGCGCATCGCCCGGCTGCATCAGCCGGAGCAGGGCGTCGGCGGCTTCACGGTAGGTGTTGGCGTGCAGGGTGGTCAGGCCCTTGGCCGCAGCCACCACGGCCGTGCGTCGGGCCTGCTCGCCGTAGGTGATGAGGGTGTCGATGCCGCTTTCCGCCGCCTGACGGCCCACTTCCTCGTGGGCCTCACGGCTCAGGTCTCCCAGCTCCAGCATATCGCCCAGCAGGGCAAAGCGGCGCTTGCAGGGGTACTCCCGGAACATGGCCAGCGCGGCCTTCATGCTGTCGGGGTTGGCGTTGTAGCAGTCCTCAATGACATCCACGCCGTTGCTGTGCACGATCTTCTGGCGCATCCCGGTCTGCTCAAAGTTGCTGATGCCCCGCAGCACCTTCCGGGCATCGAGGCCCAGCCGGGTGGCGGCGCAATAGGCGGCCAGCGCATTGGCCACGTTGTGGCGGCCCATCGCAGGGATGTGCACCATAAAGGTGCCCTCCTCGTGGTCTTCGAGCACGAAGCTCATGCCGTCGGCCTCCTGCTGGATGGACAGGGCGCAGACATCCGCCCCCTCGTCGCCCAGGCTGAACCAGACGGGCCGGACATGCTTCGGCAGCTCTGCCTTCCGCAGGAAGGGGTCGTCGCCGTTCAGCACCAGCGGAGCGCCCTCCGGCAGACCGGCGCAGATCTCCAGCTTGGCCTTGCAGATGTTCTCCTGACTGCCCAGGTTGCCGATGTGGGACACGCCGATGCAGGTGATGATGCCCACATCCGGGCGGGCGCACTTGCTCAGGCGCTCGATCTCTCCGGCGTGGCTCATTCCCATCTCCACCACGGCGTACTGGGTCTCTTCGCCGATGCGGAACATGGTGCGGGGCAGGCCCAGCTCATTGTTCTGGTTGCCCTCGGTCTTGATGGTATTGCCGAAGCCCTCGATGGCAGCATAGCACATCTGCTTGGTGGTGGTCTTGCCCACGCTGCCCGTCACACCCACGACTCTGGAGTGGAACTGGCTGCGGTAGTTGGCCCCCATCACCATCATGGCATGGTAGCTGTCCGCGCAGAGCACGGCCTTTTCCGCCGGGACGCCCTCGACCGGGTGGTTCAGCACCACACAGAAGGCCCCGGCTTCCAGCGCCTTGGCTGCAAAGTCGTGGCCGTCGAATCGTTCCCCCGGAAAGGCTACAAAGATGCAGCCGGGGCAGACCTCGCGGCTGTCGGTGGTCACAAGGGACACTTCGGCGTCCCCGGTGTCAAAGCCTTCCGGCGCAAGGCCGTTCAGCAGAATGCTTGCTCTGATCTTTTCCATACGATACTCTCCCTTTTCCTGATATCACTCGATCGTCTTCCATACGAGATGCCGTTCCTCTTACCAACAGCCCCCAGCAGATTGGATCCTCACGACCCGGCTGCCAATGGCTCTCCCTTGGAGAGAGCTGGCGCGAAGCGCCTGAGAGGGTTTACCCGCAGGTGATGGTCACGAGGGTGCCGCGCTGGACGCTGGCCCCCGCCGCCTCGCTCTGCTCCTGGACCAGGCCGTTCGCATCGCCGGCCACAATGCAGTTGAGCCCGGCTGCTGCCAGCATCTGGCGGGCAAAATCCGCGCTCTTGCCCGTCACATCCGGCACCTCCGTGTGCCTGCCTTCGTATGTATCGGTATACAGATACACCGTGGTGCCGTAGGGCACCTCCGCGCCTGCGCGCGGGTACTGGTAGGTGACCACCGCGCCCGCCTGGCTGGCGTCGCTCTCGGCCAGCTGGTGCTTGAGGCCCTTGATGTTCAGCGAGACCTGCGCATTGCTCCACTCGTTGCCGATGAGGTTGGGCACCTTGACGATGGTGCCGCTGCGGTCAGTGCCGTCGGTGGCGATGCCAAGGTAGGGCGCGATCTCACTGATGATGTTGCCGACGACGGGCGCAGCCAGAATGGACGAGTAGTCCGTTTTGGCGTTGTTGGGGTCGTCGAGCATAACGTAGACGAGGATCTCCGGGTCGTCGGCGGGCAGGACCGCCACAAAGGAAGCGACCTTCTTGTAGTCACCATCGCTGCGGCGGTCCATGTTCAGCTGCTCGGACGTGCCGGACTTGCCGCCGATGCGGTAGCCTGCCACATAGGCGCGTCCGCCGCCGCCCTGGGTGCCGTCCGCCACTTCATATTCCATGATCTGGCGGATGGCCTTGCTGGCGCTCTCGCTGATGACCTGGCGGCGGACGTTTGCCCCCACCTCTTCGATGACGTTGCCGTTCTGGTCGGTGATCTTATCCACCACATGAGGGGTGACGAGATAGCCGCCGTTGACGGCAGCGGAGATGGCCGTGCAGACCTGCAGCGGCGTGACCGCCATGGCCTGACCGAAGGCCGACGAGGCCAGCTCGACTTCGCCCAGGCGGCTCTTGCTGTAATACTGCATAAAGTTCGTCTCGCTGGGCAGGTCCACGCCGGTGCGCTCGGTGAAGCCGAAGGCGTCGAAGTAATCATAGAACAGGCTGGAACCGATGCGCTGGCCCAGCTGGATGAAGTAGATGTTGCAGCTGTTCCGCAGCGCTTCGGCCAGATTCTGGACGCCGTGAGCCTTTTTGCCGGCGCAGTGATAGGTCTCCTTGGCGACGCCGTAGGCACCGGAACAGTTCAGCGTGGTGTTGATGGTCGCCTTGCCGGAGTCCACCCCCATGGCCGCCGTGATGACCTTGAAGACGCTTCCGGGGTAGTACAGCTCGGTGATGGTCTTGTTCTTCCACTGGATGTCGCGGTAATAGCCGGAATAATCGCCCTCCGGGTCCAGCACCTTGTTGCCGTTCGCATCTGTGACATAGCTGCCGTCCTCATTCTTGAGGTAGATGCCGTAGAGTTCCGGTTCGGCGTGGACCAGCTCGTTGAGATAGGCCTCGTTGGCGGTGTAATCCAGCGCGTTATTGGGGTCGAAGTCCGGCTTGGAGGCCATGGCCAGGATGGCACCGGTCTTGACGTTCATCACGATGGCCGCGCCGCGGTTCTCGACGTTGTTGGCCGAGATGGCCTCGTTCAAGTAGCGCTCCGCCACCTCCTGGATGTTCACATCCAGCGACAGCACCAGATTGGAGCCGTCCTTGGCGGCATAGGTGGTGGCGTTTTCGTCCGCGATGGCATTGCCGTAAGCGTTGCGCAGGGTGATGGTGCGGCCATTGACGCCCGCCAGCGTGGATTCGTAGGATTTTTCCAGGCCGTAGGTGCCGTAGCCGTCGGCATCGCAGAAGCCCAGCACCGCCGCCGCAAAGGCTCCGTAGGGGTAATCCCGCTGGAAGCTCTTGGTGGACGAGACAGAGATGCGGCCCTTGCGGATGCCCTTGTCGGCATCGGCCTTTTTGTGGGCCTTGTTGTATGCGGTGACGTATTCTTCAATGGACAGCTTGATGGCGTTATTCACCTTGGCGGCCAGTGTCTGGTAGGCCGAGTCGCTCTTGGACAGGGCATCGTACACCGCCTGATACTGGGTCTGGTAGGCCGCCGAGGAGGTATCCACGCTGTCCAGGCTCTCGCCGTCGCCGGAGAGCAGCCGCAGGGTGATCTGGGTACTGACCTCCTGCAATGCGGCAGGGTCGGCTGTCCTGGTCACCTCGCCGGTGTCGTCGTTCTTGCTGCTGGTGAACAGGGCCGTGCTGTAGCTGGGGTCGGCCCAGATGGTCCAAACCACGCTGGTGGAGGCCAGCGTGATGCCGGACGTGTCGTAGATCTCGCCGCGGGTCGCCTGGATGGTGCTGTCCAGCAGCTGCTGCTGGGCCGCATACTGGCGGAAGGTCGCGCCGTTCTTGATCTGGATATTGTACAGGCTGTGGATGACGATGCCTGCCGCTGCCACGACGAACACCACCGCTGCGCCAAAGCTGAAATGCCGCAGCCGTGCGCTCAGCCGCTCGCGGGGGTCGGCGCGGCGCAGCCGGTAAAGCCCTTTTTTGTTCTTGGAGGATGGTTCCTGCATGTTGGTTTGACTCCTGAGAAACCGAAAAAGCGTGCGCTGCCGCACGCTTTTCCTGTTTTATTTTAGTTTGCGCGGTTCACGCGGCCCATGACCATCATGGCACCGTCGTGCAGCAGGTCGGTCCACTGCCGCACAGCGGACTCCTTGCGGACGAGGACGCTGCCCTCGTCCAGGCGGATGTAGGTGATCTGGCTCTGGTCGATCTTCATCAGACCGAGGCGGGTGGCCGTCTCTTCCACGCTGGTGATGTTGGTGCGGTTGTTCAGTGCACTGTTGTAGTAGGTGTACTGGCTCTGCTCGCTGACGAGTTCCGCCTTGGCGTTCTGGATCTTGCTGTTCAGCTCCACCAACTGGGACTCGCTCCACAGCAGGCTGACGGCAAAGCCCACCAGCAGCGCCGCCGAAAGCAGCTGCAATGCGTGCTGCATGGCAGCGCGCACCGGGTTCAGCCGGGGCTTGCCGCCTTTTTCCACCCGCAGCGGAACGTTCCGCTGCGTCTGGGGTGCTCTTCTGCGGCGCACCTCTGTCATATCATATGCTGCCTGGCCCATGGTACTCTCCTCCTCACTGATACTCCGCAATGGTTAAATTTTTTCAAGAACGCGGAGATGTGCCGACCGGCTGCGCCGGTTCTCTTCCAGCTCCTGCGTATTTGCTTCGATGGGTCTGCGGGTGATGAGTTTTGCTTTGGCCCTGCCGCCGCAGACGCAGACCGGGAACTCCGGCGGGCAGGTGCAGGCGGTGGCCCAGCGGCGGAACTTGTTCTTCACCAGCCGGTCTTCCAGCGAGTGGAAGGTGATGATGCACAGCCGCCCGCCGGGGGCCAGATGCTCAAAGATGGTGTCCATACCCTCTTCCAGTGCGTCCAGCTCGTGGTTGACTGCAATGCGCAGCGCCTGGAAGGTGCGGCGGGACGGGTTCTTGTTCTTGCGCCGCTCGGCCGCCGGCATGGCGCTGGCCACGATGTCGGCCAGCTGCAATGTCGTCTCGATGGGGGAAGTCTCCCGTGCCTCGACGATCTTGCCCGCGATCTGCCAGGCGAAGGGTTCTTCGCCGTAATCCTTGAGGATGCGGGCCAGCTCCTCCCGGCTCTCGGTGTTCACGAGGTCGGCGGCGGTCTCACCCTCCTGGCTCATCCGCATGTCCAGCGGAGCGTCTGCCCGGTAGGAAAAGCCTCTGGCGGCATCGTCCAGCTGGTGGCTGGAAACGCCGAGGTCCAGCAGCGCTCCGTTGATCTTGTCGATGCCCAGCTGTTCCAGAGCTTGTCCCGCATAGCGGAAGTTGATCTGCACCACGGTGGCAGGCAGCCCGGCCAGCCGCGCCCGCGCGGTCTGCACCGCGTCCGGGTCCTGGTCCAATGAGATGAGCCTGCCGCCCTGTTCCGCGTCCAGCCGCAGCGCGATCTGGCGGGAATGTCCCGCACCGCCTGCAGTGCCGTCCAGATAGGTGCCTGCCGGGTCAATGGCAAGGCCGTCCAGGCACTCGTTCAAAAGCACAGGCACATGCTCAAACGAGGCCGGGTCAAAGGCTTGTCCGATCGTTTCACTGCCCATAGGGCCCAGCCTCCTTTCTGTCGTTTCAAGTTGCGTATCATCCGGCGATTTCACGCTGTTTTTTCCGTTTTTCGCCGTGTTTTTCTGCCCGCAGGCACACACTGCCCCAAGGCATCTCTCTGATACAGTTTTATTGTAACAAAACCGCCCTGCGAATGCAAGGCTTTTCGGGCTGGTTTTTCTCTCAAAATGTCACAAAAAAAGCCCCTGCAAGCCGTCGATTTTGCTGGCAGGGACGAATGGGTTTTTCCGACAAACTCCGCTCACTGGGGTTTCCGGGGCGTCTGGCGCAGATTGGCGCGGACGTTCCGGACCTGCGCAGCGTTCTCTGCCATGGTCTCCTCGGTGGTCTTGAGCATATTATCACAGTAGTCGGTCACGGTCTGGCGGACGGTGCGGGCCTCGGTCTGGGCGGCTGAGACGATCTCGGAGGCGCGCTGCTGGGCCGCCTTGACGATCTCCGCCTCGCTGACGAGGATGCGGGCGCGGTCCTCGGCCTTTTTCACGATGGCCTGGGCCTGGGCGTTGGCCGAATCAATGAGCTGGGCGCGGTCGCTGACGATGGACTGTGCCTGCCGCAGCTCCACGGGCAGATTCTGGCGGATCTCGTCCAGATAATCCCGGATCTGCTCCACGTCCACGATCCGCTTGCCGCCCGAAAGGGGCATCCCGGCGCTCTCTTCCAGCGTGTCCTCAATGGTATCCAAAAGCTCGTTCACGTTCATTCCGCATCTTCCTCTCCGGCAGGCTGCATGGGCTTCGTGTACTTCCACAGCAGCACCTTGCCATACTTATACTGTTTCTTCAGCGTCAGGCTGCCCACCTCGGCAGGCAGCACAAGGCCGGTCTCGCTCTCGCACAGGGCGATGCCGCCGGGCGCCAGCACCTTTTCCACGCTGGGAAGGATCTTTTCCAGCGTACCACCGTGGAACGGCGGGTCCAGCAGAACCAGGTCGAACTGCTCACGGCAGGCGGAAAGATACCGCGCCGCCTCGCCGATGTTGACGCGGCTGCGGTCGAACACGCCGCAGGCCTTGCAGTTCTTCATCACGATGTTGACGGCCTCGCGGTTCTCGTCCAGGAACACGCACCGTGCTGCCCCGCGCGAGAGGGCCTCGATGCCGAGCTGGCCGCTGCCTGCGTACAGGTCCAGCACCCGTGCGCCGGGCAGGTCGAACTGAACGATGCTGAACATCGCCTCCTTGACCTGGTCGAGGGTGGGGCGGGTGATATCGGTGCCGGGCAGGGCCTCCAGCCGTCTGCCCCGTGCGTCTCCTGCAATGACTCGCATGTGGTTGCCTCCTTTTGCATTCCGTTTTATGTATCTTTATATTATTGTCAAGACACCGTACTTTGTCAAGGCCCGCGTTGCACTGCGGCCGCAAGTGTGCTAAAATCAGGGCAGAGCGCCCCCTGTTCCGGGGCGCATGGTCAAAAGGAGAGATTCAACGTATGAAAGTCCTGCTCATCAACGGCAGCCCCCACGAAAAAGGCTGCACCTACACCGCTCTGTCCCTCATCGCGGAGGAGCTGAACCGCGCCCACATCGAGACCGAGATCTTCAACGTCGGCACCCGGCCCGTCGGCGGCTGCATCGGCTGCGGCGGCTGCGCTGCAGGCAGCGGCTGTGT
>OGZW01004116.1_pt1 | contig 10356 bp, 9 predicted proteins | sample 1577001 | NCBI WGS metagenome assembly OGZW01 (sample SAMEA3541519, study PRJEB24748) | human gut metagenome | biome: human gut; feature: human-associated habitat; material: faeces | place: China | collected 2012
AGATTTTCGAATACTCCGTCAACAGGCATCACCATATCAAAGCAGCCTTCATCCACCTTTGACTGAATCTGTGAAAGTGTAAGTGCATGCTCTAAGTCAAAGCCTGCTACCCTTACTCTAAGCAGTGACTTCATGCAGCCATGGCAGCCCAGCCTCTCTCCGATGTCATTGCACAGCGTCCTGATATATGTACCCTTTGAACAGTGCACCGTCATCGTAACCTCCGGCAAATCAATGCTTTCAACCTTGATATCAAACACCTCGATATCCCTGGCTTTTCTCTCTACAACCTTGCCCTCCCTGGCAAGCTCATAGAGCTTTTTCCCATTGACCTTTAAAGCCGAGTACATTGGCGGCACCTGCTTTTGTCTGCCAATAAACTGTGATATTGCATCATACACCGCCTGCTTGGTCACATTGACCTTAGCCTGATTTAAGATCTGCCCTGAAATATCCTGTGTATCTGTCTCCTGTCCTAAAAGCAACACAGCTTTATAGACCTTGTCCTTATCTGTCAAAAGGTCACACACTCTGGTTGCCTTTCCAAGGCAGACAGGAAGGACGCCTTGCGCATCAGGATCAAGTGTACCTGTATGACCAATCTTCTTCTGGTGGAATATGCCTCGAAGCTTTGCCACAACGTCAAAGCTTGTATAGCCCTTTTCCTTGTATACATTGATTATTCCATTAACCATCTGCCCAAGAATCTCTCCCTAAATATTATCCTTAATTGCCGTAAGGATGCGGTCTGTTGCCACCTCAAGCGGTCCTTCAATCGTAAATCCGGCGGCCTTTACATGTCCACCGCCGCCAAATACTGACGCAACCTTTGCCACATCGTAATCACCGTTTACACGCAGGCTGCCCTTGTAGGTACCATCCTCATTTTCGTAGAGAAATACAGCAACCTTTATATCCTTTGTCACGCGCAGCTGATTTACAATACCGTCGAGATGCTTTGGAAGCACATCGTACTTCTCCATCTCAGCGCGCGATACTGCAGACAATATAACATCACCATTCAGATACAAAGCAGCATTCAAAAGTGCCTGGCCCATAATCTGGTTCTGAGCAAATGTCTTTGTATAAAATGTATCATCGATTATCCTTGAATAATCAATGCCCATCTCCATCAGAGAGCCTGCTATATCCATAGTCTTTTTTGAAGTGCATGAATACTGGAACACGCCTGTATCATGCACCATGCCTGTGTAAATACACTCTGCTATCTGTATTGTGATGCGCTCCTTCGGCAGAAGTTCGAACACAAGCTCACAGGTTGAGCTTGCATCCGGAAAGATGTAATTTGCGTCTGCAAAGGCCCCGTTTGTAACATGATGATCTATGCAAAGTGTTCTTTTTGCAGACTCAAAATACTTAGCTGCACTTCCCAGTCTGCCTGTGTCACTGCAATCACATGCTATGAACAGATCGTATACTGTATCATCCGCATAGCTGCTGTCAATCTCATCTGCTCTTTGCATAAACTTAAAGATGTTCGGGCTTGGCTCTAAATAAAGCCTTGCCTTTATATCAGGATAATAATCCTTTATGTAGTTGTATACCGCAAGTGTTGAACCGACACAGTCGCCGTCCGGTCTCACATGACCGGAAACAGCAACTGATTGTGCATCCTTTAAAATAGAATCAATCTCTGTCATAATCAATCCTCTTTGTTAATCCTCTTTGAGATTTTTTGTTACTTCATCAATCTTTTTAGACATCTCAACACCATACTCTATAGACTGGTCTATGATAAATGTAATAGCCGGTGTGTTTCTCAAATTGATGTTCTTTGCGAGAGTTCTGCGTATATATCCCTCCGCTGACTTAAGTCCTGCAAGCGTATCAGCCTGTGATTTCTTGTCACCAAGCACACTGATATAAGCCTTTGCCGTCTTTAAATCAGGTGCCACCTCGACAGCAACAACACTTGTCATGGGATTGATACGCGGATCTTTTATCTCACCGCGTATGATATTTGACAGTTCACGCATTACCTCTTCGTTGATACGAATATTTTTTATGCTGTTCTTTCTCATATAATCCCGCTTTCTTTTTATATTAAACCGTAGCTATCCGAATAGCTGCATTAATTCAAGATAACCAATATATGATTATCTCGGAACCTCTACCATCTTGTAAGCTTCAACGATATCGAATTCCTGAATATCATTAAATCCGTCAAATACAAGACCACACTCATAGCCTGTCTTGACCTCCTTGACGTCATCCTTGAATCTCTTGAGTGAAGCAAGGTCTCCCTCGAATATCTGCTCACCCTCTCTGCTAATTCTGACACGGCAGCCTCTCTCCATGAATCCGTCAAGCACATATGAACCTGCAATGTTTCCAACGCCTGAAGCCTTGAAAATCTGTCTGATTTCCGCATGTCCGATAACCTTCTCCTCAAATACAGGATCAAGCATACCCTTCATGGCAGCAGATACATCCTCGATTGCATTGTAGATGACCTTGTATAGTCTGATATCTACGCCCTCACGGTCTGCTGTAGCCTTGGCAACAGGATCCGGTCTGACGTTAAAGCCAATGATGATTGCATTTGATGCTGATGCAAGGATAACATCTGACTCGTTGATGGCACCAACGCCGCCATGGATGACCTTGACCACAACCTCCTCATTTGAAAGCTTGACAAGACTCTGCTTAACAGCTTCAACTGAACCCTGTACATCTGCCTTTACGATGATATCAAGCTCCTTCATATTGCCGGACTGAATCTGTGAGAACAGATCATCAAGTGACATCTTTGCCTTTGTATCCTCAATGAGCTTATTCTTTTCCTCTGAAATATATGTGTCAGAGAATGCCTTTGCCTCCTTCTCTGAATCACATGCCACAAATGTCTCACCTGCTGATGGCACACTGTTTAGTCCAAGTATCTCTACAGGTGTAGAAGGCTTAGCCTCCTTTACTCTGCGGCCCTTGTCATCAATCATGGCTCTTACCTTACCATAGCTGCTTCCGCATGCGATAGGATCTCCGACATGGAGTGTTCCTTTTTGTACAAGCACTGTGGCAACCGCACCACGGCCTTTATCAAGCTGTGCTTCAATTACGAGACCTCTTGCGTTTCTATCAGGATTAGCCTTGAGCTCAAGAACCTCTGCTGTGAGAAGAATCATCTCAAGGAGATTGTCGATACCCTCCTTAGTATGTGCAGATACAGGACAGAATATTGTGCTTCCACCCCAATCCTCCGGGATAAGCTCATACTCTGAGAGTTCCTGCTTAACCTTGTCGATATTGGCACTTGGCTTATCTATCTTGTTGACAGCAACGATAATCTCTACACCGGCTGCCTTTGCATGGTTTATTGCCTCAACAGTCTGTGGCATTACACCATCATCTGCAGCAACAACAAGGATTGCGATATCCGTAGAGTTGGCACCACGCATACGCATTGCTGTAAATGCCTCATGTCCCGGTGTATCAAGGAATGTGATGTTCTGGCCATTGATTGATACAACAGATGCACCAATGTGCTGTGTAATACCACCGGCCTCACGGTCTGTAACACGTGTCTGTCTGATGGCATCAAGCAGTGATGTCTTACCATGATCTACGTGACCCATTACGCAGACTACAGGTGGACGAGGAACCATCTTGCTCTCATCCTCTTCATCCTCCTTGAGAAGCTCTGCAATCACATCGACTTTCTCCTCTTCCTCACATATGAAATTAAACTCTAAAGCAATCTCCTCAGCAGCTGCAAAATCAACCTCAGAGTTAACTGTTACCATCTCGCCCTTCATGAAAAGCTTCTTTACGATGGCTGAAGGCTGAACCTTCATCTTATCAGCTAAGTCCCTTATTGTAATCTTCTCCGGAAGAGAAATTGTCTTAATCTCGTTCTCATCCTCTTTTGGCTGTACCTTCGGCTGCTGTGGCTTTTTCTTGCCGCCGTGCTTCTCGAGATTGATGTAATTCTCCTGCTTCTTTCCGAGCTTATCCTGCTTCTGGCTCTGATTGTGATTATGCTTATTCTTTCTATCGTTGCCTCTGTCGCGGCTCTCCTTTCCTCTTACATCATCAGGAGCTGCAACTGCAACTGTTTCTTTTCTGAAACGATTTCTGTCATCACTTCTGCTGCCTGTTCTATCGTTATTTCTGTCATTGCTCCTGCTTCTGTCATTGCTTCTGCTTCTGTCATTATTTCTGTCAAAGCTTCTGCCACCCTCTGCAGGACGTCTGGAGTCATTTCTGAAGCCTCTGTTATTGTCTCTATTATTGTCTCTGCTGTTATCTCGGTTATTGTTGTCGCGATTGTTTGTTCTTCTATCGCTGTTTCTGTCCGTATTTCTGCTTCTGTCGGCATTTCTGTCAGTGTTTCTGTTGTTGATTCTGTCGCCATTGTCCTGACGTCTGTCGCTTCTTCTATCAGCGTCAGCCTGACGTGCCGGACGCGAATTGGTTACCTTCATATCTGCATACGGATCCGCTGTACGCTCACTTATAGGGCGCATAGCTCTCTCTCCGACAGGTCTTGGCTTAATAATGCTGTGCTGCTCAGGACGTGATGACTGATTATCGCGTCTGCCATTGCCATTCCTGCGCTGCGAACTGTTATTTCCATTATTTCCGCTGCCGTTTCCACCATTTGTTTTCCTACCCTGCTTACTGTACTGGGCATTGAAAACAGCTGTGATGCTTGCCTTTTTCTTTGGTCTGTCGGCTGCCTTAGCCTCATCCTTTTTAGTTTCTTCCTTCTTAGGTGCATCTTTTTTCACTTCTGTTTTTGCGTACTTCTTTCGTACAATTTGCTGTGCCTCATCCTCAAGACCGCTCTGCACATTTTTGACAGCAAACTGTGTGCCGTTTAATGTGTCTATGACTTCCTGCGACTTTATATTTAATTCTTTTGCAAGTTCATGAACTCTCATTTTTGCCATATATCTATTTTCCTCCATTATTCAGTTTTATTCGACTGCAGCTTTTTTATCACTGCATTTGCAAGGTTTTCATCCGTTACTGCAAGGGAAGCGCGAAACTCTTTGCCTATTGCATTCCCTAACCCCACCTTGTCACTATAAAAATAAATCGGAACCTCATAGAAAGCAGTCATATCCGAAAAATGCTTCTTTGTGTTGTCTGATGAATCATCTGCAACTATCACTAAAAATGCCTTTCCTGTCTTTACAGCTTTCTCGGTAGAAAACTCTCCGCTAACCACATTGCCTGACTTTGCTGCTAATCCCAGCATAGAAAGTACTCTATCTGTCAATTTGGTTCATCTCCTTTTCAAGCTCCTCATATACCTGTTCTGATACACTAACACCAAGGGAACGCTCAAGTGCCTTTGTCTTTTTAGCCTTTTTAAAGCATTCAAGGCTCTTACATATATAAGCTCCCCTGCCGTTTTTCTTGCCGGTGTCATCGAGAATTATGTCGCCCTCCGCAGTCTTTACCACGCGAATAAGTGACTTCTTTTCCTTCATCTCCTGACAGCCTACGCATTTGCGCATTGGAATCTTTTTATTTGCCATTACTGCTCATCACCACTATCTGCCGCATCATTTTCTGTACCTGCTGCTTCGTTCTCGTCAGCCTCTGTATCTAAAGCCTCTGTCTGTACATCTGCCTGTTCTGTATCAGCTAATCTCTCGTTCTCAGCAAGCTCATCATCCGAATAATCATAATCGTCATCATAATCATCCTCTTCATAGTCATTCTCATAATCCATGAAGTCCCCTGACTCTCTGGCCTGTGTCTCGCTCTTGATATCAATCTTGAAGCCTGTAAGTCTTGCTGCAAGTCTTGCATTCTGTCCTTCCTTGCCGATTGCAAGTGAAAGCTGATAATCCGGAACAACAACCTTTGCTGATTTCTCATCTGCATCTGCGATAACAGAGATAACCTTTGCAGGGCTAAGTGCGTTCTGGATAAGTATTGCCGGATTCTCATCCCATGTGATGATATCTATTTTCTCACCACGAAGCTCATTTACGATAGCATTTACTCTGGCACCATTCATACCTACACATGCTCCTACAGGGTCTACGTTTGGATCATTTGACCATACTGCAATCTTTGTTCTGCTTCCGGCCTCACGTGAAATAGCCTTTATCTCAACTATGCCCTCTTTAACCTCTGTAACCTCTGACTCGAAAAGTCTCTTCACAAGCTCAGGATGTGTTCTTGAAACAAGAATCTTTGGTCCCTTTGATGTGGACTTAACCTCAAGGATATATACCTTGATACGCTCTGTAGGCTTGAATACCTCACCCTTTATCTGCTCACTCTCAGTCAGAAGTGCATCTGCCTTGCCTAAGTTGATGCTGACATTCTTTCCGATGTATCTTTGAACAACACCTGTCACAACATCCTTTTCCTTGCTGTTGTACTCGTCAAATATTACCTTTCTCTCCTCCTCGCGGATTTTCTGAAGGATAACATTCTTTGCGTTCTGTGTAGCGATACGTCCGAATTCCTTTGACTTAACCTCAACTCTCACGATATCTCCAAGCTGATAGTTACCGTTTACCTTGTGCGCATCTGCTAAGGAAATCTCCTCTACCGGATCCTCAACCGTATCTACAACCGTCTTCTCCTGGTAGCATGAGAAAGCACATGTCTCAGGATCTATTTCTACCTTTACATTGTCTGATTTACCAAAATGGTTCTTGCAGGCAGTCACAAGAGAGTTCTCAATTGCCTCAAGTAAAGTTTCTTTACTGATGTTTTTCTCCTGCTCTAATATATTTAACGCTTCTAATAACTCATTGCTCATTATTTTTTCCTCCTATTTGTGTTATCGTGCGCTTTAATTAAAAATCCAATGCCTGACGTATAAGCGCAATGTCACTCTTATTGAATGTAGTCTCATTGCCGTCTTCATCGGTTATTGTCACTGTATCCTTATCATAGGCTTTAAGCAGACCATAAAATTCCTTTGATTTGTTGATAGCCCTGTATGTGCGAATCTCTATCTCCTTATTCATATTGCGCACATAGTCCTTTTCCTTCTTGAGAGGTCTTCCAAGCCCCGGCGAGCTGACCTCGAAGGTGTACGAATCAGGAATATAGTCCTCTCTGTCGAGAATCTCATTCATCTGCCTTGCAACCACTTCACAGTCATCAACAGTTATGCCACCCTCCTTATCGATATATGCTCTCAGGTAGTTCATACCGCCTTCCTTAACATACTCGACATCAACAAGCTCAAAATTCATGCTGTCAAGAATTGGTTGTATAAAATTCTCCGTCTTTGCCTCATATACACTTGCCTTTGACATTTTATCACCTCTCTTTTTTATATTTGTAACTATTCATAATTGTTCCAAGTGGTTCTGAATAGCTGCCTGATGTTTATAAACGTGAATTGAGAGAGGACTTTTGCCCTCTCTCAATCTAGTCAACGTTGTTATCATAGGTATAATAGCACTATCAGAAAAAAAAATCAAGTTTTTTTAAAAAAGTACTTGCTTTTTTTGAAACTTCATGATAGTATAATACACGGTTCGTTGGTCAAGCGGTTAAGACGCCGCCCTCTCACGGCGGAAACACGGGTTCGATTCCCGTACGGACTGCTCACTGATATTTATTTAATTAAATACAGCCCAACCCGAAAGCATCGCATTTATGCGATGTTTTTTTATTATCGTTGACACCGGACGCACCCGCTGCACCGAAATGCACCTTGCATGCGCTAACGCTACGCTGTCAAGATACTGTACGAATTATGCTTTTCAGGCTCACTTTGCTTGACGAAACCGTCGAAACGCACCGTCCATGGCGTGGTTCTCCTTGACTTGCCTTCCATGGCAAGTCATTTCTGTGTTTCATGGGCATAATTCTACAGTATCTAAACAGCTTCGCTAGTCACGCATGCAAGGTGTATTTTACTGCTGCGGGTGCGTCCGGCGTCTATCCACGCTATGATAAATAAACGTTTCATATTTTATATCAATATCATGTAAAATGCCCGGAGTACAGTCTGTGATGCACAATACCCCACATAAGCGACTAGCGGTGCTGTTTAGATACTGTAGAATTATGCTTCACAAATAGAAATGCCCCACCATGGACGGTGGGGCAAGGCGTTAGCGCATGCGAGGTATTGCGTGTCACAGAGTGTACTCCGGGCTCCAATATTTCTGATAATTAATCATCATATCCGTTAGGATTGTTCTTCTGCCATCTCCATGAGTCGGCACACATCTCCTTAATACCATACTGTGCTTCCCAGCCGAGCTCTCTCTTGGCCTTTGATGGGTCACAGTAGCATGTAGCGATATCGCCAGGTCTTCTAGGCTTTATTGTATAAGGAATCTTAACACCTGTTGCAGCCTCGAAATTCTTTACGATATCAAGCACGCTGTAGCCGTGTCCTGTTCCAAGATTGTAGATGCAAAGACCTGCATTCTCCTCAATTTTCTTTAAAGCCTTGACATGTCCAACCGCAAGGTCAACTACATGGATGTAATCTCTCACACCTGTTCCGTCAGGAGTATCATAGTCATCTCCGAATACTCCAAGCTCTTTGAGCTTTCCTACTGCCACCTGTGTGATGTAAGGCATGAGGTTGTTTGGAATACCGTTTGGATTCTCACCCATTGTACCACTCTTATGAGCTCCGATTGGATTGAAGTAACGAAGAAGAATAACGTTCCACTCATTATCTGCCTTATAGATGTCCATAAGTATCTGCTCAAGCATAGACTTTGTCCAGCCATATGGGTTTGTACACTGTCCCTTTGGACACTCCTCTGTGATAGGAATCTGTGCAGGATCTCCGTATACTGTAGCTGATGAAGAGAAAATGATGCTCTTGCAGCCATTCTGTCTCATCACATCAACAAGTGTAAGTGTTCCTGCAATATTATTGTTATAGTACTCCCAAGGCTTTGCCACAGACTCTCCTACTGCTTTGAGTCCTGCAAAGTGAATACAGCTATCTATCTTTTCTTCCTTAAAAATCTTATTTAAGATGTCTCTGTCAAGGACATCTCCCTTATAGAACTTTACTTCTTTGCCTGTAAGAGCCTTAACTCTGTCAAGTGACTTCTCAGATGAATTTGAAAGATTGTCAAGTACTACAACATCGTAGCCTGCATCAAGAAGCTCCACACATGTGTGGCTTCCGATATATCCGGCTCCACCAGTAACTAAAATTGCCATAATAAATATCTCCTTTTCATTTTTGTTAAATTTATTGTAGCGCATTTGCTTTTTTTTGTATAGAATAAAATGTAGAAGAAATATGTAAAAATGTTGTAAAGGTAGGCAATATGAACAATAAATACAAAAATTCCTATATCGTAAAAGAAAAAGAGCTTGTATCTCTGTCCGTATATAACGTAGGCTTCCAGAGCTGTGATAGCCTGTATCAGTGGGGTCCCGGTATCAGAGACCATTATCTGATTCACTATATCATAAGCGGTAAAGGCCGCTACACTGTAAATGGCAGTGTTCACACATTAACTCCCGGCGATGCGTTTCTCGTATATCCAAATACCGAAGTGATTTATCAAGCTGATGCAGAAGATCCTTGGGAATATACCTGGGTAGGCTTTACTGGCAGCGATGCTGCAACCATTTTAAGAGCCACTGATTTCACAAAAGCGCATCCATACATACACAGTGTATCAAACGGAAACGAAATCAAAAGACAGCTCATGCATATATACGACGCCAGAGGCACAGAATTTGAAAATGCACTCGAAATGACCGGGCGACTCTACACCACCCTCGCTCTTTTTGTCAGCGCCGCCACATCAAAGCCACCGCAAAACAGTGCAAACTCCTATGTACAAAAGGGCATCGAATACATCTCCGCCAACTATTCATACCCTATCACCGTTGAGGATATTGCATCATATATAGGCTTAAGCCGAAGTCACCTGTTCCGTTCCTTCCAGAGCATTCTCGGTGTATCGCCAAAGGAATATCTGACCGATTTCAGAATCAAACAGGCATGCTATCTGCTTAAACACTCCTCATTGTCCATCACAGCAATTGCAGGCTCTATAGGGTTTGATAACAGCCTATATTTTTCAAAAACCTTTCATAAAATAAAAGGCCTTTCGCCTAAGGAGTATCGCAGTAAATACAAAAAAGCTCAAGAATAAAAAAAAGCTGCCGAGCTTCACATGAAGCCCGGCAGCTTTTTTCATATATCTCTTTATGCTAAACTAAGCAAGCTTAGATTTAGCAACCTCTACTAATTTAGCAAATCCTGTTGCATCTGTAACAGCCATATCAGCTAATACCTTACGGTTAAGGTCAACGTTTGCTAACTTTAAGCCGTGCATGAACTGGCTGTATGAAAGTCCGTTAAGACGAGCTGCTGCGTTGATACGAGCAATCCATAACTGACGGAACTGTCTCTTTCTC
>OGZW01004122.1_pt1 | contig 10347 bp, 8 predicted proteins | sample 1577001 | NCBI WGS metagenome assembly OGZW01 (sample SAMEA3541519, study PRJEB24748) | human gut metagenome | biome: human gut; feature: human-associated habitat; material: faeces | place: China | collected 2012
GGCGTCTACACCCATGTGGACTGGGTGCGTAAGCTGAAGCTGGACTCCCTCCCCGCCTCCTGCCAGCTGTTGGAGGGCGACCTGGTAGTTACCTCCGGTCTGGGCGGCTATCTGCCCCCGGATCTGGTCATCGGCTCTGTCTCCGAGCTTCGGGCCGACGATTCCGACACCTCTAATTATGCCATCCTCACCCCCGCTGCGGACCTGAACGGTCTCACGGAGGTGTGCATCATCAAATCCTTTGAGATCGTAAGCTGACCGCTTACCGTTCATTCACCATTACAGAAGGGAGGGATTCCCCTTGCTGGCCCGCAGCGCCACGATTTTTAAATGGACTCTGTACACTTTGGCCGGGCTGGTCTGGGCCGTTGTTCAGGCCGCCTTTCTCCAGCGTGTAACCATCTGGGGCGTCATTCCCTTTCTCTATCCCCTGATTGCCGCCCTCCCCGCCATCTTTGAGGGCCCCGCCGCCGGCACGGTCTACGCCCTTGCCTGTGGCGTTTTCTGCGACCTGCTGCTCCCCTCCCCCATTCCCTGCTTTTATACTCTGATCCTCCCCCTTGTGGGCCTCGCCGCCGGACTGCTGTCCCAGAGTCTGATCCCAGCCGGGTATCTCTGCTCTGCCGCCGCGGCTCTGCCCGCCTATCTGCTGACAGGCATCTTCCACTGCATCGTCCTTTGGGCTCAGGGCCATCCCGCATGGGGTGCGGCCATGTCCGTGACCCTGCGGGAGCTGTGCGCCTCCCTGCTGTGGAGCCTGCCTATGACCTGGCTGTTCCGCCGGGTCTATCTCCGCGTTCATGTTGACGATTAAGGACTTTCCACGGAGGTAATCATGAACCAACGCCCCTCCCAACTCACCAGATTCCGCGTCATGGCTGCCATGGCGCTGGCAGTGCTGGCCATTTATCTGGTGGTCCTTTTCAATACCCAGGTTGTTCACCACGAGGAATATCTGGCCAAATCCATCCAGACCATCACCCGCATGGAAAATGTGGAGGCCTCCCGGGGCATCATCACTGACCGCTCCGGCCGGACCCTTGTGACCAACCAATCCACTTACAGCCTGACCTTTGACGCCTCTCTTTTGAAGCCCGGTGAAAACCAGAATGACGCCATCCTCCGTCTGGTCACTCTCTGCCGGGATCAGGGGGTCGCTTGGGAGGATAACCTCCCCCTCTCCCTGGACGGCGCGGCCCATTTCACCGTAGATACCCTTACCGACACGCAGAAGAGCCGCTTTTTCTCCTACCTTCGGGACCTGAAACCCACCCGGGAGCTGCTGGCCGCCTATGTCCGCCAGCACCCGGAGCTGCTGAAGCCCCCCAAGGAGGGTGAAACTGCTCTGGACCCGGCCACCGCCAAGGACACAGAGCTTTTGAAGCAGACCAACAGCGCCGCGCTGACCAATTCCCTCCTGCTGAACGCCGGCGTCACACCCGCCAAGCTCTTCGACTGGATGCGGGAGGATATGAAGCTCTCCGACGATTATTCCGACAGCGACGCCCGCTTGATCTTGGGTGTCCGGTACGAATTGAAGCTGCGGAAGCTGGGTGCCAACAACAACGCCTACGTTCTGGCGCAGAACGTGGATGTAGCCTTCTGCTCCCTCATCAGCGACGGCCAGTTTCAGGGGGCCAAGATCATCCGCTCCTCCGCCCGGCAGTACGCCACCACCTACGCCACCCATATTTTAGGCACCGTGGGCCGTATCCCCGACTATACCGATGAATGGGAAGATCGGGGCTATCTAATGGATGACACCATCGGCCTCTCTGGTGCAGAAGCCGCCTTTGAGGACTACCTCCGGGGTACGGACGGCAAGCGGATGATCTCCGTCAACAGCGACGGAAAGATCACCGGTGAATATTATAGTGTAGAGCCCCGCTCCGGCTATACCGTGGAGCTGACAGTGGATCTCAAGCTCCAGCAGGCGGTGGAGGACACTTTGGCCGCTAAAGTAGCCCAGTTGAACCAAAAAGACCATCTGGACAGCCGGGGTGCCGCCGCCGCTGTGGTCAAAGTCGGTACAGGCGAAATTCTGGCACTGGCCTCCTGCCCTTCCTATGACCTCTCCACCTGGCGGAAGGACTTTGCGGAGCTGCGGGACGATCCCGCCAAGCCCCTGACCAACCGCGCTGACCCAGCTGGGCCTGGCAGACGACATTACAAAATAAAAGAGGTTTTTCCGTTCCATGCAGATGATTGCAGACCTGCACACGCATACCCTGTGCGCAACGCACGCATACAATACTTTTACGGAAATGGCCGCAGCCGCTAAGGAGATCGGCTACTGCGCACTGGCTGTGACCGACCATGCGCCCGCCATGCCGGATTCGCCCCACGCCTGGCACTTCCAGAACTGGAGCGCGATGCCCCGGGAAATCGGCGGTGTCGTCATGCTCTACGGAGCGGAGGCCAACGTCATGGACACCAAAGGCGGGCTGGACCTTTCGGAAAGCCAGCTCAAAGCGCAGGATTGGGTCGTCGCATCCATCCATAGCTCCTGCGTGCCGGGTCTGCTGACCCGCAGGGAGGCTAACCGCCTCTGGCTGGCTGTGGCCGAGAACCCCTATGTCGACATCATCGGTCACTCCGAGCAGGAAAACTACCGCTATGACTACGACCTTGTCACGAAGGCATTTGCCCGAAATCACAAGGTCGTGGAGCTGAATGGCAACTCGTTCAACGTCCGCAGGGACGGCATCCCCAATATGCGCGCCCTGCTGCGGGCCTGCCTTGCCAACGGCTGTCATATATCAGTGGACAGTGATGCCCACAGCACCCACCAGCTGCAGCACGGCCTGACGGCCCTCTACGCCATGCTGGAGGAAATGCAGTTTCCGCAGGAGCTGATCGTGAACGCGACGCGGGAAAATCTGGTACAGGAATTACAACTGCACGGCAAGCCCTGTGCAGAAGAAGTAGGAGGAATTTTGTTATGAGCAAATACACGATTGGTATCGACCTGGGCGGCACCACAATGACCGCCGGTATTGTCAACGAAAATTATGAGATCGTCGGCAAGCTGACCTGGGCCACCCGTCTGCCGCGCCCGGCGGAGGATCTGGAAAAGGCACTGGCCGACCTGTGCCGCACCGTGGCCCGGGATAATAAGGTCGATTTTGCCGATATAAAATATGTCGGCATCGGCACGCCCGGCAGCGTGAACTTTACCACCGGCTTCGTAGGCTTCAACACGAACTTCGGCTATTACGACTGGAACCTCGGCCCTGACCTCGAGGCCCTGCTCGGCTGCAAGGTCTATGTCGAGAACGACGCCAACGCCGCCGCCTACGGCGAGTACATTGCGGGCGGTGCAAAGGGGTACAACGATGCGGTCGTCATTACTTTAGGCACCGGCATCGGCAGCGGCATTATCCTGGGCGGCAAGATTTTGCGCGGCTTCAACTTCGCCGCCGGTGAAATGGGTCACAACGTCATTGTCAAGGACGGCATCCAGTGCACTTGCGGACGCAGGGGCTGCTGGGAGCGCTACGCCTCCGCCAGCGCGCTGACCCGCGAGACGAAGGCCGCGATGCAGGCCGACAAGAACACCATTATGTGGAAGATGACCCAGGACATCGACCACGTCAACGCAAAGCTGGCCTTTGATGCCGCTGCCAAGGGTGACGAGACCGCCCGGAAGGTCATCGACAGCTGGATCGAGTATGTCGGTGTCGGCATCGCCAATGTCATCAATACGTTCGAGCCGGAGGTCATCTGCATCGGCGGCGGTGTGTCCAACCAGGGCGAGGTCCTGCTGGCCCCCGTCCGCGCCTATGCGGAGAACGAGACCCGGAACATCACCACCGGCAAGTTCCCGGTCATCTGCGCCTGCCAGCTGCACAACGATGCAGGTGTGATCGGCGCTGCCGCACTGGGCAGTTCTATTTGATAAAATGCTGATACTACGGAGGTTTCCATGCAGGAACAGACGATCACGGCTCTGTGCGCGGCGCTGACGGCACAGCAGCTGCCATTTGCGCAGGGGGAGCCGCTGGCTCCCCACACGACGTTTAAGATCGGCGGCCCGGCAGCCTTCTGGTGTACGCCCCGGGATGCAGAGCAGTTGCGCCGCACCCTGCAGCTCTGCCGGGAAAACGGTGTCCGCGTCTACCTGCTCGGCAACGGCTCGAACACACTGTTTGACGATACCGGGTTTGACGGCGCGGTCATTGATATGCGCGGCCTGTCCGGGATGGAAAACTCCGGCCTTGATACGGACGTGGTGCGCATCACTGCCGGGGCCGGGCAGACGCTGGGGCGGCTGTGCAGCAAGGCGCAGACGCTGGGCCTGACGGGTCTGGAATTTGCCTGCGGTATCCCCGGTACGGTGGGTGGTGCGGTCTATATGAACGCCGGTGCCTACGGCAATGAGCTGAAGGACGTGCTGGAGAGCGTGACCTTCCTTGACAGTGATTTGCAGCTGCGCACACTGCCTGCGGCAGACCTGGCCATGGGCTACCGCACGAGCATTTTTGAGCAGAACCCCGACTGGTGCATTCTGTCGGCCACGGTGGTGCTGCACCGCGGTGACGGAGCCGCCGTGCTGGCCCGTATGCAGGAGCTGCTGGGCAAGCGCAGGGAAAAGCAACCCCTTGAATGGCCGAGCGCCGGCAGCACCTTCAAGCGGCCCCAGGGCGCGTTTGCGGGCAAGCTGATCGAGGACTGCGGCCTGCGGGGCTTTACCGTGGGCGGCGCACAGATCAGTGAAAAGCACTGCGGCTTTGTCATCAACCGCGGCGGCGCGACCTGCGCCGACGTGGTCGCACTGACCGAGCAGGTCCGGCAAATTGTTGAGGCCAGGACCGGCTTTGTGCTGGAACGCGAAATTCGCGTGGTAAAATAAGAGAGCGGTGGGGAAGATGAATTTTCTGATCGTGACCGGCCTTTCCGGCGCGGGCAAGTCAATGGCTGTCAACGCACTGGAGGACATCGGCTTTTTCTGCATTGACAACATCCCGGTGGCGCTGCTGCCGCGTATCGTGGACTTCGCCCTGCAGGGCGAAAACCAGCTGAACCGCGTCGCCGTCGTCATGGACGTGCGCGGCGTGCGCAGCATTGAAAAGCTGCAGGAGGCGCTGACCGACCTTGATGAAAAGAAGATCGACTACGATATTCTTTTCCTGGATGCCAACGATGCAGCCATTCAGCGCCGCTACAAGGAGACGCGCCGCCAGCACCCGCTGGCCGCCGCCGAGAAAATTCCCATCACCGAGGCCATCGCGCGGGAACGCCGCCTTCTGCAGCCGCTGCGCGATAAGGCAAAATATGTCATTGACACGTCGCTGCTCTCGGCAGCGCAGAACCGGGAGCGGGTGTGCAGCCTGTTCCTGGACAAGGGCGAAAGCCCGATGGAGCTGATGGTCGTATCCTTCGGCTTCAAGTACGGGCTGCCGCAGGAGGCAGATCTCGTGCTCGATGTGCGCTGCCTGCCGAACCCCTTCTATGTGCCGGAGCTCAAGCACAAGACCGGTCTGGATCAGGAGGTCGTTGACTACGTCATGGCCTCCGAGGAGTCGCAGGAGCTGCTGCACCGCTATGAGTATATGCTCGAATACGCGCTGCCGCTCTACGTGAAGGAGGGCAAGAGCCAGCTGATGATCGCGGTGGGCTGCACCGGCGGCAAGCACCGCTCCATCACCTTTGCGCGTAAGATCGGTGAATTTTGCAAGAAGCTCGGCTACGCACCCAGCGTACAGCACCGCGACGTGAACCGAAGTCTATAATAAGGGAGAACACCGCCTTGAGCTTTTCTCAAGAAGTGAAAAACGAAATACTGCGCCGCAAAATTTCAAAGCCCTGCTGCAACATGGCCGCCGCGTATGCGGTGGCCTGTTTTGGCAAATACTTTGATGACCGCGGCGTTGTTCTGCAAACTGAAAATGAGGGCGTGGCCCATTTTGCCCAAAAGCTCTACCGCCGCTGCGGCGCGCAGGGGACGGTCATCAGCAAGGAGCGCCCCACCGGCCCCGTGTATGAGTTCAGCGTGAAGGACCCTGATGAGGTTGCCAAAATGCTGGCGCTCTTTGGCCACACCGGCAAGGAGCCGACCCTGCGCATCCGCCCGGAAAACTTCAAATGCCAAAACTGTATGCAGGCGTTCATCGCCACGGCGTTTCTGTGCTGCGGCACGATGACAGACCCCGAAAAGTGCTATAATCTGGAGTTCCTCTCCACGCGGCATTACCTTTCCCAACAGCTGGAGGCCATGCTGGCGGAGCATAACTTCCACCCGCACCGCGCACTGCGCAAGGGCGCGAACACGATCTACATCAAGGCGGCGGATCATATCGAGGACCTGCTGACCTTTATGGGCGCGGGCGGCGCGGCCATGCGTATCATGGACCAGCGCATGTATAATGAAATGCGCAACAAGACGAACCGCCTTTCCAACTGCGAGACGGCCAACATCAGCAAAAGCGTGAACGCCGCCGTGCAGGTGCAGCTGGCGATTGAAAAGCTGCAGGCGGCGGGGGCGCTGAACACCCTGCCCGAGACCCTGCGCCACACCGCCAGGCTGCGGATGCAGTACCCAGACTTGCCGCTGGCCAAGCTGGCGCAGAAGTTTGACCCGCCGGTCAGCAAGGCCGGGCTTTCCCACCGCATGAAGAAGATCCAGGAGGCCGCCGCCCGTCTGGATGCTGCCCCGGAGCCTACCGAAAAGGAAGCAACGAATGCCTGAAACGACCCAAAGACAATTTACCCACCTGCATGTGCATACCGAGTACAGCCTGCTGGATGGTGCCTGCCGCATTGACCGGATGTTTGACCGACTGAAGGCGATGGGGCAGACGGCGTGTGCCATCACGGATCACGGCGTCATGTACGGCTGTGTGGCGTTTTTTGACGCCGCCAAGGCCGCAGGCATCAAGCCGATCATCGGCTGTGAGGTCTATGTGGCGACCCGCACCCGGTTTGACAAGGTCAACCGCATCGACGGCAACAACCACCTGATTTTGCTGTGCAAAAATGAGACAGGCTACAAGAACCTTATCAAGATGGTCTCCGCCGGCTTTACCGAGGGCTTTTACTCAAAGCCCCGCATCGACAAGCAGCTGCTGGAAAAATACCACGACGGCCTGATCTGCCTGTCTGCCTGTCTCGCGGGCGAGATCCCCAAGGCACTGCTGGCGGGGGACTACGACCGCGCCAGGCAGACGGCCCTGTGGTACCGTGACCTGTTTGGTGCGGAAAACTACTATATCGAATTGCAGGACCACGGCCTTGAGGAGGACCAGGCCGTGCTGCCGCAGCTCATCCGCTTAGCGCGCGAGACCGGCATCCCGATGGTCGCAACGAACGACGCCCACTACATCACGAAAGAGGACGCCAAGATGCAGAGCATTCTGCTGTGCATCCAGACCGGCAAGACCATCAACGATGTGGACCGCATGGAGTTCCAGACCGACGAGTTCTACCTGAAATCCACCGACGAGATGTACGATCTGTTCTCGATGGTGCCGGAGGCCTGCGAGAACACGAACAAAATTGCCGAGCAGTGCAATTTCGAGTTCACCTTTGGCGAGACAAAGCTGCCGTACTTCAAGGCCCCGGACGGCATGGAGAACCAGGAATACTTTGAAAAGCTCTGCTGGGACGGCCTCGAGCGCCGCTATCCCGGCAGGGTCACGGACACTTTGAAGGAGCGTCTGACCTATGAGATCAATGTCGTCAAGACGATGGGCTACACGAACTACTACCTTATCGTCTACGACTTTATCAACTACGCCAAAAGCCACGACATCCCCGTCGGACCGGGCCGCGGTTCCGGCGCGGGCAGTCTGGCGGCCTACTGCGTCGGCATCACCGACATAGACCCCATCCGGTACAATCTGATTTTTGAACGCTTCCTGAACCCCGAGCGCGTCTCAATGCCCGACTTTGACGTTGACTTCTGCTACGAGCGCCGTCAGGAGGTCATTGACTACGTCAACGAGAAGTATGGCCGCGACCATGTGGCCCAGATCGTGACGTTCGGTACAATGGCCGCCCGCGCCGCCGTGCGCGATGTGGGCCGCGTTATGGGCATGAGCTATCAGGACGTGGACCGTGTGGCAAAGCTCATCCCCACAGACCTGAAAATGACGCTGAAAAAGGCGCTGGAGGTCAGCCCCGACTTAAAGACGCTGTACGACGCCGACAATCAGGTACATGAGCTGATCGACACCTCGCTGAAGGTCGAGGGCATGCCGCGCCACGCCTCCACCCACGCGGCGGGCGTCGTCATCACCCGTGACCCCGCTACCGAGTATGTGCCGTTGTCCACCAACGACGGCCTGCCCGTGACCCAGTTCAACATGGTGGAGATCGAGCGTCTGGGTCTTTTGAAAATGGATTTTCTGGGTCTGCGCACGCTGACGGTCATCCATGATACCGAGCTGGCCGTGCGCCGCAAGGACCCGGATTTCCGCATTGCGAACCTCGACTATGACGATCCCGACACCTACACGATGCTGGCAAAGGGCGAGACCGAGGGTATCTTCCAGCTTGAATCCACGGGCATGACGCAGGTGCTTGTCGGCATGCGCCCGAAAAACCTCGAGGACATTATCGCACTGATCTCGCTCTACCGCCCCGGCCCGATGGACTCTATTCCGACCTATCTGCGCAACCGCAAGGACCCGTCCCATGTGACCTATAAGACGCCGCAGATGGCGCACATCGTCGATGTCACGAACGGCGTTGTCATCTATCAGGAGCAGGTCATGCAGATCTGCCGCGAGCTGGCCGGTTTCAGCTTCGGCCAGGCTGATAACGTCCGCCGCGCCATGAGTAAAAAGAAGCTCAAGGTCATGGAGGCAGAGCGTGAGCACTTTGTCCACGGCTGCAAGGAGCCGGGCAAGGAGTGCGCGGGCTGTGTTGCCAACGGCGTGCCGGAAAATATCGCCAACGAAATTTACGACGATATGATCAGCTTTGCGTCGTATGCGTTCAACAAATCCCACGCCGCCTGCTACGCCTACGTGGCGTTCCAGACTGCGTATTTGAAATGCCACTACCCGCATGAGTTCATGGCGGCGCTGCTGACGAGCGTGCTCGACAACACATCCAAGGTCATTGAGTACACGACGGAGTGCCAGCGCTTGGGGATAAAGGTCCAGCAGCCTGACATCAACGTGTCGCGCGGCGGCTTCACGGCGGACGGCGAGCGGATCCGCTTTGGACTGAACGCGGTCAAGAGCGTGGGCCGCGACCTGATCGAAGCCGTCATTAAGGAGCGTGCCGAGCGCCCCTATAGCAGCCTCTATGACTTCTGCAAGCGGCTGCACGGCACGGGTCTCAACCGCCGCGCACTGGAGAACCTCGTCAAAGCCGGTGCATTCGATACTCTGGAGCCGACCCGCCACGGTATGCTCGAGAGTGTCGAGGGTATTCTGAAAAGTGTCGAGACCGACGCCCGCCAGAATCTGGACGGCCAGATGGACCTGTTCGGCCTGATGGGCGGAGGGGAGAACGAGAAACCAGCAAACGACTATAAGGTCCCGAACCTGCCGGAATATTCCGCCTCTGATCTGCTGAAAATGGAGAAGGAGGTCTCCGGCCTCTACCTGTCCGGCCATCCGCTGGACGCCTACCGTGCCCAGATCGCGCAGGTTTCCACCTGCACGATTGCTCAGCTGCTGGGCGAGGACGCAAAGCAGTTTGACAACCAGACGGTGACGCTTGTCTGCACAATCGTCAAAAACAAGATCATGACCACCAAGTCCAACACGCTGATGGCCTTTACCACCGTCGAGGACCTGACCGGCAGCATGGAGCTGCTGGTGTTCCCGCGCATCCTGGCCGAGTGCCGCGCGGCCTTGCAGGAAAACGCCGTTGTGGTCGCCAATGGCCGCGTCTCCGTCAAGGAGGACGAGGCCGCCCGCCTGATCGTCGAGGGCGTGCAGCCCATCGAGACCTACGACCCCGGTAAAAACTTTGGCATGAACCGCGTGGAGCGCGTCAAGCGTGAGACAAGCGGGGGAGGGGCCGCCGGGTATTTCCTGACCGTGCCCTCCCGCGACAGTGCGCAGATGCACAAGGTAGAAAACCTGCTCTGCAACATTTTCGACGGGGGCACGGTGCGGGTGTATTTCCGCTTCCAAGATACCGGCAGGGCCATGCTGGCGCGGCACATGGCGGTAAAGGATGATCCGCTTCTGCGCGCCGAATTGGAGCGTATTTTGGGCAAGGATTGTGTAAAAGTTCAGGATGTTGAACACTCTGCAAAATAAATCCATACGTTTTGCGCGATTTATCCATAATTTCAGGGCGCAAAGTGTGGTATAATGTGTATGGTCGCGAGATTGTTAAAAATTTATTGTAACGTGATGACCACGCCTGAATAAATCGTAATGGTTC
>OGZW01004123.1_pt1 | contig 10347 bp, 7 predicted proteins | sample 1577001 | NCBI WGS metagenome assembly OGZW01 (sample SAMEA3541519, study PRJEB24748) | human gut metagenome | biome: human gut; feature: human-associated habitat; material: faeces | place: China | collected 2012
ATGGTAATCTTGGCGATCATGCAATTTGGTATGCAACCTGGAAACTTTTGCGAGAAATGTATGCAACAGCTAATATTGTCGATATTCTGATTGAAGATTTTTTTGCAGAAATTGACGCGATATATGAATTGACCCAGGATCAGGATCTCATAATTTTGCAGGGCGGCGGTAATTTAGGAAATTGCTATATGGACGATGAGATGATTAGAAGATACGTTCTTTTGCGATTTCAGAAAAATCAGATTATTCTGTTTCCTCAGACGGTATATTTCACTGATGATAAAAAGGGAAAAGAAGAATTAAAGAAAAGTATTATGATTTATAATTCTCATCCCAACTTAACATTGATGGGGCGAGACCATGTGTCGACTTGTTTTTTGAAAGAACATTTTAATGCGAGTATATACGAAGCGTTTGATGTTGTATTAACAATGAGCGCTAAAAGTGAACAGTCACGCAGAGGAGCATTAATTTGTCTCAGAAATGATTCTGAATCGTCTTTGCCTGATCCTCGAAGAAAAGAGATCATATCTCGCATAGAGAGGATTTGTCCTGAATTACGGATTACAGACACAATGGATGAGTCGTTTGCTTGGCGAGAGGAACGAGAAGAACGAGTTTTGAAGAAAATACAAGAATTTCAGATGGCTCAAATTGTGATAACAGATCGTTTGCATGGCATGATTTTTTCAGCAATTACGGGGACTCCATGTATTGTGCTGAATAATAATAACAGCAAAGTTAAAAACTGTTATGAAAAATTGAGAAATTTGAAATATATCCAATTCATAGATGACACTTCATCATTAGAGAGAGATTTTAAATCGTTATCTAAAACCAAGGAAAACATTTTTGATTCTAATAGCTACAAAGAACAGATAAAAAATATTCTGAAGTTAATAGAAGGTAAGAAGAAAACAGAACAACCCATGAATACTTTCGTGGATATTGCAATGGAAACTGCGTCATATGATGAGAAATACTGGTTTGAAATGAGGCATTGGTTTAAGAAAACTCAAAAGGATTTCAAGCAGTTAGAGCACTGGCATACGCAGTTGAAAAATGATTATGAGAATGAACAGACGTCTGTAGATCAAGCTCATGATCAACTAAAAATCGCGTATCAAAAGTATGCAGAGCTCGAAATGTGGCATACAAGATTAAAACAAGACCTGCAAGAGGCACAATCGAAACAAGTTGAGCTGTACAGTATTATTCAGGACTATCAAAAAAAGTACAAGGAGTTGGAAATTTGGCATAACCAGCTAAAGTTAGCATATGAGGATGTTAAAGAAAAATTAGAACGAAGGAGATAAGAAAGTTAGGTATGGTAAAAAAATATTCGCGTAAAGAGCATATATTGTTGATTGGATTTTCAACTATTATTTTTTTAAGTATGCTTTTATTTTTTCTTAGAATACACCCCTTGATTATATATGATGCGGATGATTGGCTATATGCATCGTATTTCAGATTACCCATCCCAATATGGAATGATTGGAATCCGTCTAGAGTCTTTCCTGAAATCTTTATGCCGCTATGTTCTACCTTGGCAGTTTATCTTTTTATGCCTTTGACGCATGACTATATTTGGTCTCTTGCACTCATGTATGGCATTGTTGTTAGTTCCTTTATCACATTATATGTATATGCATTTGCACTTTTCTTACGAGAGAAGATAAAGGCATCTGTATCGAACAGTATTATTATTTCGACGTTTTTCTTTCTCTTCCACTTCTTGATTTTTAAAACTTCGGAATCAGGAAATCATCATATGTTTTATGCAAATGATGTTACATGCTATTTTTATTACATTATCCCTACGATTTTAAATGTCGTTTTGGTGATAATTCTGGAGTTATATCCTGATTTAATGGATATTTTTTCACGAAAAAATGGTATTTTGAAGGGCGTAATCTTATTCAGTGTATATATGGCGATTTTCTCGAATATGTTTTGCTCCGTTATTATTGCGGTTTGGGCTGGCGTTGAAATAATCAATTCCAGTTTGAATTTAATAATCTGTAAAGATTTCAAATTCAAAACGATTCTGAAAAATAACATTTATAAAGTAATGATTGTGCTTGGCTGGTTGATTTCTATTATATATGAATTGAGTGGTGGACGAGCAGAAAGTTTAGCAGGAATTTCGTTTGCAGAAAGTGTTAAACATACTATACGTAATTTTACTCAGGTTTTAATTGGCGTGAATAAATATGTTGCCGTATTATTGGTATGTGTAATCATATTGTATTTTATGCTCATTCGTAATAAAAAACAGGCGCGTTATATACTTATTGCATTGGCGAATGCGGCAATTATTGGCGTGTTTTTGATTTTAGCTTGCGCCAAGTCTAATGCATATTACATCACCAGGACAGAAATATTATTGGCACTTTGCTTCTGGGTATTTGCTGCGATCGGTATCATGATGACGGCATTAATCAATAATAAAGCTATTCGTATCCTGTCTCCATGCATATTGCTCCTATTATGCGCTAGCATCAATTCACATGGCATTACATTTGCTGATGCAAATTGTGGCGATGTAGATTGGAAAACATGCTATGATATAAGCTCGGATTTTGTGGAGCAAATAGAAGTGGCGGATGATGATAATAAAATGAATATTGTCTTGAAAGTTCCGCAGTATGATGATGCGCAAAACTGGCCGTTAGCAATTTATGGAGAGGACCGTATTTGCTATACATTATATAAACATGGAATAGTTTCACATGATTTGAATGTGGTATTCGAGCCCGATAATTCAATAAATCAAAAATGGGGAATTACTTCATGATGGAATAATGATTAAAAAGCAGATGGATTGATGCTTGCATTGAGTAAGTGAATTTTACGGAAAACTTAAACTACGTACTGATTAAGGAGAAAATTATGAACTCAACCCTATACATAGTAATCCCCTGCTACAAGGAGCAGGAGGTTTTACACGAAACCGCAAGCCGTTTAAAGGTCAAGATGGAGAGCCTGATTGCAGCAGGCAAAATCAGCCCTGAGAGCCGCGTCATGTTTGTCAACGACGGTTCTTCTGACAACACCTGGCCGATTATCTGCGAGCTGCACGAGTCGGATCCGCTGTTCTCTGGCATCAATCTGTCACGCAACCGCGGTCACCAGAACGCACTTTTAGCCGGTCTTATGACTGCCAAAGACCTTGCCGATATGGTTATTTCCATGGACGCGGATTTGCAGGATGACATTGATGCGGTTGACGCGATGGTGGACAAGTACCACGAAGGTTGCGATATTGTCTACGGTGTCCGTTCCTCTCGCGAGAAAGATACGTTCTTCAAGCGCTTTACCGCAGAAGGTTTCTATCGTGTGATGAGCTTTCTGGGTGCCGATACCGTGTTCAACCATGCCGATTACCGCTTGATGTCCAAGCGGGCGCTGGAGGGCCTGGCACAGTTTAAGGAAGTCAACCTTTTCTTGCGCGGTATTGTACCGATGATCGGCTACAAGTCCGACGTAGTTACTTACGAACGAGGTGAGCGCTTTGCAGGCGAGAGCAAGTATCCTCTCAAGAAAATGCTTGCCTTTGCGATGGAGGGCATTACGTCTCTGTCGACCAAGCCAATCCGCTTTATTGCTACGCTTGGCTTTGCAGTATTTGCCGTGAGCATTCTCATGCTGATCTACTTTATCGTTCGATGGGCGATCGGCGCTACCGTTCTTGGATGGGCCAGCGTGATCTGCTCTGTTTGGGCAATCGGCGGTCTGATCTTGCTGTCCATTGGTGTAATCGGCGAGTACATCGGCAAGATCTATCTGGAAACCAAGGCGCGCCCGCGCTTTATCATTCAGGATGTTCTGGATGACAAGTTTCATTCGTGAGGTTCGCCATGAAGTCAAAGATTATCAATAATACATTGGTCAAATTCCTGGCGGTAGGCGTACTGAATACCATCATCGGCGCAGGCACGATGTTCCTGCTGTACAACCTCGCGCATGCGTCGTACTGGCTGTCGTCGGCAGCAAATTATGTTGTCGGCGGTATCGTCAGCTTTTTCCTCAATAAATACTTTACGTTTGAAAGTAAAGAATGGTCATGGTCGCAGGTTTGGAAGTTCGTTCTGAATGTTACGGTATGCTATATTCTGGGTTACGGTCTGGCAAAGCCGCTCGCGTTGAAGGCACTTGCCGGTCAGAGTCTTAAGGTTCAGGAAAATGTCGCTATGCTGGTAGGTATGTGCCTGTATACCGGATTTAATTATCTGGGACAGAAGTTTTTCGCGTTTAAGAAAAAATAAAAGATAGGTAAAAGAAGATGAAAGGTTTAATCTTAGCCGCAGGCAAAGGCACGCGCCTTTACCCGATGACAAAACCGATGAGCAAGCCGTTGCTTCCGGTTTACGATAAGCCTATGATTTATTACCCGCTTGCAATTCTCATGCAAGCGGGCATTTCCGATGTCATGGTAATCGTTCCGCCGAACGAAACAGACACATTCCGTGCGCTGCTCGGCGACGGAAGCCAGTTCGGCATTCAGATTTGCTATGCAGAACAGCCTGTCGCGCGTGGTATTGCGGACGCACTGCTCATCGGCCGCGAGTTCGTGGGCGATGACTCGGTATGCCTTGTGTTGGGCGATAACATTTTCCACAGCGATACGCTGCGTGAAGTGCTCTGTAAGGGCGCACAGCAGCAGAACGGTGCAACGGTGTTCGGCTACTGGGTTGAAAATTCGCGGCCGTTCGGTGTGGTAGAGTTTGACGAGGATGGACGGGCTATTTCGATTGAAGAGAAGCCACGCCACCCGAAGAGCAATTACATAATTCCCGGTATTTATTTTTACGATAACCAGGCAATGGAGATTGCGGCAAATCTCACGCCGTCGCAGCGCGGTGAGCTGGAAATCACAGACGTAAATCTGGAGTATTTACGCCGGGATCAATTGCAGGTGCTCCCGCTCGAGCGGGACGTCGTGTGGCTGGACGCCGGTACAGCAGACAGCCTGATGGATGCAGGTCAGACTATTCGAACCATTCAAGCCGAGACCGGACGCTATGTTGGCTGCCTGGAAGAGCTGGCCTTTAACCAAGGCTGGCTGACAGAAGAGCAGGTACACGAAGCCGGACAAGAGCTCGGCATGACACTCTATGGACAGTACTTGCAGTGCTTATAACGGAGGATAGAAAATGACAGTTTTGTTAGCAGGCGGCGCAGGCTATATTGGCTCACACACCGCTGTACAGCTTTTGATGAGCGGACATGACGTAGTAATCGCAGATGATTACAGCAACAGCTGTCCGGAGGTTATCAATCGTATCGAAGAAATCACCGGAAAGCAGGTTCGCGCCTACGAGACTGACGTGAAGGACAAAGTCAAAGTACAGCGGATTTTCGCAGAAAACGAGATCGACTGCGTGATTCACTTTGCTGGTCTGAAGGCAGTCGGCGAGTCGGTACAGCAGCCGCTGAAGTATTATCGAAACAATATCGACACCACGCTGACGCTGCTCGAATGCATGCAGGAGGCAGGCGTCAAGCAGTTTGTTTTCTCGTCCTCCGCGACGGTTTACGGAGAGGAGAATGCGATTCCGTACATCGAAACGATGAAGCGCGGCAGCTGCTCCAACCCGTATGGCTGGACTAAGGTCATGATGGAAGAAATTCTTGAGGACGCGGCAAAGGCTGACCCGGAACTGACTGTTGTTCTTCTGCGCTATTTCAATCCGATCGGCGCACATGAGTCCGGCCGTATCGGCGAGGATCCGCAGGGTATTCCGAACAACCTGATGCCGTATATCGCGCAGGTTGCCGTCGGCCGACGCGATCACCTCACGATTTTCGGCAACGATTACCCGACGCCGGATGGTACCTGCCGCCGCGATTACATCCATGTGATGGATCTTGCGGACGGTCATGTAAAGGCAGTTGAGTACGCCGCGCAGCACAAGGGCGTTGAGGTGTTCAACCTCGGTACCGGCATGCCGTACAGCGTTCTGGAGATTGTTCACGCATTTGAGAACGCGACCGGCGTTGCAATCAAGCACGAGTTCGGCGCACGCCGTGCAGGCGACCTGCCGGAGTTCTGGGCGAATGCAGATAAGGCCGCAAAGGTGCTCGGCTGGAAGGCGGAGCGTGACTTGACGGCTATGTGCAGAGATACGTGGAGATGGCAGAGTGGGAACCCGGAAGGGTATCGGAAATAAGTGATGAAGAAGAGAGGAGAGAATTGCGATGCCGATGGTCAGTGTTATCATGCCGGTATTCAATGCCGGAGACGGCAGTGAGTTGGAACAAGCAATTCAATCCATTCTTCAGCAAACATTTGCTGATTTCGAATTGATTATTTGCGATGATGCTTCTACGGATAACACATGGGAGCATTTGAAGAGGTTGGCATCTCTGGATAGCAGAATCACCTTGCTGCAGAATGTGGTTAATCAGAGAGCAGGCGCGGCACGCAATCGCTGCATTGATAAATCACAGGGACGATTTATCGCGTTTATGGATGCGGACGACATATCTGCGCCTAATCGACTGCAAACGCAGTTGGAATTTTTGAAAAATCACCCCGAAATTGCTTTTGTTGGAGCAAGGGGTGAATTTTTTCATAAAGTTCCCGGTGATTTAAAACAGTGTTACTGGTTTGTGGATCAGCCGCAGGCAAAGGATTTTCTTATGACCTTACCATTTGTTCACGCTTCTATCATGATGCGGCGTGATGTGATACAGAAAGTCGGCGGATACAGTACTGAGCAAGCCGTTATTCGGTCAGAAGATTACGATATGCTGATGCGTGCATATGCATTGGGATATACAGGAGTCAATATGGCGGATGTAATGTATTTTATTCGACTGGATGAAGGTACTTACCAAAGACGGAAGTACTGCTATCGCTTAAATGAGTGCATAGTAAAATTCAGAGGCTTTTCAAAATTGGGATTGATGCCAAAAGGAATTTTATATGTGATCAAACCGCTGATTGTGGGTTTAATACCGATAAAACTGCTGAATGCGCTAAAAAGACGATATTACAAGACGTAGTTTGCATTAAGAGGAAAAGAAATGAAATTTGATTACGCAAAAGAACCGGGACGTGAACTATTAAACAGTAACCGAGTAAGCAACGATAAGCCGTCAGTCAGCATCATCACCCCGTATTGCAACGCTGGAAAGTACTTTGAACAAACATTTAACTGTGTGATGAATCAAACGTTTCCGTGGTTTGAGTGGATTATCGTAGATGACGGCAGCACGGATAAACCTTCGTTAGATACTCTCGAAAGACTGTCGAAACAGGATACGAGAATTCGCGTTCTGCATCAGTCCAATCAAAGACAGGCTGCTGCGCGTAACGCTGCAATTAAGCATAGTACGACAGATATTATTGTTCCATTGGACGCAGACGATCTGATTGCACCGCCGTTCATCGAAGAATTGTATTTTGCATTGCAGAAAAATCCCGATGCGGCATGGGCATATACAGATAGTGTTGGTTTTGGTGCACAGAACTATCTTTGGAAACAGCCTTTTTCGGCTTCCCGTATGAAAACGGAAAATCTTCTGGTATGCACAGCAGCTATTCGTAAGGAGTGGCTAGAAAAGGTCGGCGGCTATGATGTTTCGGATAAGTCGTATGATGAGGACTGGCATTTGTGGCTGAAGCTGATGGCGGCTGGAGCAAAGCCAGTACATTTATCGGGAACGCTGTTTTGGTATCGACGCACTGCTGAGGGAATGCAGCAGCAGGTGCAGAATGACCGTGCATTAAAACAGGCCTCTGCAAAGAAGATACAGGAAACTGCCAACGCAATAAAAAATGATATTCAAGCGAAAGAATACCCCTATGGAGGTAAGCCGGGCGAATATGCAGCACCGAAATGCTCCGATTGGAACCGCAAGGTATTTAAGAGCCATGACAAGATCCATGTCATGATGCTGCTCCCGTGGATGGAAATGGGCGGCGCTGATCTGTTTAATCTGGATGTCTGTCGGAAAATTGACAAAGAGCGTTTTGAAGTCAGTATCTTGACGACGGTTCCCGGTGAGCAGAGCTGGCGTCAGCGTTTTGAGGATTATGCGACAGATATTTTCGATTTACCGAGTTTTCTCGAGCCTAAGGACTTTCCAGAGTTTATCAGCTACTTCATAAAGTCACGTGAAATTGACGTGCTCTTTCTAAGCAACTCTTACGATGGGTACTATCTGGTGCCGTGGCTACGTGCACAGTTTCCCGAACTGGCCATTATCGATTACGTTCATATGGAGGAGTGGTATTGGCGCAATGGCGGCTATGCTCGTACTTCGGGTGCAATGGGCGAGATCCTCGAAAAAACGTATGTCTGCAATGAGCGGACTCGCCGTGTGCTGATCAATGATTTTGGACGTAAGCCCGAGAGTGTTGAAACGCTGTATATTGGTGTAGATCAGGAGCAGTATGACGAGACAAAGGTAGAGGCTGGTTTGGTTCGAAAAGGATTGAACATTGCAGAAGATCGTCTGATTATTCTGTTTCCATGCCGTATTCATCCGCAAAAGCGTCCGTTCCTCATGGTGGAGATTGCAAAGCAGATCAAGCAGAGTATTCCGAATATCGCTTTTGTCGTTGTAGGTGATGGACCGCAGTTTGAAGAACTGAAAATTGCGATTGAGCGTGAAAATATGACAGAAACGGTCTACCTCGCTGGTCGGCAGAAGGATATGCGTCCGTATTACAAGGACAGCGCGTTGACGCTGATCTGCTCACTCAAGGAAGGTCTTGCGCTGACGGCATATGAATCACTTTCGATGAGTAAGCCGGTTGTGACCTCAGATGTAGGTGGGCAGGCAGAGTTGATTGATGATACGGTAGGACGCGTGTTGCCGCTGCTGCAAAGTGAGGCAGACGAGCTGGATAGTCGGGCATTCTCGCAAGAAGAAGTCCAGATGTATGTTAAGGCAATTACAGATGTGCTTGCTGATCAAAAACAGTATCAGCAGATGTGCAGGAATTGTCGTCGGAAGATTGAAGAGAGATTTTCTTCGCAGATTATGATTCGCAAGCTGGAGAGGATTTTTGAGGATTTGGTTCAAAATCCGGTGCAGCAAGAAAGACGTCAAGAAACTGCAAAGAATATCGGATTTTATTCAAGGATTCTGAATGAGTTGCCGACATTGATGAACGAAGTCAATGCATATGAGGCTATGTATAAGAATGCCTACGCCCCAGATACTAAAAATGAGTTGATGCGTATTGCAAACTCTAAATGGGGCAGACGAGCGATTAAATTGGCGTTTAAGTTAAGGTTAAATAAGCTGTTTTGATAGGAGAAAGTAATGGATAGAGTGCGGCCTAAAATTTCAATAATTGTACCAATTTACAATGTTGAAGCGTATCTTGACCATACGTTGTATAGCGTTGTCAATCAAACGCTAAAAGATATTGAGATCATATGTGTAAATGATTGTTCAACGGATCGTTCTCAAGATATATTAGATCGTTTTCTCGCGGAAGATGATAGAATCAAATTGATAAGAAATACCGAAAACATAGGTGTAGGATTATCGCGCAAGAAAGCTATCGAACAAACAACAGGCGAATACATCATGTTCTTGGATGGCGATGATTATCTTGATGTATCCGCTTGCAAAAAATTATATTACACAATGCAGAAACAACCCGTAGATATTATTCAGTTTAGAACGCATATTGTTCCGATGTGCGATGTGAATGATTCTGAGGTGCGTAATTTAAAAGGGTGGTTGCTTCCATATATGGGGGAACTAGAGGCTCGGGTACAGGGAGAGATGGTGGATTTTTGCTTTAATCAGAAAAAATTTACCCCATCATTATGGAATAAAATATATCGAGCGGATGTAGTGAAATATGCCGCTCGTTATTATGCAGATGAGCGCTTTAATATCTCAGAGGATTTATATTTGTTCTATCTGATTGCATTCTTTGCCAAATCATATTATGGAATCGATGAGGAATTATATAATTATAGATTTGGAGCAGGGATTACAGGGGGAATGCGTGAACTATCAGAACAACGATTTGCTGATAAGATGAAGCAAGGTAATATTTTGAAATTATTAGCAGCATTCTCTGATCAGCATGACTCAGTTGCGATTACCACAATGGCACTGGAGCAAATAAAAAATACATTTGCTAGAGATGTAGTGTATAACTGGATCCATGATGGAAGACATCTTAATGGGATTAAACATGTCTTGGATTATTTTGATGGATCAGAATTATTTAGCGTATTAATTGAGATGCTGGAAGAATGCGCATATGTGGAGAAAAAGGAAATTCTGGATCGAACCATCCGGGTGATGAAAGAACTGATGGATGTGGGCAATATCTATATATGTATGCAGAAGGCGCCCGGAGAG
>OGZW01004124.1_pt1 | contig 10346 bp, 8 predicted proteins | sample 1577001 | NCBI WGS metagenome assembly OGZW01 (sample SAMEA3541519, study PRJEB24748) | human gut metagenome | biome: human gut; feature: human-associated habitat; material: faeces | place: China | collected 2012
TTTCTTCTATTAGCACTTGCTTAAAAAATCATATCAGCGAAAGTAATCAAATGAGCACGCGCAATTTCATGATTTCGGTATGTACCGGCTGCCAGTAGATTTCCAGCCGGTCGTAGATGTTATGCCGGGTGCGGTACCACGGCTCGCCCCAATAGAGTCCCGGGCCGTAATCGAGCGACGGGTCGGCCATGTAGTAGGGCATCAGATCCTTGCCGGCGTACAGCGTGTTGAAGATCCCGAAATTCCATTTCTGCACTTTCAGCTCGATCTGTACGCCGCCGGGCGTGACGTAGTCGCCGACGTATTTGCGGTCGTTCTGGAACGCCTGGAGCCACCCGGCTTGCAGCGACAGTTCCTGCATACCCGTTTTTCCGCTCAGGTCGATCCCTACGTGCGGATGCAGCAGTACGTTGTCCACTACGCCGTCGTCGAGGTAGGTGCCCGCATGGTGGTACATCGACAGGTGGTAACCGGCATAGAAAAGCCCGTGGCGGATACGGCCTGCCGAGAAAAGTAGGAATTTTTCGCGTTTTTCGTTAGTTATCATGCTGTTCCAGTCGCATCCGAATTCGACGTAACCCTTTTCGCCGACGTATTGCAGCAGCAATCCGGTCAGATTCGGGTCGTAATATTTCACCGAATCGCTGAAAAAGGCGCTGGGGTAGTCCCCGATTACTTTACGGCGCGGAACCACGCCGGCGAACGCCTTGAATTTCGGGGCGTTGTATTGGTAGTAGCCGAAAATCTCGTTATCGGTCTGGAACGGTTTCGCTCCGAAGTTCGCCAGCAGATCGATCCCCATCATCAGCGAATGACGTTCCGCCCACCGGATACCCAGTTCGGGTGCGATGCGGGCTCCGAATAGCGTTTGCGGCCAGTTGATTTCGCTTTTGTATTCGCGGTTGTCGAAAAAGAAGTCGAACGACGCTCCCCATACCACTTCCTGGGCCATGGATTTGGGTGCGGTCAGCAACAGGGCGGCCATTTGATTATGTTTCGGCGCAAAGTTATCGAAAAACAGCGGAATAATCGAAGAAAAATCGGCAATATCTCTATTTCAATATATTTTAGATTTTCGGCGGCTCGATACAACCATTTGAAGAATAAACTTTTAGCGAATTATTTGAAAATCAAATACAATAACTTATTAACAAATTGAATTTCAGACACTTGAAACACAGCACTATTCAATAATTCTTTCTAATATAGAATTAAAATAATTGTCGGGAAAGACAATACCAATAATCGAATTGTTGTATTTCATCTTTGCAAATAGTCCATTAAAAAAGACATAATCTCGCAAATTATAGCGACTTTTGTGATTGAAACTCATTGCATCAATTACAATACAATGGCAAAAATTACCGTTCAAAATACAGATATTAGCGTTGTCAAATACAATGAAGAAGACTATATCAGCCTTACAGACATGGCAAGAAGCCAACTGCAAGATGAGCATGGAAACATTTTTGCTAAAATGAATACTTCTGCCTTTATCGTAGAAGATAAAATTCATGCAATATATGAAAATGGGAAATTGTACTTTCAAAGTTATACAATTGCAAATCAAATATTTTCGCTAATAGATTTTGTTACAGAAGCCACAAATACAGAAATTGAATCATTTAGCGAAATAAAAGGTATAGATGTAAATGCAGAGAATATAAAACATATCGCAAACATAAAAACTCGTCGACTCATAAAATTATTATCTAGCACAAACAACATTGCTACTTTTATGCGAAAGACGTTTCGAACGAAAACAAGTCTTTTAAAGAAATATGGAATCAATGCACAAATTAATGGGAACAATGAGTTAGTGTTACCGACCAATAATGTTGTTGAGCTAAATCGTACTTTAGAATTTCTTAATGAAGATATATTTAGAGGTATCATCACTGATAGCCTTTATCGTTCAAATTCCAAGAAAAAAGACAATCGCTAATCATGAGTGAGAATAACAAAATAATACTCTATCAAGACGATAATGAGATAATACGTGTGTCTGTTCGCTTTTCCGATGAAGATTTGTGGCTGACACAGAATCAGTTGGCGGAAATATATTGTACTACACAACAGAATATCAGCCAACATGTAGATAACATCTATAAAGACGGAGAATTATTCACAGAAGCAACTAACAAGAAATTCTTGTTAGTTCGTCAGGAAGGCAATCGTCAGGTGAGACGTAACATTGACCATTACAATCTTGACATGATTATCGCCTTGGGCTATCGTGTGCAATCTCAGGTTGCAACCCGTTTTCGCCGTTGGGCGACTCAACGGCTTCATGAATATATCCAAAAGGGATTTGCTATGGATGATGAGCGGTTGAAGCAAGGGGGTAATCGTTACTTCCGTGAGTTGCTGCAACGCATCAGGGATATTCGTAGTAGTGAACGTAACTTCTATCAACAGGTTACGGACATATATGCCACAGCCACGGACTATGACCCACGGGACGAGATGACAAAGATGTTTTTTGCCACCGTGCAAAACAAGCTCCATTATGCCGTTCACGAAAATACGGCAGCGGAAGTTATCTACAATCGTGTGGATAATGAGAAGCCGTTTGTGGGTATGACGAACTTCAAAGGCAACTATGTGACTAAGGATGATGTGAAGATTGCCAAGAACTATTTGTCAGAAATAGAACTCCAGCGTTTGAATCTGCTTGTTTCCGGTTTCTTGGACTTTGCCGAGTTCCAGGCATTGGAAATGAATCCCATGACCATGAAAGATTGGATAGAGGCTTTGGATAATCAGATTATTGCCCATAAACGAAAGGTTTTGATTGATAAGGGACGTATTTCACATAAACAGGCGATTGAAAAGGCGGAAAAGGAATTCGCCATCTATCGCAAACGCGAAATGGATTTGCTTGAAAGTGATTTTGATAAAGAAATCAAAAGATTAAAGGACAAGAATGATAATAATCCAAACTAATCCACTACCTTTGCATTTGAAGTCAGCGTTCTTTGGGTTTAACAAGGCAGAATACAGAACTTCGCTCGTTTCTAAATCGTTACCTATCAAGAAGCCAATCTTTGCAACCCATTCAATTTGAGCGATAAAGACAATGCACAATGTCTTGCCACGTGGTAGGTCAAACGAACCTTGAAACCGTATTGTATGCCTATATCTTTGAGTATTTTGTTACAACTTCCGCGTCCACCGTGATACAACACATCAGAGGCAGGTTTCCGTTGGGCTTGGCACTGCCTTTCTTCACGTAGAATAACACTTTGAATGTACTTCGCTACGCTTTGCCCAAATTTACTTTTTGCTATGTGTTTATTTTACGATTGTTCCGACAAAGGTTTGTGCTCCTGCATTATTCAAGATATATACTGTATAGAATCCGCCGGGTAATGAGGCTATGGACATTTGGGGTGCATAAACAAAATATTTTATTTCTTCACCGGTAGCAGTAAATATTTTCACTGTCTTTGCCTCTTTTATTTCAGGCAGGGTGAGAATATCTCCGTCATTTAGTAAAGGCATGTCCGTTTCTGAAATTGCATTCAGTTCCAAGGGAGCACTTTCGTTTCCAAAACGGTCGGCAGCTGTTACGGCAAAATAACGTTTTTGTCGCCAAGGTGAAATAGGGGTATATTTGTATTCCGTATGGGTGAGATAGGTTTCCAGTAAGTTTCCGGCATCTGTGATATCTACCGGATAGGTATCCGAGGCATAAAGATGATAGGTGACAAGACCTCCGTTGTTATCTGTGGAAATCTGCCAGCTCATGTGCATTTTGCCGTCCGGCAACAGTTGCAGGGAAGGCATGGCCGGAGTGGATGGGGGGATGCTGTCCATCCAGGTCATTGGGGGAATCAATGCCGGAGTGGTATAGAAATTCTCTTGGAGTTCGTCCCAAATGCCTTTGGTGTTGTTCAATAGAAAACGATTGCGGAAGTAGGCTTGTCCGTTTAGTTTTATCTGACGGGTGAAATGAAGTTGGCGGACTATTTCGTCCAACGGCCAATTTTGTTCGTCGGGAGAGAGGAAATAAATGCCCAAACCTGGTACTATCCAGCGGTTACCGCAATTCTCTTTCCAATCCAATGCAAAAGGATAGAAATTATTTCCCTGAAAATACATCATCGGGAACAACGCATCATGAATACCTTCTTTTAGCCATTTCTGAGCATCTTGGTAAACTACATGATAAGCGTTCCATCCACGGGAGGGATATCGGTTGGTATCTCGGTATTTGCCAATAGGGGAACTGCTGACTTTCACCCAGGGTTTGATAGTCTTGATGTCGGTATAGAGCCTATGCACAATATCTGTGATATTATCACGCCGCCATTGTTTCAACTCCTTACCTTTGCCGTATTTCCGGTAGGTGTCCTTGTCGGGAAAGTTGTCGGCTTGCTCAGGGTAGCGGATGTAATCGAAATGAATGCCGTCTATATCATAACGGGAAGTTATTTCTTTTACGATGCATGACAGATATTCTTTGGTTCCCGGATTTCCCGGGTCCAAGTACCAGTTACCTTTATAAAGTTTGCAAATAGTCCGGTTTTTCCGTACTACGGAGCTACGTCCTTGCAATTGTACTTGACGGGTGTTTCCGGCAGGAATCGTAACAATCCATGCATGTAGTTCCATGCCGCGTTTGTGGCATTCTCCGATGGCGAAAGCCAAAGGGTCATATCCGGGATTCCCTCCTGTGCTACCTGTCAGTGATTCGGCGAAAGTTTCTATGGCGGAAGGATAAATCATATCTCCGCGCAGACGGGTTTGCAACAATACCGTATTGAAATTGGCGGCTTTCAGACGATCCAGTATATCACATAATTCTTTTTGCTGACGCCGGATGCCTGATGCGTTTACTGCCTTGTTACGAGGCCAGTCCATTCCTCCGAGCGTAGTGAGCCAGGTGGCACGGATTTCATATTTAGGTTGTGAGAAAACGGGTGATAAACTCACTATGACTAGTAATAAAGTTATAAAGAATGTTCGCATTTACTTTAATTTTAGGGCAAAGATACGAAGTAATCAATTAATTCGTTACTTTTGCCCCAACAAAACAAAAAATAGAATATGATAACCTTTATTATTGCATTATTGGTTCTTGTAGGCGGATACTTTTTGTATGGAAGTTATGTGGAACGTGTGTTCGGTCCTGACAAGATAAGGAAGACACCTGCCCTGACCATGGCGGATGGTGTTGACTTTATTCCACTTCCTACTTGGAAGATTTTCATGATTCAATTTTTGAATATAGCCGGCTTAGGACCTATTTTCGGTGCTATAATGGGAGCGAAGTTTGGTACGGCGTCTTATTTGTGGATTGTTTTAGGTACCATTTTTGCCGGGGCGGTACACGATTATTTGTCCGGAATGCTTTCCATTCGGCATGATGGCGAGAGTTTGCCGGAAATTATCGGTCGTTACTTGGGCCTTCCCACAAAGCAGTTGATGCGCGGTTTTACGGTTGTGCTGATGATATTAGTCGGAGCGGTTTTTGTGGCAGGACCTGCCGGATTGCTTGCCAAACTTACTCCGGAGTATATGGATGTTACTTTTTGGATTATAGTCGTATTTGTCTATTATATGTTGGCTACATTGTTGCCGGTAGATAAGATTATAGGAAAAATATATCCGTTGTTTGCCATTGCTTTATTGTTTATGGCGGTGGGGATTTTGGTGATGTTGTTATGGAATCATCCGGCATTGCCCGAAATTACGGACGGGCTGCATAATACCCACCCTGCCGGATTACCAATTTTTCCTATCATGTTTGTTTCTATTGCTTGTGGGGCAATCAGTGGCTTTCATGCCACACAATCTCCGTTGATGGCACGTTGTATGAAGAATGAGAAGTATGGCCGTCCTATTTTTTATGGAGCGATGGTGACCGAAGGGATCGTGGCATTGATTTGGGCTGCTGCCGCTACTTGTTTTTTTCATCAAAATGGTATGGAGGAGAGTAATGCTTCGATTATTGTGGACAGCATAACCAAGGAATGGTTGGGTACGATAGGAGGTTTATTGGCTGTACTGGGGGTAATTGCCGCTCCTATTACCAGTGGAGATACCGCTTTACGTTCAGCTCGTTTGATTGTTGCCGATTTTATGCATTTGGAACAAAAAAGTATAGCGAAACGTTTATTGATTTGTATTCCTATTTTTGCGGTAACTATCGGTATATTGTTGTACAGTCAGCGTGATGCGGCAGGATTTGATATGATATGGCGTTATTTTGCCTGGTGTAATCAGGCTTTGTCTGTGTTTACTTTGTGGGCGGTCACTGTTTTTCTGGTACGTGCGAAAAAGAATTATTATATTACCTTGTTTCCTGCCTTGTTTATGACGGCTGTATGTTCTACTTATATTTGCATTGCTCCCGAAGGATTGGCACTTTCTGATTATGTATCTTATATAATCGGTGGTCTTTGCACGTTGGTAGCCGCTATAGGGTTTGTAAGTTGGTATAGGAAACAAAACAGCATAGTTTATGAAAAAATATAGAAAATCGATTTGGTTGCCTGTCGCTTTGTTGGTTTATACTACAGCGATGGCCGTTTATTTTATTCCGCGTAATACGGAAATAAGTGATACGGAAAAGTATCTCACAGTAGGTTTATCCTATATGATAATAGCGTTGTTATGGATTGTCCTTCGTAAGAAAGAAAAGGCGGAGGAAAGACGTGAACGTGATTTGGAAAATAAAAAATAACTATTAAACGACAACATTATGAAGAAAATTTTAGTCAGCTTGATGCTGTTGGTAATGACTGCACTGAGTGCACATGCTCAATTTGAGAAGGAGGTATGGTATGTGAATGCTTCATTGACAGGGCTTGACCTATCTCATAGCAAGAATGAGGGTACAAATTTTGGTTTCGCTTTGACCGGTGGTGCGTTTGTAGCCGATAATGTGGCTGTATTGCTGAATTTTAAGGGCAATTATATAGAACATGGAATGGATGAAACCAGTATTGGTGCACAAGGACGTTATTATTTTTCCAGTTGCGGTATTTATGGAGGATTGGGAATGGCGTATAAGCACCTTTCTTGTGTAGGATTTAAAAAGAATCTGGTTTGTTTGACACCGGAAGTCGGATATGCTTTTTTCTTGGGCAGAAATGTGACTATTGAGCCGTCTGTATATTATGACTTGAGTTTTAGTGATATTTCAGAATTTAGTAAATTAGGCTTCAAGATAGGGTTCGGAGTTTACTTCTGATTGATGTAATTCCACCACAGATTACGCAGATTATTGAATGGGAGAATTCATTGAAATTCAATCTATGTAAATCTGTATAATCTGTGGTGGAAAAACTTTTTATGTGAGATTAATGCGCATAGAGATGCGTGAACGGAATTTCTTTACCATCACTACCTGTTACTTTTAATTTCAGTTGTCCTCCGTTTTGGTCGAAATAACGTAATTCCATTGGATGATATCCTTTCGCCAATGCCTTTTGTCCCACTATTTCTTTAGGTCCGTGAGGTCCGTCATTGTCTACTATCTGTTCACTGTCTATGGTCAATGTACTACCATCGTCGGACAGGAGTGCAAAAGTGTAGATATCGTCTTGAGGAGCATTGAAATATCCTTTGATAATCAGTCCGATATTTCCTTTTACTTTTTTAGGAATCATAACGTCTTCCACTGGATAAGTACCATTGACCGGAGCTTTTTCTATTTCACTGCATTTATTTCCTTTAAATTCGTGCCATGTAGCTTTCAAACCCGGATTGGAAGGAGCGGCAGTTACAGAGGGGGTATATTCACTTTTGATGAAACGTGTCTTGGCTATGTCACCTTTCTTTCCATTAGGGCGGAAGGTGCAGAAAGTAAAGTCTGTGGTTTCAGTCACTTTGATGGGACCTTCATATACGGGAGATTGTAAAGTAGGAGTACTGCCATCAGTGGTATAGTGAATTTCCGCAGTGGGGTCAAGGCAAGTTACATTGATGGTTCCTTCACCGATAAAGGCGTTGACGGCATTAAAGCCTTCCAAATCGGGTATACGGTAATTGATACCCATGATATTGAGACGTTCAAACTGATCAGACAGGCGTTGTTTGAAGGCATTCCAGTCTTTTTGCTCCGGTTTGCTCCAACCTAATTCGGCAATAGCCAGCAAACGTGGAATGGCCATATATTGCATACGTGCGTTGGAAGGAATCCATTCGCACCAAATATTTCCCTGCACTCCTAAAATCAGCGACTGCTGCTCGGGAGTCAGGTTGTCTGTCGTATCCAGATTATAAATGCTTGCCATAGAATTCTTGTCTTCTGCATAATCCAAATAAAATTGTCCGTTAGGAGTGAAAATGACAGGGTTGCCTTGTGCCGTTGCCTTGGTCGCTGCATCTTTTACCCAGCTGCGCCACCACATTACGGTGGCTGTTTTAGACAATCCGCCTTCAATGATTTCATCCCAGCCTATCATTTCTTTGCCTTTCCCGTTAAAGAATCTCTCCATGTCATGAATGAACCATGATTGCAGTTCTTCTTCGGTTTTCAGATTATTGTCATGCATACGTTTCTGGCAGTCCGGACATTTTTTCCAATTGGTTTTTTCTACTTCGTCACCTCCTATATGTACATACTTATAGGGGAAAAGGGCTATCAGTTCTGCATAAACATTCTTGCAGAACTCCAATGCAGAGTCTTTCCCCGGACAAACAGGTGAGGAGAAGACGCTTCCCCAACCGGTTTCGTTAAAACAGGAAACACCTTCATAGTTACTCACAGCTGCCAGCATGTGTCCCGGCATATCAATTTCGGGAATAATATCTATGCCTCGTATTTTGGCGTATGCTATGACATCCTTGATATCTTCCTGAGTGTAGTAGCCTCCATATAGGGTGTCACCTTCTACGATGCGTATCTTGTCTTCGGGAATTGCCATATCCGGATTGTTATCAGTCTTTGACTGACGTATGCATTCGCGGTCATGGGAATTGAATTTGCGCCAGGCTCCTTTTTCCGTCAGTAAAGGATATTTCTTGATTTCGATACGCCATCCTTGGTCATCGGTAAGATGCCAGTGGAATTTATTCATCTTGTAAAGGGCCATGACATCCAGTAATTCTTTCACCTCATCTATTGTGTAGAAATGGCGGGATACGTCCAGCATGATGCCTCTCCATTCAAAGCGGGGGGCATCTTGAATGTTAACGGCCGGTATGGCCCAGTCTGTACCTTTAACAATTTCTTTAGATTCTATTTGCGGGGGAAACAGCTGTCTGAGGGATTCGATACCTGCAATGACACCTCCGTAAGAGTTACCTGTAATGTTGACCTTATCACTCTCGGCTGTCAGGGTATAGGCACCTTCTTTTCCTTGAACATCCCCCAAGGCAAGGGTGATGTTTCCTTCGCCTTCTTTTACTTTAAGGTCGTAGCCTGTGGCACTGGAAAGCATATCGGCATCCGGCGTCATCCGTCGGGACCATCATATAAGCCTGTGCCACCATCGGATCATTCAAAAGGAGGACAAACATCGATACCAGTGCAAGAAGTTCTTTTCTCATCTCTGCTCATCCTCCTTTCTTTCTATCTATTACTCTTTTCTGCTGCTTTTACATGTTGCTGTTACTCTTCCGCACGGTCTACCTTGGATGCCCTTGCCTCGATCTCCTTCTCCTGTACGTCGGAAGGTGCCTGCTCATACCGTGCAAATTCATAAGAAAATGTTCCGCTTCCGCCTGTCATGGAACGCAGATCTGTATTGTACCCGTAAAGTTCCATCACCGGAACATCCGCGATGATCTCCTGATAACCGTGCTCCGTCGGATTCATGCCGAGCACGCGGCCGCGTCTCTTGTTTAAGTCTCCCATAATATCGCCGGTGTACTTATCCGGCACAACCACCTTGAGGGAGGCAATCGGCTCCAACAGAATCGGGGATGCGTCCATAAATCCTTTTTTGAACGCCTGCATCGCCGCTACCTTGAATGCCATCTCGGAGGAATCTACCGGATGGAAGCTGCCGTCGTAGAGAACCGCCTTCACTCCGACAACCGGATACGCTGCCATAGGTCCTTTTAATACCGCTTCCTGTACGCCCTTTTCGACTGCCGGGAAGTAATTCTTCGGCACCGCGCCGCCGACAACACACTGTTCAAACACATACGGCTGTTCCAGATCTCCGGAAGGTTCAAATGTCATCTTTACATGACCGTACTGGCCATGGCCGCCGGACTGTTTCTTATGCTTGCCTTCAACATTAGCAGCAGTGCCGCGGATAGTTTCGCGGTATTCAACAATCGGCGCACGCAAATCGGCTTCCACACCGAATTTACGTTTCATACGCTCCATAATGATCTCGATATGCTGATCGTCGGAGAGGTGTATCTTGCATCGTGGTTTGACC
>OGZW01004125.1_pt1 | contig 10346 bp, 7 predicted proteins | sample 1577001 | NCBI WGS metagenome assembly OGZW01 (sample SAMEA3541519, study PRJEB24748) | human gut metagenome | biome: human gut; feature: human-associated habitat; material: faeces | place: China | collected 2012
AATACATCATTAAATAAATAAAAAGTATTACCTTTGTATATTATATGATAGGTTGTTGTGGCGAAGTCATCGACATAGTCGCTTTGCACCTTAAATTGATGTAGTAATGGCAAAGAATACAATGGGAACCAAACTTCCCCGAAAATTGGAGCAGAAGATGCAAATTGTAGGTGAGCAGATTAAGTTGGCTCGCTTGCGTCGGAATCTGAGTGTGGCTCAGGTTGCTGAACGTGCCACCTGTTCACCTCTTACTGTGTCTCGAATAGAAAAAGGGATTCCTACTGTTGCAATAGGGATCTATCTACGTGTGTTGTACGCATTGCAACTTGACGATGATATTCTATTGCTTGCCAAAGAAGATAAATTGGGAAAGTCTTTACAAGATTTGAGTTTGAAAACAAGAGAACGTGCATCCAAGAAAGAATAATCTATGAAAAAGTTGTATGTATATGCCGATTTCGATTGGCTCAAAGAAGTGGAGCTCATTGGCGAATTAGGCTTTGAGTCTCTTCGTGGTGCGGACAGCTATAGTTTTACGTTCAATAATGAATGGTTAAGGCGGCACAGCGATCTGTTTTTGAGTGACGACCTGAATAATTACCCAGGACAACAATATACACAACCGGACAAGGATATATTCGGATGTTTTTCTGATGCTTTGCCAGATCGTTGGGGACGTACTTTGTTGTTGCGTCGTGAGCAAATTGCAGCTGCGGAAGAAAAACGACCAGTACGGAGATTGTCATCCTTCGATTTCTTGACTGGTATTGATGATTTCTCTCGAATGGGCGGATTCCGTTTTAAGGAAACCCCAGATAGTGAATTTATAAATGTAAGTGAATCGTTGAAAATTCCACCTCTGACAGATATTCGGGAGTTGATTGTAGCCAGTGCTGAGATTGAGAAGAGCGAAGAAAACAATATGCTCCCCGATAGGAAATGGATTGCACAACTTGTGCAACCAGGAACATCATTGGGCGGTGCGAGACCTAAAGCCAATGTGATAGATACGGATAAAACTCTTTATGTAGCCAAGTTTCCTTCACGTAAGGATGACTATGATGTTGGACTTTGGGAACATTTCAGTCATTTGCTTGCCACAAAAGCAGGGATAAACGCATCAAAAACCAAAGTGCTGGCAACTGGAGAAAAATATCATACATTGCTGTCACAACGTTTCGATAGAACAAACGATAGCAAACGTATTCATTTTGCGTCCGCAATGACCTTGTTGGGGTTGAGTGATGGTGACAATGCAACTACCGAGCATGGTTATCTGGATATAGTCGACTTCATTATTCAGAATTGTACCGATGTAGAGCGAAACCTACAGGAACTATACCGTCGTGTGGCTTTCAATATATGCATAGGCAATAGTGACGACCATTTCCGCAATCACGGTTTTCTTTTGACTGCAAAAGGATGGACACTGTCTCCTGCATATGACATGAACCCCACGTTGAATGAGTATCAAAGTTTGCTTGTTTCATCAACTTCTAACAAAGCAGAGTTGAGTATTTTGCTGGATGCTTGCGAAGGCTATATGCTAAACCGTAAAACAGCAGAAAAGATTATTTCGGAGGTGATTGAAGCTGTAAAAGGATGGCGAGAATTGGCAATCCGATTGGGACTATCCAAAAGAGAAATGGAAATGTTTGCTGGGGTATTGGATACAAAGTGGAAAGATTGTGTTTGATTTACAAATGTTTATATAATATGCATATTATGTCTGGTGATATTATTTGTAATGGCATGACGTGGTTTCGTGCAGACTTCCATTTCAGGATTAATCTGAAAAAGCATTTCAGAATACAGAGGGACTTGTCAAGTGTCGGAAAACAATAGAATTTTTCATTTTGGCTAGGTCGATGGAAAAAACTGAATAGTACAGAAACTATGCTTACTTTGAGCTTAGAAGACTGATAAAGGAGGTGGAAGTATAAATTCGAGTTATATTACTGACAAGTGTTGCCAAGGGTGTACATGGTTACTTTGAACGTAATGGCGGAAAAATATATCCGCAAGGAGATAAAAGTAAGAGTCTTTCCAATATAAAGGCCGCTCTCCGAAAAAATGGAAGCCAATAGACTTGCGGGGTATACTTGAGGAAAAAATGTAATTAATATAATCTACAATGGTAAATCAAAACAATCAGATTAAAATTTCTGCTGAGACGAGACGCTCTATATTTGATAAGATTATGTCTCATGCAGATTTCTTGGGTGTATTCCAAGGAGGTAATTATGAAGATCAAAACATTGTTGATTTCTTGAAAATGATATGGGATCTCCCTGCTATGCCTTCAGAAGACCCTCGTTTCAAGAATGCAGAAGCTGATGCAAGGCAACATTTGATTAATAATGATGATTGGGATCTTACGTATACTTTTGAACATCGATTTAATTTGTTGGCAGGTGATACAAAACACTTCATTAAGTTTGTTGAAGCATGTGTTTCTCCCTTTGTCAGATCGTCTTCTGAAGAGATAATGCAATATGTGGAAGAGATTAATCCTTTGCTAAATAGGGATAATTGTGAACTTGCCATAGAAGATTATATAGATGAAAGACCCCATTATATTATAAAATCAGGAACTGGCTTCTCATTTGATCGAAAAGACATATATAGCAATAGTTATACGATTTATGTTGATAAACTTGGGAATAACAAACCATGTTTCTTTTTAAAGAGTATAACATGGGATGATTATGGACATAAAACATCATTCTATTTAGATTATGTTAGGGAGGATGGCTCCTATTCAAGGGTAGGCAAAGTGAAGATATGCAAGAAAAATGCCGCCACAACTCTGGATGTTATTCCTGAGTCATTTCTATCCCTAGATTTAGATTATTGCTCTTTAGGACAGGAAACATCTTATTATTCAAATATAAAAAACATATTAGGCGATAACGCGATGTCCTTTCTTAATGCGATGAAAGATGCTGCAGCATTTAGCCGAATATCAGATGATTTTGTAAACGACTCAGGATTCAGACACTCTTTGTTAAGAGATAATAGTGCTGATACAGCTTTAAATTTAGGACGTTATGTACTTGCTGGTTTTGATCCTGATGAAAGAGTAAATTTTACATACAAGACTCGACTTGCTTTTTCTTCAGATTATGACTTCAATATAAAGTTCGATTTTGGTAGAATAAATCAAGAAGATAATTTTAATAGAGTGATTGCCATCATCGGTGAAAATGGTGTAGGTAAGACCTCGTTGTTATATAATCTTGCTAAGTCAATCGCTAATCAACAGAAGGAATGTTTCTCACCGCACCATCCATTGTTTACAAAAGTTGTAGCAGCATCTTATAGTATGTTTGATAGATTTTATGATATTAATGCACGAGCCTTCAACTTTGAGTATTGTGGTATGCACAATAACGCGGGTGGCCTTATGACTCTTGAACAATTGATAGCAAGACACCAACGTAATGCAGAAACCATCAATGTTCTGAATAGAGGTAAAAACTTAAAGAAATTTCTAGGCAATATCTTGCCCAACGAGATGTTAGAAGATTTGTTTGAAAACGGCTCTGTATTTAAGTATAATGTCTATAAGGATTACTATGGTAAAATGAGTTCAGGGCAAACTATGCTTACCAACCTCATTATCGACATTACTGCTAATGTGCGATCAAATTGTCTAATTATGATAGATGAACCAGAAGTTCATCTTCATCCAAATGCTATTACACAGATTATAAATGTTGTAAATCTTGTATGTGAAAGATTCTCTTCTTGTTGTATTATGGCAACTCATTCGCCTTTGGTGATTCAATCTCTTCTCTCTCGCAATGTCCTAATAATGGAACGAGATGTAGATGGAATGCCTGTTGTAAGGCAAATGAGGGTTGAAAGCTTAGGCGAGAACCTGACTACTATAAATGAAGAAATTTTCTCTAATGGTCAACGAGATAAGTATTACAGGCGACTTATAGAAAAGGCTGTCGAAGGAAAAGAATCCATGGAGCAGGTACTACAAGAGCTCCAGAATGGTGATTTGCCAATGAGTCTTACTTCTTATATGTTAATTGATAAATATTTGAATCATGATTAACATGAAAAAATATGCTGGAGGAAAGAAACCATATGAACTTTTCTCTGAAGCAGTGGATAGAAAGGACAAGAACAGTGCTGATACTATTGCACTGAATGTTAATAAACGAAAAGTTGAGATTGCATACCGATATTATGAGCGTGCTATGGATAACCAGAAGCTAGGATTACTAACTCCCTCTACGGTGTTGTCAAGTATTAAACAGCCCCTATTAGGAATGTATTCGTCTGGATGCAAGTTGGTAAAGGATTTTAGAACATGGCATTTTAATAACAACCCTCAAACATATAATAATGTATGTCCGTATTGTACTATAAATAGTGCAAATACTACGGAGCACATTCTTCCAAAGGAAGTGTACTCAGAATATGCAGTAAATGTCTTTAACTTGATACCTGCATGTTCTGAATGTAATACATTTAAGGGGGATGATATATTCGATGAGAATGGTGAAATCTTCACTATTAATTTTTATACTGACACTTTGCCTGATATACGATACCTATTCGCTCGTATCACTCATATAGTGGGAGGTGTTCAGTTTGCATATTATTTAGATAACAGAAATGGAATTGATAGAAATCTATATGCTCTTATACAAAGACATTTCAAACGTTATCATTTGATAAATAGGTATTATACCAAAGCCGTACAAGAATTATCCAATATTGAAAATTACTTTAAGTTCGAAGAAATAACTTGTGAGGATGACTACGATAAAGCTGCAAGCAAATTAATCAGGAAAACGGATGCTGATGCAGTTGCATATGGTAGAAATCATTGGAAGATTGTAATGTATTACGATGCGGCTACATCACCAGTATTCAAGTCTTATATAATGACTAAATTAATATCCTAAATATCATATATGAAAATTGTTTTGTTCTGAAAAAAGTTGACTCATTACACTTGGATTAGATATAATGGCGCATTGTAAGGAAATGGCTCAATATTAAAGGGTATGAACCCCGATTGTACTTATCTTGATGAAGATGATGAATAAAAGCTAGTTTCATTCCAAACAAATATAATAGACTATTTGCTTGGCGATGTCTACAAATTTGTTTATTTTTGCACATAAATGTAGATATAAATTCAATGGAAAAGAAAGAGTATAGAAATCGTATTCGGGTCATTTTAGCCGAGAAGATGATTACAAATACCTATTTGGCAGAACAACTTGGCGTGTCGAAAATGACAATAAGTCGCTGGTGTACCAATACTACACAGCCAAGTGCACCGCAATTAATTGAGATTTCGCAGATATTACAGTGTGATTTGAAGGATTTATATGAAACAGTAAAGTAATCCGAGAAAGGAAATGATGAAGAAAACATATACATTCATAGACTTGTTTGCAGGTATTGGGGGGTTTCATACAGCAATGCATTATGTTGGTGGAAAATGCGTTTTTGCCAGTGAATGGGATAAAAATGCTCGTTTGTCATATGAAGCAAACTATAAAAAGATTGAGCCTAAGCTTTTCAAAAAAGACAAGGATGGAAGATATCTTTATTTTAATGAAGATATAAATGATGTCGTTCCAAGTCATATTCCGGATTTTGATGTTTGTTGTGGCGGATTTCCTTGCCAGCCTTTTTCTGTTGCAGGACTTAAAAGAGGGTTTGAGGATACAAGAGGGACTTTGTTTTTTAGTATAGCCAATATTATTAGAGAGAAAATTAATGCAGGCAATCCTCCTAGAGTTTTGTTTTTGGAGAATGTTCGTGGATTAAAGACACATGATAAAGGGAATACTCTCAAAGTAATATTAGCTACACTTGAAGAATTGGGATATGCTTATTCTTTTGATGTTCTTAATGCAAAGTATTTTGGAGTACCTCAAAACAGAGAACGTTTATTCATTATAGCATGGTATAAGAAGCTGGTAGATGTTGATGAATTTAGATTCCCATATGGAATAGCAGAAGATGGCTCTACTATATACGATAAGAAGAAGTTGAAAGAAGGAATTCTTTTAACCAAAGTATCAGATATATTTGAGCCAGAAAAAACTATGGATTCTCAATATACCATTAGTGATAAAATGTGGGAAGGACATCAAAAACGCAAAGAACGAAACCGGAAAAACGGGAAAGGATTCGGGTATTCACTATTCAATGCTGATAGTACATATACGAGCACTATTTCTGCTAGATATTGGAAAGATGGAAGCGAAATACTTATTGATCAATCAGAAAAAGGACTTAACCCACGTGTTCTGACTCCGGTGGAAGCCGGAAGATTACAAGGGTATCGTATTATTGGTGAGGGATGGGAAAAGCCGGAATGCGCGAACAATCTCAATTATAATGATTCTAATATAGAATTTAAAATAGTGGTATCACGCAAAGAAGCTTACCGTCAATTTGGAAATAGCGTCGCTATTCCGGTTATTAAAAGGTTGGCTGAAGAAATAGTTAAACAATTGATGTAATAGGATTATGAAAGATTTATTCTCATTTTTAAATGAAGTATCCGGCAATAGTGATTTTAAGGCTACTTTGAGTGAAAGAGGTGGTTTTATTACGTTCAGCAACTCTGGCAGACGTGGTGGCTCCAAGTTCTTTCAGATCGGATTAGATAATATTCTTCAAACTTTGAAAGATATATTGATTAATATAGAAACCTTTAAGAACCTGACTGAATATGATGAAACATCTTGGAGAAACAATGGGTCTGAATATTTCTCGGATTCAGTTGCAAATGCAAATTCTACAGTTCAGACTAAACCCTTGTTCTCAACATTAAGCAAAGTGATAAATTGGGCAAATCAATCAAGGCTGGATTCCATTGATTCTGATGCTAAGATTTGTCTTGATAAAGATGCTTTGGAGACAACTATAGCGAAACTAGAGGTCGTAGCTGATAGCTTTAAGCCGTCTACAGTGATACCAAATAATACGTGTGATGATACTTGCCGTCAGATAATCTTCTACGGTGCACCAGGTACAGGTAAATCCCATAAAATAAAGGCACAACTTGAAGGTGTTTTTAAAGAAAATATATTCAGAACCACATTCCATCCGGACAGTGATTATTCAACCTTTGTTGGAGCATACAAACCGACAATGGAAAAACCAATGGATAAAGTATATGCTAAGGGAGAGCTCATTAGCAAATTAACCGAAATGAAAGAGGGTGGAGTCACATATTCTCCCCAAAAATTTGGAGCAAAATATTGGCGCTCGTTAAAGCTGTTGAATCTTTCTGATAAGAAAGACATACTCCAAGCTTGCGGTATGTCTGATAATTACACTGTTGAATTTGATAAAGGAGTGGCCGTTGGAGAAGAATATCTTGCCTGTTCAAAAGAATCTCGTATAATTTATTCTTTCGTTCCTCAGGCATTTCTTAATGCTTATATACAGGCATATAGAAAACCGGAAGAAAAAGTATATCTTATTATTGAGGAAATCAATCGAGGTAATTGCGCCCAAATATTCGGAGATTTATTCCAGTTGCTTGATAGGGATGAAAATGGCATATCAGAATATACTATCAAGGCTGATGCAGATTTGAAATCTTTCTTAGAAGAGGAGCTTGGCGAAGACAATCTAGGCATAAAAGATGGGGAGCTTTGTCTGCCATCAAATCTGTATATCTATGCAACTATGAATACTTCAGACCAATCGTTGTTTCCGATTGATAGTGCATTCAAGAGGCGTTGGGATTGGGAGTATGAGCCGATTAAATATAAGAATATAGGCTGGAAGATTGTCATTGACGGAACTGACTATTCTTGGGTATCATTTCAAAGAATAGTCAACGAAAAAATTTTGAGGGCAAACAGCTCCGAAGATAAGATGTTAGGTGATTATTTCGTAAATCCATCAGATGGAGTAATTACCGATAAAGTTTTGTTGAATAAAATATTGTTCTATCTATGGAACGATGTCTGCAAAGATGGTGAAGGGGACATATTCAAAGTCGGTGAAGCTGAAGATATTTCATTCTCTGAATTGTATGGAGAAAATGGGACTAAAATGCTAAAGAAAATGATGTCTTATCTCGGAGTCACTGACCCTGATGGCAATAAGGTTACTACTGAAAATAACGAAGAGAATACAGAACTCTAATCTGAATAAATGTTATGCTGCTGTTCATTGAAGGATACCCATATAATTTGGACGAGATTGTCAAGGATGGCTTGACTGTCAGAGATGTACTCAAGGATGTTGTGTCAGTTTCTGTAAAGGAGGACAAATATTCCTTTGAGTATGTCGGGTATTGCTATAGCAAGGCAGCAAAAGACGTTGTCTTCTTCTTGCCCAAAGTTGTATTGACAGGTGAGATAAACGAGGAGAGTGGCGATGATACGATATTTGGTGCTTCACCGCAAGAAATAATAGACTTTGAATCCGAAGCTGTAAAATCTAAGTTTACGGAAGAAGGGTGCAAGGAATACAAGGAGTTTCTGTCCACTCTCTCGATTTGGATATACCGGACAATAAGTGTATACAAACAGACACACAACGACAACATACTTGAAAACAAGGAATATCAGTCTGAGAGTAGAGGCAAAAAGCAGAAGCATAACACTCTACTTGATGTGATAATAGCACTGAGGGACTTCAACAGAAACAATCAGGACTATTTTACATTTGTGGCCAAGAACGTGCATTCCGGTTATAACAAAATCAACTGGAACAAAACCATTACTTCATCGCAAGCAGTAATTCAAAACGGAAGCCCTGTTTACATCGAGCCTGTCAACAGGAAAAAAATGGTGAATTTTGACGAAGAGTTACTTGTTATATACTTCTCGATATTGAATTACATCCGTGAAATACATGGTTTTTCTTTTGAAATCAATATCCAATATCCGCTTATCAGTTGTGATAAGTTAAAGAAGTCTTATATTGATAGGAATCTTGGATGCAGAAGACTGAAACAAATCAAGTACAAGTATTTCTCGGACAAGGCTCTTCGGATATGGGATTTGTGCTATGCTTTCTTTGACAGGGAGTATAAGATTGCGATGAACAGGCAGGCGGAAGACTATTTGCTGGCGAAAGATTTTGAGCGCATCTTTGAAGTCATGATTGACACTTTGGTAAGTGGCAATGACAAGCAAAATTTGCCAAAAGAACTAACAGAGCAAAGAGATGGTAAACTGGTTGACCACATGTTTGTCGGTCAAGGACTTATCGAACAGTCTGATTTGACATCTGAACTTACCTATTACATTGGGGATAGCAAATATTACAAGCGTTCCAAGAATGACAGGACACAGCTTGGCGACAAATCGATATACAAACAATATACATACGCCAGAAATGTCATTCAGTGGAACATGAATCTGTTTTTGGATGGTGACGGTAACGGGGAACATCCTCAGTTAAGGGATACATTGACTGAAGGATATAATCCCATCCCCAATTTTTTTATCAGTGCTCGAATTCCTAACAAAAAGGCTGGAGACAGTAAATTCCTGTCCTTTGATGACAGAGAATTAAAGGCGCAGGATGGCGGAGTGCAACTTAACCGCCAATTTGAAAATCGCCTGTTTGACAGAGACACGCTGTTGTTGTGTCACTATGATGTTAACTTTTTGTACATCGTATCGTTGTATGGTCGCAACAATAAGAGCACGCAAGCGATATGGAGAGAATATGTCCGTAAAGAATTCAGAAATAAGATTCAAGGCACCCTCAATCGACTCTACACATTCAGAACTCTGCAGCCACGTGATGGCATGGATTGCTATCAGTTCATTCAGGACAATTTCCAACGGCTGAATGGCAAATTGTATCGTCCGAAGAGTGATAGTAATTATCTGATTCTTGCTTTGATGAAGGATGAAGATTTCGATATATGGAAGTCTCTTAAAATAAAATCTTCAACAATAAAAAAGGAAACGGCTCAAAGCAAAGAGCTTGTGAATGCTTTACAGACTCATTTCTATGTCAGCGATCCGTTTGAACTTGAAACTGAGTTCCATATTGATAGCATTGACAATGTCGGCACTTTGACTCAACAGCCGAAACAGGAGATTAGGAATATTCTGACTGGATTAGTACGAAGAACCGATGCTGATTATTCAGATTTTGACAGTCATACCGCAAAGACATATACTATGGAGAAGATACCGACATCTATCAATGTGATGGATATTAGGTATTTCTTGCCTATGGTTGGCGGAGAGATTGACGGTTATTATAAAGTGGAGAAAGTATATTTTGGCACTAAGAACGGAAATCTATGTCTAAAGTTAAATCTGTCCTCTTTTATTTCATTGGGTATTAATCGAACTCCCATATATCGCATAAAAATG
>OGZW01004133.1_pt1 | contig 10330 bp, 8 predicted proteins | sample 1577001 | NCBI WGS metagenome assembly OGZW01 (sample SAMEA3541519, study PRJEB24748) | human gut metagenome | biome: human gut; feature: human-associated habitat; material: faeces | place: China | collected 2012
TTATCTTGTTAAGTGTGGTGCTGAAATATATGGTGCAGGCGAAAGCACAATTTATATTTATGGTGTTGATAATTTAACTCCAACAGTCCATACTATTATTCCGGACAGAATTGTTGCTTCAACCTTGATGGCTGCTTCGGCAGTTACCGGTGGTGAGTTAATACTTAACGGTATTATCAGTAGCCACCTTGACGGAGTTATTCCTCTGTTTGAGGAGGCCGGTTGCAATATAAAGGTGAGAAACAGTAAACTTAAGATAGATAGTCCAAACAGACTCAAGCCCTTTAAATCTGTAAGGACAATGCCTTATCCCGGTTTTCCGACTGATGCACAAGCAGTTATGATGTCTGTTGCAACAGTTGCTAAGGGTACAACTGTATTTGTTGAAAATATTTTTGAAAGCAGATACCGTCATGTTGAGGACTTAACACGACTGGGTGCTAATATAAAGGTAGCCAACAAGGTTGCAGTTGTTGAAGGTGTAGATAGATTATTTGGTGCTAAGGTAGTAGCAAAAGAACTAAGGGGTGCTGCTGCTTTGGTTGTTGCTTCTTTAAAAGCAGAGGGTAGAACCGAAATTGAAGGAATTAAGTACCTTGAAAGAGGGTATGAAGACCTAGAGGTTGTACTGTCAAGTTTAGGAGCAAATATAAGGAAAGTATAGAGGAAAGAGGTGTGAAAATTGGCTGATGCAAAAAAGAACATTGAAAAGAGCAGAAAGAAAAAAATAAAAGAAGAAAAGAAAAGAAGAGAAAAAGAAAGAAAAGCTGAGCAAAAACGAAGAGATCAAGCAATTAAAAGAGCCAATAAAAAGAGAAAGAAAAAGTTAAAAGAAGATGTAATTACACCTCGTAAAGATGTAAGAAAAATTGATACAACAAAGAGAAATACCAGAAAAGACAGATATTCCGGAAGTAATGACTTTTTAGGTGAGAATATTGTTGACCAGTCAGCTTATGATGACAACAAATATCTTGACAAAAATGATTTACGCAGAATGAGAAGAAAGAAAAATCCGGCAAAAAGTATAAATACTAAGAAAAGTCGTAGATGGAGAATGATAATTACATATTCAGCCTTGTTGGCTGTTGTAGTTGTAGCCGGTATTACACTTTCTTTAACAGTATTTTTTAAGACAGCTAATTTTGAAATTGAAGGAGATACAAGGTATTCTAAGGAACAACTTGTTTCTGCTTGTGGTATAAAGGAAGGTGAAAATATTTTCTTAGCCAACAAGAAGTGGGCTGAAGAAAATATTAAAAATACTTTCCCATATGTACAAAAGGTTGATGTTTCTTTTGGTTTGCCTGACAGAATCGTAATTGATGTTACTGAGGGCGAAGCAAGTTATATGGTTAAACACGACAAAGAGTACTGTACAGTTTCTAAGGAAGGCAGAATTCTTGATAATTCCAACAAAAAGGTAAAGGGACTGCCAATCCTAAAAGGTGCAAAACTTAAGTCCAATACTCCCGGTGACTATGTTGAATATAGCAACAAGGCAGTAGGACAGTCACTTACAGAAATTGTCACTTCACTTAACAATAATAAACTTGAAGATATAACAGAAATCAATGTATCAAAAAGTGCAAACTTAACCTTTACTTATGATAATAGAATTCTTGTAAAACTTGGTTTACCGGAAAATATTAATTATAAAATCAAAACAGCAAAGGTTATTATTACAGAAAAGCTAGACCCAAATAATCAAGGTGTTATTGAGGGTACTTTGGATGTAAGTTCTTGTTATGATACAAAGAGAAGTTACTTTAACGAAGACTCTATTGTAGATAAGGCCGATAAATCAGACGATACAACCACAACTACTACAGAACCAACTACAGATGCTACCGATGCAAATTCTTATGTTGATCCAAATGGTTATAGTACTGATACAAGTGGTGGTGTAACTGACTATGGTACAGGTAACAGTACCGATTATGGAACAGATTACGGCACAAACTATGGTACTGATTATGGCACTGGCTACGGCACAAACTATGGTACTGATTATGGTACTGGCTACGGTACAGACTATGGTACAGGTTACGATACAGGTTATGGTGACGGTACACTATACAACTAAGTTAAATATTTACTAAAATAATAAGTAATATATTGACGAAAAAATTACTATATACACCATATGTAGTTATACTTTTTGAAATTTAAGATAAAGCACAAAATTACTTGATTTTTTCCGTATTTTATGATACCTTATATAATAGTAATTGTGTCTATTTAAAGCATTATGTATTAGATATATAGGAAACAAGGAGGAAGTTTAAATGGCTTTTGAGTTAGAAAATGAACCAATGAATTATTTACCAGTTATTAAAGTTATCGGTGTCGGTGGTGGCGGCGGTAACGCTATCAACAGAATGGTTTCTAGTGAAGTTCAAAATGTTGAATTTATTGCTATAAATACAGATGAACATGTTCTTCAGTTCTCTAAGGCTGACAAGAAAGTTCAGATTGGTGAAAAGATTACAAGAGGTAAGGGTGCAGGTTCTCTTCCAAGTATCGGTCAGCAGTCAGCTGAAGAATCAAAGGAAGAAATTGCAGCTCTACTTAAAGATACAGATATGGTATTTGTTACTGCCGGTATGGGTGGTGGCACAGGTACAGGTGCTGCTCCTGTAGTTGCTCAGATTGCTAAAGAAATGGGCATCCTAACTGTTGCAGTTGTTACTAAGCCTTTTGCTTTTGAAGGTAAGAAGAGAATGGCTCAGGCTGAACAGGGTATTCAGGAACTTGCAACATCTGTTGACTCACTGATTATCGTACCTAATGAAAGACTAAAGTACTTTAGTGACCAGTCAATCACTCTTAAGAATGCATTTAGCATTGCTGATGATGTTCTTCGTCAGGGTGTTCAGAGTATCTCTGACCTAATCCTTGTTCCGGGTCTTGTTAACCTTGACTTTGCCGATGTGACTGCTATTATGAAGAATGCAGGTTATGCTCATATGGGCATCGGTAAGGCTTCCGGTAAGGATAAGGCTACACTTGCTGCTGAACAGGCTATTTCTTCACCATTACTAGAAACAGCTATTGACGGTGCTAAGGGCGTTATTATTAATGTTACTGCTTCTGCTGATATTTCACTTGAAGATATTGATATTGCTTCTACAATGATTTCTAACAAGGCTTCTGAAGATGCAAACATCATCTGGGGTGCTGTTATCAATGAAAATATGGAAGACGAAATCAGCGTTACAGTTATTGCTACAGGTTTCAACGGCGATAAGGATGAAGATAAGATTCCTGCAAAGCCGGTTACTGCTACTGCTCCTGTAAGTAGCACACCTGCATCTACTCCGGCTCCAAAGGTTGAAGATGATGATGACGATACTTTCTATGACATTATGTCAATCTTTAATAAGTAATTAATTTTAAACTTAAACTCCTCACATTGTGGGGAGTTTTATTTTGCCTTTTTCTGTAAAATTATTTAGTGTAAAGGTATATTTTTCTTTACTTTTTTTCTTTAGAATGTTATATTATATTTTGTGGACTGTATTCTTATGAAATAGTACCACATACAATGTTTTTTAATATCCTTTTATAGCTTATATCCGTAAGGAATGGGACTTTGGGTGTCACCTTGAAAGTAGGTGATTTTATGAAAATTGGATTTGTAGGAGCAGGTAAAGTTGGATTTACTTTGGGAAAATATTTTCAGAGTAAGGGTATATCTGTTGTTGGATATTTTAGCAAAAATATCACTAGTGCAAAGGAAGCATCAAGTTTTACAAACACAAGTTGTTTTGAAAGTATAAACGATTTGGTTAGAAGTTGTGACGCTCTTTTTCTTACAGTTCCGGATAATAATATAAGAGATGTATATTCTTCTCTTTCAAAACAAGCAATCAAGGGAAAATTAATTTGCCATTGTAGTGGTGTTATGTCTGCTAAAGAGGCTTTTGATGATGCAGAAGATTTTGGTGCAATGATATGTTCAGTCCATCCGTTATTTGCAATTAGTGACAAGTATAAGTCATATTGTGAAATAGCTGATGGCTTTTTTTCTGTGGAAGGCTCAGCCCTTGGTGTTAAGTTAGTTACAGATATTCTTAAAAAGTGTGGTAATGATTTTCAAGTTATTGATAAATCTATGAAACATAAGTATCATTTGTCAGCTACTATTGGTAGTAATCTTGTGGTAGGACTACTTGATTTTTGTATTTCTACTTTAGTAGATTGTGGATTTACAAGGGAAAACGCTCTGAAAGCACTAACTCCAATTGTAACTAACAATGTTAAGAATGTTATGGAAAATGATGTAGTAAGCAGCTTAACAGGACCGGTAGAAAGATGTGACACTAATACAGTAACTAAGCACTTAAACTGTTTAAGTGGTGAAGAAAAAGAAATTTATACTTTGCTGTCAAAAAGAATTTTAAATATTAGTAAAGTAAAAAATGAAAACCGAGATTATAGTGAATTACAGGTACTTTTGAAAGGAGCAGAAAATGAAAAATAATGTTTCAACTTTTGCAAAGATGAAGGCAAACGGAGAGAAAATCTCAATGCTGACTGCTTACGATTATTCAACTGCAAAAATTATGGATAATTGTGTAAACGGTATTTTGGTTGGTGATAGCCTAGGCAATGTTATGCTAGGTTATGAAGATACACTTTCAGTTACGATGGAAGATATGATTACCTTTGGCAGTGCAGTATCAAGAGCATGTAAAAATGCAATGGTTGTTGTTGATATGCCTTTTATGTCTTATGAAGTTTCTGTTGAACAAGCAGTAATGAATGCCGGTAGACTAATGAAAGAGGCTAGAGCAAATGCAGTTAAACTTGAGGGTGGCGTAGAAATGTGTGACCGTATCAAGGCTATTACTAATGCAGGTATTCCTGTAATGGCTCATATCGGTATGACACCTCAAAGTGTAAATGCTTTTGGTGGCTTTAAGGTTCAGGGTAAAAGTATTGACGGTGCAAGAAAAATGGTAGAGGATGCCTTAGCAGTAGAGAAAGCCGGTGCTTTTGCAGTAGTTATTGAATGTGCACCAACTGAACTTTGTGAATATATTACTGAGAAGCTAACTATCCCTACAATCGGTATCGGTGCAGGTGATGGTACAGATGGTCAGATTCTTGTATATCAAGATATGTTGGGTTTGTTTAGTGACTATGTACCTAAGTTTGTAAAGAGATATGAACTTCTTGGTGACAAGATGGTAGATGCTTTTAAGCAGTATGATAAGGAAGTAAAGAATGGTTCTTTCCCTGATAAAGACCATAGCTTTGCAATAGATAAAGAAATTATTGATGAATTAAGGAAAGAAGAGAAGTAAAATGACAGTAGCAACAAAAATCAGTGAAGTTCGTCAGCAAGTTAAAGATTGGAAGAGAAATGGACTAACAGTTGGTCTTGTACCAACAATGGGTTACTTACATGAAGGTCATGCAAGTCTTATTAAAACATCTGTTGAACATTGTGACAAAACAGTTGTCAGTGTTTTCCTAAACCCAACACAGTTTGCACCTAATGAAGACTTAGAGTCCTATCCTAGAGATTTTGACAATGATAAAAAATTATGTGAAGAAATGGGTGCTGACCTGGTTTTCCATCCTGAAGTTTCTGAAATGTATGATGAGGATAGCAGTACATTTGTAGAAATTCTATCAGATATGCCAAAGCAACTTTGTGGCAAAACAAGACCAATTCACTTTAGAGGTGTTTGTACTGTTGTTTCAAAGTTATTTAACATTGTAACTCCTGACAGAGCATTCTTTGGTGAAAAAGATGCTCAGCAACTTGCAATTATCCGTAAAATGGTTAAGGATATGTCCTACGGTATTGAAATTATCGGTTGCCCTATTGTTAGAGAAAGTGACGGACTTGCAAAGTCAAGCAGAAATACATACCTAAGTGATGAAGAAAGAAAGGCTGCTTTGTGTCTATCAAAAGCAGTAAACCTAGGTAAAGAAATTATTGCTAATGGTGAAAAGAATGCTGAAACTGTACTTTCAAAAATGAAAGAACTTATTAATGCTGAACCACTTGCAAAAATTGACTATGTTGAGGCAGTTGACGGTGTTACAATGAACCCTGTTAAGGAAATCAAAGAAAACACACTTGTTGCTATGGCAGTTTATATCGGCAAAACAAGATTGATTGACAACTTCTCAGTTAAATAATGTAAAATAATATTACATTATTTGTACAACTTTTATAAAATTTAATTGAAATATTCTACGCTTAGTAATTTATTTTTATTTAAAATACTTCCATTTTGTACCATAATATAGTATAATGTGCTTACAGAGATACAATTTTTACTTGTAAAAGGAGGTACTTATGAAAAGATTACTAAGCGTTTGTCTTTCTTTATGCATTATGATGTCTGTATTTGTTTCATTTGACATTACTGCATCGGCAAAGACAAATTTGAAGAAAACTACAGTTTCAGCTAGTAACATTTCAAACGGTATTAATGTTAGCTGGAAAAAGGTTTCCGGTGCAAAAAGCTATAAAGTATATAGAAAAGCATCCGGTGCAAAGAAGTATTCAGTTGTTAAAAAGACTAACAACAAAACTGTAAAGTACCTTGATAAAAAGGTATCAGCCGGTAAGACTTATTCTTATCAGGTTGTTGCAGTTAAAGGCAAAGAAACTTCAAAGTCAAAGACAAAGTCTATCACAAGATTACTAGCACCAAAGAATGTAAAGGTTCAGTCATATGCCAGTAAAACCGATTGTACCTTAAAGGGTAGCAAAGCTGATTATGTTTTTGATAATGTTTTCACTTTTGACTCAAAATTAGGGGTAAAGATAACTTGGAATAAGTCCAAAGGTGCAAATAAATATGATATTTACCGAAAAGTTGATAACAGTAAAAAGTACAGAAAAATTAAAACTGTAGGTAATATTTCAACATATGTGGATCGTGAATCTTTTTTTAGTGTAGTAAATCTTAGTTATAAAGTTGTAGCAAGAAAAAATACTTCAGCAAGTGATTATAGTACTACAAGAAAAATCTGTTATGTTGAACCTTCATATATATTTACATATTCTTTATCAGATGAATTATTGGTATCATGGACTCAAGTGGCAGGTTGTGACGGTTATAAGTTGTATCGTTCATTAACAGGAAAAGCCGGTTCATATTCTTATATCGGTAAATACACAACAAAAGAATATAAGTATGAAGAAAAGAATGCTGAATTAGGAAAAACTTATTACTACAAACTTGTGGCTTATAAAGGTTCAAATAATTCTGTTGGCTTAACAATTAAAGAAAAGTATGAACCTGTAACTACAGTGAATTTAAATGTTGGTGATACTAGCGATTCTGTTCAAAAGCAGTTCAAAAAGACCTTAGCAAAAATAAATAAAGACCTAAAGAGAAATATGTCGGACTTGTATCAAGAGGTAACTTTTGATAAAATTATGGAATCAATTAGAATTGAATCAAAAGATGAAAAGGTAGCAACCGTTTCTAAGGACTATATTATTACAGCAGTATCACAAGGTACAATAAAAGCCCCTATTATTCAGAAACTAGGAAATTTTGAGCTTGAAAAAGGTTTCATCCTAATTAATGTAAACTAATAATTTTTATTATAAATTTTCAGGAGGTACTTATGAAAAGATTACTAAGCGTTTGTCTTTCTTTATGCATTATGGTGTCTGTATTTGTTTCATTTGACATTACTGCATCAGCAAAGACAAATTTGAAGAAAACTACAGTTTCAGCTAGTAACATTTCAAACGGTATTAATGTTAGCTGGAAAAAGGTTTCCGGTGCAAAAAGCTATAAAGTATATAGAAAAGCATCCGGTGCAAAGAAGTATTCAGTTGTTAAAAAGACTAACAACAAAACTGTAAAGTACCTTGATAAAAAGGTATCAGCCGGTAAGACTTATTCTTATCAGGTTGTTGCAGTTAAAGGCAAAGAAACTTCAAAGTCAAAGACAAAGTCTATCACAAGATTACTAGCACCAAAGAATGTAAAAGTTCAGTCATATGTAAAGAATAACTATTATGTAGATAAGAGTTATATTGATATAGATAGTGCAAAGCTATTTGTTGATGATCCGGGTGAACCTGACAACAATGTAATGGGTGTAAAAATTACATGGACAAAGTCTAAGGGTGCTAATAAGTACGATATTTATAGGAAAATTGTTGGTGGCAAGTTTGAAAAAATCAAAACAACAGGTAATACATCAGCATATGTTGATGAGGATATTTATTATATAGATGATGATAGTTGCAAAGTAAAAAAGTGTTACTATAAAGTTGTAGCAAGAAGAAGTAAATCAACCAGTTCATCAAGTACTGTAAGAAAAATTACTTATATTGACCCAAGAAAAGTTTCTACGGAGTCTTATGCAAGTGGTATGTTCTTAGGTTGGGGTTATAGTGTTAATGAATGTATCGACGGTTACAAAATATATCGTTCAACCAATGGTAAAAACGGTAAGTACTCTTTAATAGCTAAACTTTCAAAAAACACATTAGAATTTACTGATAAAAATGTAGAATTTAATAAAACCTATTATTACAAAATGGTTGCATATAAAGGTTCATTAAATTCTATTGCAATAATAACAAAAACTCAGTATAAACCAATGAAAACAGTTAATGTTTCTGTTGGAGCAACTGATGATTCAGTTAAGAAGAGCTTTGAGAAAGCAATTAAGCGTTCTGATTTAGGTGATACTACAGTAGATGATTTAAAACCATATTTAAGGTTTACTTCATTAAACAAAAAAATTGCAACTATTTCACGAGATTTTGTTGTAACCGGTGTTTCAAAGGGTCAAGTTAAAGCTAAGTTTGATTTATTGTTAGATGATAAGAGTTATGAAGCCGGTTTCATCCTAATTAATGTAAACTAATAATTTTTTATTATAAATTTTCAGGAGGTTATTATGAAAAGATTATTAAGTATTTGTCTTTCACTATGTATTATGGTGTCTGTATTTGTTTCATTTGACATTACTGCATCTGCAAAGACAACAATGAAGAAAACAACAGTATCCGTTAGCAACATTTCAAGTGGTGTTAATGTAAGTTGGAAAAAGGTTTCCGGTGCAAAAAGCTATAAAGTGTATAGAAAAGCATCCGGTGCAAAGAAGTATTCAGTTGTTAAAAAGACTAACAACAAAACTGTAAAGTACCTTGATAAAAAGGTATCAGCCGGTAAGACTTATTCTTATCAGGTTGTTGCAGTTAAAGGCAAAGAAACTTCAAAGTCAAAGACAAAGTCTATCACAAGACTACTTGCACCACAGAATGTGAAGGTTCAGTCTTATGTTAAGAATCCTGATTGTACAATAGATGTTAATGACGTCTTAAGTAGTGGTTCTCTTGACGATTTTGATGATAATATCTATGGTGTAAAAATTACATGGACAAAGTCAAAGGGTGCTAATAAGTACGATATTTACAGAAAAGTAGGTAACGGTAAGCTAAGCAAAATCAAGACAACAGGTAACGTTTCATACTTTATTGACGAAAATCTTTATGATGTAAAAACTTGCTACTATAGAGTTGTTGCAAGAAGAAATAATTCAACAAGTGCTGTAAGTGCAACAAGAAAAATTACTTATGTTGAACCAACAGATATTTCTGCTATGGCTTTAACAAAGGGTATGTATATTGATTGGAGTAAAAATGACGGTTGTGATGGTTACAAACTATATCGTTCAACTAACGGTAAGTATGGCAATTATACATTAATAAGCAAACTGTCAAAGAATAAATCTTCTTATACAGATACTAAGGTAGAAATGAATAAAACATACTACTATAAGATTGTTACCTATAAAGGCTCAGCAAACTCTGTAGCTATGTTAACAAAGGCTCAGTACAAAGGTGTTATGACTGTTAATGTTAATGCCGGTGCAACTGATGATTCTATCAAGAAAAGCTTTGAACAAGCTATCAAACAAACAGGTGGAATGATTACATTTGACCAATTAAAGTCAGTGCTAAAGATTACTTCATTAGATGAAAGTATTGCTACTGTTTCTGATGATTATGTTGTAACAGGTGTTTCAGCAGGTCAGGTTAAGGCTAAGGCTCAGGTTTCTATGTTAGGTATGAATGAAGAAATCGGCTTTGTTCAGATTAATGTAAAATAATTCTATCTAAGTTAAAAGAATTTTAAGTCTAAAGTTTTTAATTCTAAAGGCACTTCATTTGAAGTGCCTTTTCTTATACCTATTTTGTGAGATAAATTTGGGTTTGTCTTTTTTATTTTGATTGTGGGTTAAGGTAAATTTGTTTTAAATTTAATTGTCTATAAAGAAAAATTTATAGTGAGATTATGCATTTTAAATCATATATAACTATGACTCA
>OGZW01004142.1_pt1 | contig 10304 bp, 6 predicted proteins | sample 1577001 | NCBI WGS metagenome assembly OGZW01 (sample SAMEA3541519, study PRJEB24748) | human gut metagenome | biome: human gut; feature: human-associated habitat; material: faeces | place: China | collected 2012
TATTTGTGTGTTTTATTCTTCATATTCATCTTATTTTGCTTTTTTGTGTTCTTCGTCAAAATTTTTAGAGCAAAATTGGAGCCATCATAATTCCTCTAAAATTGTAGAAACTTTTTTCTTTCTACTTATCTTTCTATCATCATATTTTTCTACAATTTTCTCCATTGTCCCGTCCTTGCGCATTTCCCCAAATGCCTCATTAAGTCTTCGGACGGCATCCGCATCTCCCTCTTTTCGAAATGCCACTCCCACAGCTTCACTTCTTAGACTCATATTTAAGAAACGGTACTCTCCCGGATATTCCTCCGTATACGTCTGTAAAGCGCCCTCATGTCCAATGATGGCATCTACATATCCTTTTCTTAACGACGTAAATACTTCACCAAGTTCTCGAAAACAGGTCAACTGCTCTAATTTAGGAAAATTTGGATTCATCTGTTTTAAGATAATCTTTTCTGAGGTAGAACCTGCCTGTACTCCCACACGCTTCTCTTCTAAATCAGCAAGCGATTGTATCGTACTATCCGAACGAACTCCAACCACACGCTGTGTATAAAGATAAGGATTTGTCCATAAATATCGGTTTTCTCTTCCCTCTATTGTCAGATAAGACCACAGACAATCCACCTTCTTATTTTCCAGTTCTACAAAACGATCTTCAATCGGTATCATCTGACGATTCTCAAAAATACTCTCAGTCACCGTACTTGTTCCCTCGGAAATTCCAAGAACGACTGCCATCTGTGGCTGCATGTCTGTTGGGAATCCCGGGTATGGAAGTGTTGTCACCTGTGTATGATGAAGCGGTTTGGAAGCCACAACACGCACTGCGTCATCAAACTCTTCCACTTCACAGCCAATTTCCAAAAGTTTTGCAGTGGTTGCTTCCAAATGCTTTGGAATGACATTCTTTACTGTGACATCTCCTTTTGTTGCAGCCGCTGCAAACATAAAGGTTCCTGCCTCAATCTGATCCGGGATAATAGAATACTCTGTCTTGTGGAGTTTTTCCACACCGACAATCCGGATCACATCCGTACCAGCACCACGGATCTGCGCACCCATGCTATTTAAGAAGTTCGCAACATCCACCACATGTGGCTCTTTTGCTGCGTTCTCAATAATTGTTTTTCCCTCTGCCATAGAAGCTGCCATCATAATGTTAATGGTTGCTCCGACAGATACTTTATCCAGATAAATATGGGTTCCTGTCAGCTTTTCTGCGGATGCAAGAACAAGCCCATGTTTAATATCAACATTGGCGCCTAATGCACTGAATCCCTTTAAATGCAGATCGATTGGACGGCTTCCGATATTGCATCCACCCGGAAGTGCCACTTCTGCTCTTTTATATTTTCCTAACAAAGCACCGATCAGATAATAAGATGCTCTGATTTTTCTGATATATTCATTGTCAACATTAAAATCACGGATAAATGATCCATTGATCTTAACAGTGTGAGCGTCGATCCGGTCGACTTTTGCTCCAATTTCCTGAATTGCGTTTAATAATACATTAATATCTCTCACGTTTGGGAGATTCTCTATCGTAACAGTTTCATCCGTCATCACAGCTGCAGAAAGGATTGCCAGTGCCGCATTTTTTGCTCCGCCAATCTCAACTTCTCCAACCAAAGGATTTCCACCTTTAATTACATATTGTTCCATATCACACCTCTATGAACATTTTCGTCCAGTCTGCCATCAACTTACAGACTTATCGAATGGTTGCATACAAACACATTATTATAGTAACCATTATATCTTTTTGTCAAGCGGTTCTTTCTTCCGCTTATTATACCATTACTGACCAATATAATTCAATGGATTTACTGCAACTCCATTGATATAAATCTCAAAATGAACATGTGGACCTGTAGATCTTCCGGTACTTCCGCTCAGTGCAATGCTCTGTCCCTGTTCTACCCACTGACCTGCTGATACCAGTAATTTACTGTTATGTGCATATCGTGTCATTCTGCCATCCGGATGGCTGATGACAACATTATTGCCATATCCTTTGCTGTAACCGGCACTGACAACAGTTCCTGCACTGGATGCATAAACGGTTGTTCCGATCGGGCATCCCCAGTCAACGCCCTTGTGCATTCTTCCCCAGCGGCGTCCGAATCCTGATGTAAAATGCCCACCTGCCAATGGTTTGATATACGTTGGCGGCGTGATTGTTCCCTGCTCAATGATTGCCGGTGTCGATTCCACCATGATTGTCTCATGCGCAAGCTCCCTCGCAACCTCAATTCCATTTTCATAGGTGACAATGTCATTACGTTCTCTGTGTCCGGTCGTGCCTTCCTGGTGTACCACCTGTTTTGTCGTATACCATTCATCATTTTTTATGATGGTCGGCTCTGCGTTATAATCCTCTTCATAGACTTCACCTTTTTTAATGCGAAGGCTTAAATCCGGTTCCGGCACTGCAATGATGATCTCCTGTCCCGGATAAATCCTTACCTCTGCATTGTCAAATCCGTTCAATGCCATGATATTGGCTACTGTTGTATCATGATCCATCGCGATAACAGAAAGTACATCACCACTCTCTACTACATATATTTTATTCGTTTCTTTTTCTTTTGTTACTTCTTCTACCTGCGTTTCCACATCCGACAGTGCATCTTCGGAAATGTACTTCTCATACACTTCGACATTCTCTATAAATTCCAGTCCAAGTGTTCCAGTCTCATAACTATCATCCTTTGGATTTGCCATCGCGTATTCCATCTGATAGGTAAATGCCCCATTGGCTCCGGCAGACACCTGATCTGCAAGCGTTTGCTCCGGTATCACCTCTGTATTCTCTTTCGGATCAACTTCTGTAAGCTGTGCTGTATAAATACCACTGATATGTCCGGCTTCTTTGGAAATCTGTGTTGTAAACTGTCCTTCCGTATCAGCCTCATTTTTGACCGTATTCAAAAATTCCGTCACTTCGTCCATACTTTTGAAATTGCCGCGATAGCCTTCAATTGCTACTGTGTAGGCTCTCACCTGTGTTTCAATTTCTGATACTTTCATTTTCTCCTTCAAGGCTTCTTTTAATGCATCTTCCGTCATTAAAGAAGTGAACCAATGATTGGCTTTGCTGGAAGAATATTCAAAATCCATGCAGAGAGGTTCATCACTCTCTGCTGCAAGTTCACGGCGTACGTCATGCACCGCATCATCTACGGATACATGATTTGCGACATTTCCAACAAGTTCTCCATTAAAATAAACCTGCTGGTATTTCTGTCCGATCGCGACTTTCTGCGAAACTGCAAAAAACAGTAAAACCAAAAATAAACCTGCTATCACAAATAGTTCTATGATCACTTTTTTTGTCAACTTTATTTTTTGCATTTCTTTTCATTCCTCAAACTCAAAATTTTATCAATGGTCTGCTCCACATTCAGACCATATTCGTTTACCGTGATATCCGCATATTTTTCATATAACGGAACACGTTCCTCATACAGATCTTTTAAAGTCTGTCCATCTTTTAAAACAACACCACGTCCTTTGATGTCGCTCAATCTTCTGTTTAACTCCTCAAATGGGAGCTGTAAATAAACCACAGTTCCTATGCTTTTCAAATGTTCCATCGCTTCTTTTCCATAGACAACACTTCCGCCTGTGGCAATGATCGAATGGTCGACCTCAAGCGAGCTGTTCACGCGGTTCTCCACTGCGATAAAACCGTCTGTTCCAACTTCCTCAATGATCTCCTTTAAAAGCCTGCCTTCCTCTTTCTGGATCACAAGATCTGCATCTACAAATTCATATCCTAAAACTTTCGCAAGAATGACACCTGCGGTGCTTTTTCCCACTCCAGGCATTCCGATCAGTACTATATTATCTTTTTTCATTGCTGCAAGATTCCTCTTATTATTCTTTCTTCCGCAGTGCATGTACACTTCGGTTTTCCGCTATGTCTGCACGTCTCAACTGCTGATACACATCTTTTTTAGAATAACATAAACGTTCCCTTTGCACAAGCACAACTGTGCGAGTGTGCATCCTTGCGGAACGTTTTTTTGTAGCCGGAACGAAGTTTCCTATACATGAAAAACAGGATAATCTCCAAAGCTGTATGCTTCCTCGGATCATCCTGTCTCTTTTTTTCTATTATTGTACAGATTCTGTGCCTTCCACTGCCTCTGTATTCTCTGTCACTGCATTGTCTGTTGTGCTGCTTTCGGTAGTCTCTGTTGTCTCTGTTGATTCTACGGTTGTTGTGAATAAGTTATCAAATGTAACTTTATCCCACACTTTATCTTTTAATACCCACTCTGCTTCATCTTTCCAGCCCTGAAGGACTTCATTATATAAATCGCTCTGACGCTGGCTGATGATCTCCTGTCTGTGTTCCTCTGTGGCATCTGCATCTGTGATCTCGTCAAGGCGGAGCACATAATAATAATTATCTGTCTCCACTACGTCAGAGAGTTCCCCTTCACTCTTAAGTCCCTCTAATGCGTTCAACACTTCTTCATCCAATGTGGTGTTATCTGATGAAAATGTACCTGTACTCACCGTATATCCATACTCATCTGCGGCTGTATCAAGTGTCGTGTCTGCTGCTGCATCATGGAATTTCTGAACCGTATCTGCAAGTTCTGCTTTCTCATCATCTGTATATTCCTGTGTATTTCCGTCTGCATCTTTATAACTGGTTTTCGATACATTGACATAACTATATGCACTTGTGTTGGCATCTGCATCACTGACATTCGTGTCTGCATCTGCAATGATCGCTGCACGCATTTTACTCTGAATTGTCACTAAGGTAAGGTATTCCTTCACAATATCTTCTGTTGCGCCGAGTGCATTGATTGCTTTATCATCATTGTCTGCCATAAACTGGGCTGCTACCTCTGCGATTTTTGCAGTCTCATCATCTGTCAATGTCACGTCATAATCTGCCATATGATTCTGTAAAATATATAAATTTTCAATCATCTCGATGACACTGTTCTTCGTGTTATCTTCCATGGTTGTTCCATTGTTATACAGATCGGATGACCACACATCGTCTCCAAAATAAGCTCTGTAAAAATCATCTGCCTCCGCCTGCTGCAGACGCGCTGCAAAATTAGCTACTCCTAACTTAATTTCCTGTCCATCTAAGGTTGCAACGGTTTCATTTTTATTTATGCCGCCACATCCCACTAACATAGATGCTGCCAAAACACCGCTTACGAGCAGTGTTGTAAATCTCTTTACTTTCATAAATCCTCCTTGTTTTGCGGAGCAAAATGTTATTTCACTCTGTGAAATTTAACCTCCTAAATGTATCCACACGAATTTTAATACATGGATAGTCACTTTTTCTATTATAGTGCTTTTTTACCGGTGCCGCAAGATTTTTCACTCTTTTTTCACAGAGTCCTGCGCAATCTTTAAGTTTTCCCTCACACCATTTAAAAAATCTTCTATCACAGCTCTGGCATTCACATTCTTTTCCCTGGAATTTTTCTTCAAAAAATAAGTAAAATACGGTGCTTTGGCATCCATGGTAAATTTCAGGTTATTGCCATAAGACGCGATAAACTCCGGGATTTTTGCCACGTCAAGTTTCGCCTTCCCATAAAGTGTGAACTTCACAGTATCCGCTTTTTGTGAAATCTCTGTCATATAAACTGTATGCGCCAATGACTTTATTTTTGCAATGTAAAGCAGATTTTCCACCGGTTTTGGCGGATCACCGAAACGGTCGATCAGCTCCTCTAACATCTCCTCCGTCTCCTCATCCGTCTGGATGTCTGCAATACGTTTGTAGATATCAAGCTTCTGCACCTCATTCGGGATGTATCCCATCGGAATATAGGCATCAATATCAATGTCGATCGTGGTGTCAAAGCTTTCCTCCTGCTTCATACCCTTCGCCTCTTTGACTGCCTCGTTTAACATCTTGCAGTAGAGGTCATAGCCGACCGCTTCCATATGCCCGTGCTGTTCGGCGCCGAGCAGATTTCCTGCACCACGGATTTCAAGGTCACGCATTGCAATTTTAAAACCACTGCCGAGCTCTGTGTACTCTTTGATCGCAGCGAGACGTTTCTCTGCAACTTCTTTTAACATCTTATCGCGCTTATACATTAAAAACGCATACGCTGTCCGGTTTGAGCGTCCCACGCGTCCGCGAAGCTGATAGAGCTGTGACAGTCCCATGTTGTCCGCATCGTGGATGATCATAGTGTTGACATTGGAAATATCAAGTCCGGTCTCAATGATCGTCGTCGACACAAGCACGTCGATCTCCCCGTTGATAAACTTGTACATGATATTTTCCAGTTCGGTCTCTTTCATCTGTCCATGTGCATAGGCGACATTCGCCTCCGGCACAAGCTCTGCGATCTTCGCTGCCACATCTGCGATCTCTTTCACGCGGTTGTATACATAATATGCCTGTCCGCCACGTGCCAGCTCTCTGGATATTGCCTCCCGCACAAGCTCCTCATTATATTCCATCACATAGGTCTGGATTGGGATCCGATCCATCGGCGGTTCTTCCAACACACTCATGTCACGGATTCCGATCAGGCTCATATGCAACGTTCTTGGGATTGGTGTTGCGGTTAAAGTGAGCACGTCAATGTTATTTTTTAACTGCTTGATTTTTTCTTTGTGGGTGACACCAAAACGCTGTTCCTCGTCGATCATCAGAAGCCCAAGGTCTTTGAACACCACATCTTTTGACAAAAGACGGTGTGTGCCGATCACAATATCCACCTGTCCTTTTTTCAGCTGCTCTAACGTCTTTTTCTGCTCACCGGCAGAGCGGAACCGGCAGAGCAGATCGATATTCACCGGAAAATCTTTCATGCGCTGTACAAAATTATTGTAATGCTGCTGTGCCAGAATGGTCGTTGGCACCAGAAATGCAACCTGTTTTCCATCCTGTACCGCCTTAAATGCCGCACGGATGGCAATCTCTGTCTTACCATAGCCAACGTCGCCACAGATCAGACGATCCATGATCTTCGTGCTCTCCATATCTTTTTTCGTAGCCTCGATCGCAAGATCCTGATCTTCCGTCTCCTCGAACGGGAACATCTCCTCAAACTCACGCTGCCAGACCGTATCCGGACCATAGGCAAATCCACGCTCACTCTGCCGCACTGCGTATAAACGCACCAGATCTCCGGCAATCTCTTTGACTGCTCCGCGGACTTTCGTCTTGGTCTTATTCCATTCCTGTCCGCCAAGTTTATTTAGTTTCGGCTTTTTAGCGTCCGCACCGGCGTATTTTTGGATCAGTTCCAGCTGTGTCGCAAGAATATAGAGATTTCCACCTCCGGCATACTCAATCTTGATATAATCCTTCACAGTCTTGTCTACTTCGATTTTTTCAATGCCGCGGTAAATTCCAAGTCCATGATTTTCATGCACGACATAGTCACCGATATTCAGATCAGTAAAACTGGCGATTTTCTCACCCTCATACATGCGGTGCCGTTTCTTTTTCTTCTTTTCCGAACCAAAAATATCACTCTCAGAAATCACAACAAACTTGACCGCCGGATACTCATACCCTTTTTTCACCTTGCCATATCCTGTCATGATCTCTCCCGGACTTAAAACACGGTCAAAGTCTTCCGAGTAAAATGCCGGAAGCTCCTCGTTCATCAGATCTTCCGCAAGACGTTTTGCACGGGTTCTCGAACTCGATAGTAAGATCATGCGGTATCCGTTTTTCTTATAGCGCTTCAGGTCTTTCACAAGAAGCTCAAAACTGTTGTTGTAAGGATTCACAGTACGGCTTTCGATTGCGATGCGGTCTTTGATATTTAACTGGTTACACTTCATATCTAGTGCAGCCATTGCCACACATCGTCTCTGATTTATTTGGGCAAGTATTTCTTTGTAAGAAAAAAGTTCGCGCATCTGTCCCGGAAGAATATATCCTTTTTCCAGACGTTGTTTCATACTCTCGGAAAACTCGGTTTCCGTGGACTGTCCACGCTCGATCGTGCGCACTGTCTCATCCAGAAATACGATGGAATCTTCTTTTTTCAGATAATCTAATAAAGATACCCTCTCCTCGCAAAAATAAGACAGATAGGCGTCCAGTCCTGCGGTAATGCCGTACTCCATCGTCTCTTCCGCAATCTGGTCTGCCATGGACTTTATGCGGTAAGCCTCCTCGGTTTTCATCTCTTTGCGGAACTTCTCTGCAGTTTTTTCTGCCTCTTTCTGAATCCTTGCGACACCATTTCTCCGTTCTTCTTCCGTCAGGACAAGTTCACACGCCGGATAAATATAGATTTCCTCAAGATTTTCAATGGAACGCTGGCTCTCCGGATCAAACGAACGGATGGAATCCACCTCATCGCCCCAAAGTTCGATTCGAAACGGCGTTTCCTCTGTTAACGGAAAAATATCAATGATTCCGCCGCGCACAGAAAATTCTCCCATCGTCTCTGCCTGATAGTTTTTCTCATATCCAAGCTCTACCAGATGTCTGGTCAGTCCGTTTAACTCCACGGTATCGCCCACAGAGATTTTCTTCACTGCCTGGATAAACTTTTCCGGGGCAGGCATCGGATTCATCAGGCCATCAAATGTAGTAATAATCGTACATTCCTTCTCCTCAGCCATCATTTTCAGGGCATTGATACGTTCTGATGTCAGAACATTCCCACGGATATCCGACTGATAAAAAAGAATATCTTTCGCCGGATAATATGCCACGTTTTTATCAAAAAAACGGTATTCTTCCAACAATTCTTTCGCTTTTTGCTCATGAAAAGTAACAATGATTCTGTTGCCAGAACCATTGTGAACACTGTATACAATATGTGGTTTTACTGCGTCAATGCAGCCGGAAACCAAAATGACTCCTTCAGTCTTCTGCACCGCCTGTTCTAACTCTTCATAACCCTGCAGTTGTGTTAAGGGTTCAGTGAATGCTCTCACGCCGTTGCGCTCCTCTCTGCAGCCCGGATTCTCCCACTTTCATGATCTTAATACTCATTACTGCAAATGCTCCGTTTTACTTGCTTTTACTGTTGTAATCATTCATTGCTTTGTCGACTTCGCCCTGCATCATCAAAACTGCTGCGTCCATCGCATGCCCGATCGCTTCCTCCACTCTGGTGCGGTCTTCGGTGCTGAAACGGCCTAACACATAATCTGCGAGATCCCAGCCTTTTGGCTTCTCACCGACACCGACTTTGATGCGCATAAAATTCTGCGTGCCTGTCATGGCAATAATGTTTTTGATTCCGTTATGTCCACCGGCACTTCCTTTCTTGCGGATACGGATATTGCCCGGTTCCAGACTGATATCATCAAAAACAACGATCAGTTCCGATTCCGGATCCAATTTATAATAATTGACCAGCTCTGCCACACTCTCACCGCTTAAGTTCATATAAGTCTGTGGCTTCGCCAGCACAACTTTCATGCCTTCGATCACGCCTTTTCCGCACAGTGCCTTGTGCTTGTTCTCACTGATACTGATATTATATTTATCTGCCAGGGCATCCATGACATCAAAGCCGATATTGTGTCTCGTCTTTTCGTACTGTTTTGTCGGATTCCCTAGTCCTACGATTAAAAACATGTCCTGTTCTCCTCTGCTTTCCATAGTTAATTGCGAAACTCCGGCAGATTATCTTCCCCGTCTCGCGCGGATGATCTCAGCCGCTGCGGCTAACTGCTCCTGATCGTTGACCCCTGTGATATCTTCCGGATCATCGAGTGCAAATGCATCTACTTTAAGTCCTTTGTTTTTGATGATGGTAAGGGTATCCGGCAAATAGTACTCGCCCTGCGCATTGTTCGGTGTGAGTTTATCAAGTGCTTCCTTCAATTCTTTTGTATCAAAAATGTACATACCGGAATTGATCTCGTGCGACTCTAACTCTTCCGGTGAAGCGTCTTTGTGCTCTACGCTCTTCACAAATCTGCCTTCCGCGTCGCGGATAATTCTTCCATATCCGGTTGGATCGCCAATCATCGCAGAAAGTACGGTGACTGTATTTCCGTTTTTCTTATGATGCTCTGCCAGGCGGTTTAATGTTTCTGCTGTGATAAGTGGTGTATCTCCAAATAAAATCAGCGTCTGTCCCTCATCCCCTAAGAAATCCCTGGCACATTTTACTGCGTGGCCGGTTCCCAACTGTTCTTCCTGTAATGCAAATTTCACATTTTTATGGGAGATGCTATTCTCCACTACTTCATGTTTATATCCTACTACCAGACAGATATCATCTGCGCCTGCACCGATTGCTGCGTCAATTGCATAATCTACAAGGCATTTTCCCTCGATCGTGTGAACCACTTTTGGAAGATCTGAT
>OGZW01004148.1_pt1 | contig 10293 bp, 6 predicted proteins | sample 1577001 | NCBI WGS metagenome assembly OGZW01 (sample SAMEA3541519, study PRJEB24748) | human gut metagenome | biome: human gut; feature: human-associated habitat; material: faeces | place: China | collected 2012
TTTAATTACTTTGTTTAAAGGCAAATTATAAGTCAGACGCACTTCCTGCAAACGGGCGGCCCGTTTACGGATCTCTACAAGGCCTTCGCACGCGGCCTCGGTACGCCTAATATCTACAGCCACAGCGTCACCTGCACCCGCAACGTGGATCAGGCCTGCGCATCCGTTTTGGGGCTGGATCGCGGACGCCTCGTCATTGACTACCGGGAATCGAAACACATCGTGCTCCAGAGCCGCAACGCACTGGAGGCCCTGAACCTTGCGGAAGTCGCAGGCATCACCGCAGCGCGGGCCAACGGCTGCAAGGTGACGGTCATGGACGTCCGCGCCACCGTCAGCGCCGCCAAAGCGGACACCTTTTTCTTCGTCCGCCCCGGCACCGATTACGCCATGAACCTTGCGGTGCTGCACGTGCTGATTTCGGAAAAGCTTTATGATCCCCATATGCTGCCGTATATCGACGGCTTCGGGGAACTGGAGGAGCGCGTCCGCCCCTGTACGCCGGAGTGGGCGGAAACCGAAACCGGGATCAAGGCCGACCGCATCGTCAGGCTGGCGCGTGAATTGGCTGAGGCCGCCCCCCGTGTCCTCTGGTACCCGGGCTGGTTCACGGCCCGGTATGCTGACAGTTTCGTCACCGTGCGCAGCGCCTACCTCATCAACGCCCTGCTCGGCTCCATCGGCGCGCGCGGCGGTATGCCCATCAGCCTTTCCCCCAAGGAAACGGGGAAACGGCTGCGGCCCCTCTCGGCGCTCTACCCCAATATCACCAAGCCGATGGCGGACAAGGCCGACTGGCAGCAGCCCGGCCTGCTCCACCGGGCCTTCGACGCCGCCGTGACCGGCGATCCGTATCCGGTCCGCGCCTATATCTCGATGCGCCACAACATCCTGTCTTCGCTGCCCGATCCGGATACGCTGCGCAGCAAGCTGGACAAGCTCGACCTTATCGTCGCCATCACCACCACGTGGTCGCCCACGGCGGACTATGCCGACATCGTGCTGCCGCTCTCCCCGGCCTTGTCCCGGGAAAGCATTCTGGCCTCCAGGCTGGGGCTGAAGCCGCAGTTCTTCCGCCGCCAGCGCGCCGTGCAGCCGCGTTTCGACACGCGCGCCGATTGGGAGATCCTGTGCGGCCTCGCCTCGCGCCTCGGGCTTGACAAGCTCGCCTTCTCACGCATACCGACTGGCAGGACGAGATTTATCGTACGGCAGTCAGTACCGACCATAATATCACTGTTTCCGGTGGATTGAAAAATATGCCTTATCGTGTTTCCCTGGGCTACACCAATCAGCAAGGTATCCTGAAAACATCAAGTTTTGAGCGTTATACGGCCAGTGTGAATCTTTCCCCTTCTCTTTTTGATGAGCATTTGAAGGTTAACTTCAACGCAAAGGGCATGTATTCTGTGACAAGCTATGCCAATACCGATGCCATTGGAGCTGCCACTTCAATGGACCCTACCAAGCCGGTTTATGGCGGGACGGAATTTTATGATAAAAACTTTGGTGGATATTGGGAATGGCCCGAAGCAGTAGACTGGAAAGATTCTGAATGGGGATACAACATCAATACTTTGGCTACAGCCAATCCCGTCGGGATGCTGAATAACCGTTCGGATAAAGGAAAGTCAAAAGTGCTGATGGGGAACATTGAACTGGATTATAAGATTCATGGTTTCGAGGATTTGCATTTGCATGTTAATGGTGGTATGGATGTGGCAAGCGGCAAGTCCAACAAGAATTACAACCGTTTTGACCTTGACAATTATTATTATGGACGTGTCGGTTGGAATACACAAGATACATACAATTTGTCATTGAACATGTATGCACAGTACATGAAGGACTTCGGGAAAGCGCACCATTTTGATATCATGGCCGGTTATGAATGGCAGCATTTCCACAAAGAGACAGATTACTATTATTATGGAACTTACCCTGATACGAACCTTGAACATGCCGGTGAAATCTATAATCCGTCAGAAAATACACTCTACAAGACGGAGAACTATCTGGTTTCTTTCTTTGGCCGTATGAACTACTCTTTACTCGACCGTTATCTGCTGACCTTCACCTTGCGTGATGATGGCTCTTCCCGTTTCTCCAAAAAGAACCGTTGGGGATTGTTCCCGTCCGTTGCATTGGCATGGAAGGTGAAAGAGGAGGGTTTCTTGAAAGATGTGGATGCTGTTTCCGATTTCAAGTTTCGTGCAGGTTATGGTATCACCGGACAGCAGGAAGGCATTGGCGATTATACCTATTTTGCTTCATATACCCCCAATTCGGAAGGAGCATATTATCCAGTTTTGGGTAATGGCATCACTTACCGTCCGGATGCCTATAATAATGACTTGACCTGGGAAAAGACCACTACTTATAACATTGGGGTTGATTTGGGATTCCTGGACAACAGAATCACTGCCAATTTTGATTATTACTATCGCAAGACGAAGGATTTGATTAATGATGTTTATGTAGCTGCCGGTTCCAATTTCAAGAATAAGGTGACGAGCAATATCGGTTCACTGCATAATAAGGGTTTTGAATTTGCAGTGACATGGAGAGCCATTCAGCAGAAGGATTGGCGTTGGGAGTTGGGATTCAATCTGACACACAACACTAATGAAATAGACGAGCTGGTGAAGAGTACAGGTGACAAATACATCATTCGTCATGGAGGAATTGCCGTTGGTGATAGTGGTTCCAATGGAATCAAGGGATATTCCGTAGGCGAAGCTGTCTCTGCCTTCTACACCTATCAGCAAGTCTATGATGAGAAAGGCCAGCCGATAGAGGGCGAATTTGTAGACCGTGACAATAATGGCATCATCAATGACAACGACCGTTATTTCTATAAGAAATCAGACCCGGACGTATTGATGGGACTTTCCTCGAAATTGATTTATAAAAATTGGGATTTTAGTTTCTCGCTGCGTGCCAGTCTGGGTAATTATGCTTATAATGCTGTTGAATGTAGCCGTTCTGATTTGTCGGTTACCGGTATTTATTCGGGCAATGCATGGCACAATGTGCCTCAGATGTCACTGGCCAAGAACTGGAAGAAAGTGGATGCCCTGGATGCCCTTTCTGATTATTTCATCCAGAATGCCTCTTTCTTGAAGTGTGACAACATTACGCTGGGCTATTCTTTCGACAAATTGTTCGGGCAGAAAATCAGCGGGCGTGCTTATCTCACGGCCCAGAATGTGTTTACGATAACCAAGTACAAAGGTCTGGATCCTGAAATCAACGGTGGATATGATGGCAGTATCTATCCTCGTCCTCTGGTGGGAATTTTCGGACTCAGCCTTAATTTTTAATCCTTTAAAACTAAGAATAGTATGAAATTCAACAATATGAAATCATTAATTCCGGTTGCTGCCTTTACACTTATGATAGGGTTTTCGTCTTGTGTGGGAGATTTGGATGTAAAGCCTATCAATCCGCAGCAAACCATGACTTTGGATCAAAATGCTCTTTTTAACAAGATATATGCAAGCTTCTGTTTGACCGGACAGACCGGCCCAAGCGGTAATGCGGATATTGACGACATGGACGAAGGACGTTCAGAATTTTTCCGCATGGCATGGAACTTGAATGAGCTCACTACGGATGAGGCACACTGGATATGGCTCACAGATACCGGTATGGATGAAATGCTCCACAATTCTTATGGAGCGAGTGCCGCATTCTCTATCGGACTATATTATCGTCTTTATTTTACTGTCACGTTGTGTAACTTTTTCTTGGAGCAGATTCCGGATGATGGCGGGACGTCTTCCATGCAACGTGCGGAAGTCCGTTTTATCCGTGCTTTACAGTATTATTACATCATGGACTTGTATGGTAACGCAGCATTTACGGAAGAAGTCTCTTCTGAATTGGCAGAACGCTATACACGTACCCAGTATTTCGATTATATTGAGAAAGAACTGAAAGAGTGTGAGGCTGATATGGCAGAACCGGGACAGAATACTTATGGGCGTGTAGACAAGGTAGCTGCATGGAATTTGCTGGCCCGTCTCTACTTGAATGCTGAGGTTTATACCGGTACTGCCCAGTGGCAGAATGCCATGGATTACGCAGAAAAGGTGATAAACAACGGGTATTATCATCTGTGTACGGAGGGAGCTACCAATCCGGTGACTGGTGAGGTTTATTCCGCCTATCAGATGCTTTTCCTGGCAGACAACAATACGAATGGGGCACAGTATGAAAACATTTTTCCGATACTCTTTGACGGGGTTACTACAAAAAGCTATGGTGGGATGAATTTTCTGGTTCTTGCCACTTATAATTCAACAATGGATGTTACGATTCCTTCTGGCACGAATTGCAGCTGGGGAAAGTGCGCCCGGGTCCGCAAGCAATTGCTTGACAAGTTCTATACGGCAACTCCTCCTTCGGGAAAGACGGTTGCGGAAATGACAGCTCCGGCCAATGATGACCGTGCTCTTTTCTATGGTGACGGCTTTTCCGCTTCCATTAAAGACGAAACGGATGCGACTGCAGGTTTTGCATGTGTGAAGTTTCGTAATGTCCGTTCGGATGGACAATCCAATCAGGTGGTCGATTATGTAAATGCGGACCTTCCTTTTTTCCGTGTTGCTGAGGCTTATTTGATTTATGCAGAAGCTTCTACCCGTTTGAACGGGTCTAATACGGATGCAAAGGAGAAAATCAATGAACTTCGTTCCCGTGCCAATGCTGCCCAGAAGAATCTATATACGTTGGATGATATTTGTGATGAGTGGGCGAGAGAATTCTGGTTTGAAGGCCGCCGCCGCATGGATTTGATACGGTTCAATAAATATGCCGGTCAGGCATCCTATAAATGGGAATGGATGGGAGGCACTTATGAAGGTGCGCAATTCAGCAATATCAGAGCGATTTTTGCGCTTCCTGAAAACGATTTGGCGAACAATTCCAACTTAATTCAGAATCCGGGTTATTAATCAAAAAAAGAACAGAATATGAAAAGATATTTATTCACTTTGTTGTTGGCGGGATTGGCGATGTTCACTGCATGTACAGATGATAGAGATTCCAATCCGACAGTACAGCAACCCAGTACTTTCGAACTGAATATGCCTGCCTTGGGAGGCGGTGTATATGACTTGGCTAACACAGACTCCATTAGGTTGACCTATGAACAACCAGACTATGGTTATACGGCTCCCGTCAAGTATTATGCGCAGATTTCTGTCTCCGGTACCTGGAATGACGCCACTTCTGCAGAAGCGGATGACGCTACATATATCGAAATGGACGGCTCTGTCACAGTATGTGAGTTTGGTGCGGCGGCTGATTTGGTGAACAAAGCTATCATGAAATTGGGCAATTATACTGACCCGAGCCAACTGCCTGCTGAAGGGATATCCTTGTACGTGAGAATGAGGGCAAGGCTGAATGCCGGTTACGAGTGCTATTCAAATGTCATAGAACTTTCTGTTGCTCCCTATTATGTAGCTTTGGTATCAGCTGCTCCGGAACTGTGGTACCTGATTGGAAGCTGTATCGGTGATGGTTCTTGGGGAAGCGAAGTAGGTACGGGAGTCATTCCATTGTCACCGGTGGAAGGTGCCAAGTATGATGATGTTACGGGTAAGGGAGAATTGACCTATACCGGTTACTTCCCATCCGACAAAGGTTTCAAGATTGTAAGGGTACCCGGTGAGTGGGATGACCAGTGGGGAGCTGATGGAGGTGACTTCAACAAACCGCGTCTCAAGGATGCCGATGGTGAGGGAAGTGATTTTTATGTTCCTGCCAGTGGATATTATAAGATTTCCTTGAACACGAAAGAGAACACTCTCTCCATCGTTGCCACTGATGAACCGAAAAATGTTTATGATGGATTATTGATTTCCGGTGACTTCAACGGTTGGGGTACTGATACGAAGATGATTCCCGTAAATACGGTTGAAGGTGTGGTCAATCATGTCTGGAAGTATGAGTTGGATGCGACAAGTGGAGATACCACGGCAAAATTCTTATATGCTGGATGGACCCCCAACTGGGGAGCTTCCACTTTCCCATATGGATTCGGAGTGAACGGAGGTGCCAATATTCCGGTAGTTGCCGGCAAATACGTAGCTATCCTGAATGACATTGACGGTTATTATCATTTCTTCAGCAAATAATTAATGAAATAATAAGGTAAGATTCGATATGAAGAAAAAAGTATTGTTTTCAGGAATTCTGCTGGCTTTCCAAGTTTTGTTGGGGCATGCCCAGCAGCGTCTTTTGGGGGGAGATATTTCTTTGCTCCCCTCTTACGAGGCGGCAGGAACTGTATATAGAAATGCAGTTGGAGAGCCGGTTGCTCCCCTTGACTTTTTCAAGGAACAAGGTTGGAATGCTGTTCGTGTACGGCTTTTCGTTGAGCCTTCCAAAGCCTCCGCGGAGCATAAGGGAGAAGGAGTATGCCAGGATTTGGATTACGTAACCAAATTCGGACAACGGATAAAGGATATGGGTTATCAGTTCATGCTCGACTTTCATTATTCCGATACATGGGCTGACCCGGGGAAACAGTTCATGCCGGACTGTTGGCTGGATGCCGAAACGGCCTCATTGCCTGACAGTGTGTACCGATACACTAAAAACACCCTTCGGTCTATGGTGGAAGCCGGTGCATGTCCCGATTTGATACAAGTAGGAAATGAGATAACGAATGGGATGATGTGGCCTGCTGCCAAAGTCGATCCGTTGGGAAGTGATAACTGGGATTTGTTAGTGAGACTTTTGGAAAGTGGCGCCAGGGCTTGCCGTGAAGTCTGTCCCAAAGCAAAGATAATTATCCATACCGAGAAAGCCGGCGAATGGAATAAAACCAGGACCTACTACAATCGTCTGCAGCAGCTTGATTATGATATTATCGGACTCAGTTATTATCCTATGTGGCACAAGGCGGTGGGGGTACTTGCCGCTACGCTCGATTCTTTGGCAGTCCACTTCCCGAATAAGGAGGTGATGATAGTGGAGACTGCAGCTTATTATTCGCACGAGAATGACAGATGGGCAAAAAGTGCGGACGAATATTCCGAGTTTTATCCGGTCAGTGCAGAAGGGCAACGTATCTTCACTCGTGAGCTGGTAGCTGAACTGCGCCGTCATGCCAATGTAACCGGGCTGTTCTGGTGGTTTCCCGAGGAGAATGCCAGTGGCAATACTGTGACGGAGGGATGGTTGAACCGTGGACTCTTTGATAACCATACGGGAAAGGTGCTTCCGGCAATGGAAGAGCTCAGACGGTTTGTACAGCCGATTGACCGTTGATTTCAAATTATTGGGAACCTCATCCCTTAGTAAATGTGCTAAATTATTATATTTGCGGAAATAATTAAGATAACGCCATGAAACACATGAAGTTTTTGACTTTCTTTTTTTGTATTGCCTTTGCTGTATTTGCATGCAGCAGCAATAATGAGACAGACCCCAACGCAGGTGGACTTCCCGATAAGGAAGAGCCTCTTACTACGGACTTTGCTAAAGGTGCCGACATAGGCTGGTGCACCGAATATGAATCCAAAGGATACGACTTCTACAATGCTAAAGGCGAGAAGCGTGAATGTACGGCTTTGATGAAAGAGCTGGGACTCAATGCCATCCGCATCCGTGTATGGGTAGACCCGAGCGACAACTGGTGCAATACTGCCGACGTGGTGGTGAAGGCCCAAAGAGCCAAAGCGCTGAATATGGATGTGATGATAGATTTCCACTACAGTGACTGGTGGGCAGACCCCGCCCAGCAGAATAAACCTGCCGCATGGGTTGGTAAGAATCTGGCGGACTTGAAGAAAGCTCTCAGCGACCATACGGTGAGTGTGCTTCGGGAACTGAAGGCGGTCGGTGTCACTCCCAAATGGGTGCAAGTGGGCAATGAAATCCGTCCGGGCATGCTGTGGGATAAAGACAAGGCTTTGAGCGGCGCATCCTATGACGTGAAGGAATCCGACTTGAAAGATGCTCCGGCAAACGCTTCTTCCGAGGTGGTATATCCCATGAATTGGGCCAATCTCGGCGCATTTATCACTACCGGATATGATGCCGTGAAGTCGGTCTGCCCCGATGCCATCGTCATTGTTCACCTGGACAACGGATGGGACAATGGTTTGTTCAACTGGTTTTTCGACGAACTGAAGAAGAACGGAGGCAAGTGGGATATGATAGGTATGTCACTCTATCCTTACTGGTCGCGCGATGCCAAGCCGGAATATACAGCGGCTGATGCCGTTATTACGGACTGCATCAAAAATATCAAAGCGGTAAGTGCGAAGTATAACTGTGATGTGATGGTGGTGGAAACCGGTATGGAGTGTGCCGACGACAAAGGGAACCTGGCAAGTGCTTCCGTACTGGCAGAAGGGAAACGCCAACTGGCCCGTGTCCTGAAAGAGTGCAAAGAGAATACTGACGGACGCTGCAAGGGTGTGTTCTACTGGGAACCGGAATGCAGGCCGAACCAATATCGGCTGGGGGCATTCACTGAAGACGGCCGCCCCACTGTGATAATGGATGCTTTTAAATAATTATATTAACAAAATCTTTTAAAGAAGAATGAGAAAGACAATACTTATCTTTTCCTGCTGCGCTTTTTTTGCCTTGGCGGCAATGGCGCAGCGTACAGAAGCATTGTTGGAAAAGAACTGGAAGTTCACCAAGGGAGATGTTCCCGAAGCAACACAAACAAATTTCGACGACAGTAAGTGGGAAACAGTGACCATTCCTCATGATTGGGCCATCTTTGGTCCGTTCGACCGCAACAACGATTTGCAGGAGGTAGCGGTTACGCAAGACCTTGAAAAGCAAGCTTCCGTAAAGACCGGGCGTACCGGAGGGTTGCCTTATGTGGGTGTCGGTTGGTATCGTACGGCTTTTGATGCTTCTGCAGACAAGCAGGTCACTCTGGTTTTCGATGGTGCAATGAGTGAGGCTCGGGTCTATGTCAATGGGAAAGAAGCTTGTTTCTGGCCTTTCGGATATAACTCTTTTCATTGCGATGTTACCGGTTTGCTGAATGCCGACGGTAAAAACAATGTGCTGGCTGTCCGTCTGGAAAACAGACCCCAGTCCTCCCGTTGGTATCCGGGGGCGGGATTGTATCGCAATGTCCGCCTGGTTACTACGGAACGTGTCCATGTTCCGGTTTGGGGTACACAGCTCACCACACCGCATGTCTCTGCTGAATACGCTTCCGTGCGTCTGCGTACTACAATACGGAATGCCGGTGATGCGGATGTTCGTATTTCTACTGATATTATTGCGCCGGACGGTAAGATAGTAGCCCGTAAGGATAATAGCCGGAAAATTAATCACGGACAGCCATTTGAGCAGAATTTTCTGATAAATGCTCCGTCTCTGTGGTCTCCTGAGACACCTTATTTATATAAGGCAGTATCTAAGATTTATGTAGATGGCAAACAGACTGACGAATATACCACGCGTTTTGGTATCCGCAGTATTGAGATTATAGCTGATAAGGGATTCTTCCTAAATGGTAAGCACCGTAAATTCCAGGGGGTATGCAATCACCACGATTTGGGTCCGTTGGGTGCGGCTGTCAATGTGGCTGCTCTTCGCCGTCAGTTGACATTATTGAAGGATATGGGATGTGATGCAGTCCGTACCTCCCACAATATGCCTGCCCCCGAATTGGTGGAACTCTGTGACGAGATGGGCTTCATGATGATGCTGGAACCTTTCGATGAATGGGATATTGCCAAATGTGAGAATGGATATCACCGCTATTTCAACGAATGGGCAGAAAAGGATATGGTAAATATGCTGCATCAGTATCGGAACAATCCTTGTGTGGTAATGTGGAGTATAGGAAATGAGGTTCCTACCCAATGTAGTCCCGAGGGCTACAAAGTGGCTTCTTTCCTGCAGGATATTTGCCATCGCGAAGACCCTACACGCCCCGTTACTTGCGGTATGGACCAGGTGACTTGTGTGCTTGCCAACGGGTTTGCGGCAATGATTGATGTACCCGGTCTTAATTATCGGGCTCACCGCTATGTGGAGTCTTATGAGACTCTTCCACAGAATATTGTGCTCGGTTCGGAGACGGCTTCCACTGTAAGTTCCCGTGGTGTCTATAAATTTCCCGTACAGAAGGGAGCCAGTGTGATGTACGATGACCATCAGTGCTCCGGTTATGATGTGGAGTGTTGTTCCTGGTCGAATCTTCCCGATGAGGATTTTGCTTTGGCTGATGATTATGACTGGACAATCGGACAGTTCGTCTGGACAGGTTTTGATTATTTGGGTGAACCTTCTCCTTAT
>OGZW01004149.1_pt1 | contig 10292 bp, 7 predicted proteins | sample 1577001 | NCBI WGS metagenome assembly OGZW01 (sample SAMEA3541519, study PRJEB24748) | human gut metagenome | biome: human gut; feature: human-associated habitat; material: faeces | place: China | collected 2012
CCCCACTTGACCGAGGTGCGGGACACGCAGGTGTCCTGCAGGCCCTGCTTGATGATGCCGCACCGGCTCCCCTCTTATTATATTCTGTTCTGCCTCAGATTTTTCGCTCGTCCTTTGTCATGGTGCGGGGCAGCACGGCAAAGTACAGCACCGCGCCAACGATGATGATAAGGATGACCGACAGGATACCGTAGGGCCCTGCCGCCCTGTTGATGGCGTCCACCTGTTCAGCGGTGGCGGTGGCAGCGGTCAGGCCCTGCGCAGCCATCATCCGGTTTGCGGCAAGGGCGCTGACGGCACCCACCAGTGCCGGCCCAATGATAGAAGAAAATTTGCCGAAGATGTCAAAGAAGCCGAAGAACTCACCGCTGCGTGCCTTGTCGGGGATGAGCTTGCCGAACATCGAGCGGCTCAGCGCCTGAATACCGCCCTGACTGGTGGCGCAAAGCACGGCCAGCATCCAGAACTGCCACAGGCTGTTCATGAAAAAGGCAAACACACAGATAAACATATAGACGCAGATGCCGACACCGACCATCGTGCGGGCGCCGAATTTTGCCGCCAGCTTCATGTACAGCAGGCAGAACGGCAGGCCCAGCACCTGCACCAGCAGCAGCGCCAGCAGCATACCGGCGGAGTCCAGCCCCAGATTGGTGCCGTAGCTGGTGGACATGCTGATGATGGTATGCACGCCGTCAATGTAAAAGAAGTAGGAGAGGATGTAGATGAGCATCGGCTTGTCCGCGCCGATCTCCTTGAGAGTAACAAAGACATTTTTGACGCTGGCGCCAAGGTCACCCTTTTGATAAGGCTTGCCGGTGGTCTGCTCGCAGTTTTTCAGCAGCGGAAGGCTGAACAACAGCCACCACACCGCCGTCAGGGCGAAGATAAAGGCCAGACAGGTCAGCATCGGCACGCCGACCGCATTCATGATCAGGAAGATCAGCAGCGGGATCGTGGAGCCGCCGATATAGCCGAAGCCGTACCCCAGCGTTGATACCGAGTCCATCCGCTCCTCGGTCGTTACATCGGTGAGGAAGGCGTCATAGTAAATGCAGGATGCGTCAAAGCCGATGGTGCTGAGTATGTACAGCACCAGCACCATCGCCGCCACCCGGCCCGCTGCGGCGGTCGAGGCAGTGAAGTCCATGAGCGGGGTAAACGCCAGCCCTGCGACCGAAACGACGCCCAGCAGCATAAACACCGTGAACAGCTTTTTGCGCATACCGCGTATGTCGCCGAATACGCCGAGGAACGGCGCGCTCAGCGCCACAATGGCCATAGCCAGACTGGTGGCAAAGCCCCATGTGGACATGCTGGAGACACTGTCGGCGGTGTAGCCCGCCACCGTGTCGAAAAAGATCGGCAGGATCGTCACAACAATGACCGAGTGGGCGCTGTTGGCCCAGTCATACATCATCCAACTGATTTCCTGCTTCGTGAATTTTTTCAGGAATCCCATGTAAGAAGCTCCTCCGTTCGTTGGGCGGTGCGCCCCAGATGCCGCACATTTTTTACACCGTTTTTTCTATTGTAGCACCCTCCGCGCCTAAAAACAACACACCCCGCTGCTCTTTTGGTCAGCGGGGTGTAAAATTTCCGTCATTTTTTCGGCAGCTTACCGCTTGCGCAGCTCCCAGAATGCCACCGCACCGGCGGCGGCCACATTCAGCGAATCGACACCGTGCTGCATCGGGATCATGACCGTGTAGTCGCAGCGGGCGATCGTGCTGTGCGCCAGACCGTCCCCCTCTGTGCCAAGGACGATGGCCAGCTTTTCCTCCGCCTGCAGCGCCGGGTCGTCAATGCTGACGGCGCGGTCATCCAGCGCCATGGCGGCGGTTTTGAAGCCCAGCGCGTGCAGGCGGCCCATGCCCTTTTCGGGCCAGTCGGCGGGGGTGTCCCCCAGCGTGGCCCATGGCACCTGAAACACTGTGCCCATGCTGACCCGCACCGCGCGGCGGCACAGCGGGTCGCAGCAGGAGGGGGAGAGCAGCACGGCGTCCATACCCAGCGCCGCCGCCCCGCGGAAGATGGCCCCGATGTTGGTGGAGTCCACAATGCCCTCCAGCACGGCCACCCGGCTGGCGCTGCGGCACAGCTCCTCCGCCCGGCGCGGTGCGGGGCGGCGCATGGCGCACAGCACGCCCCGGGTCAACGCGTAGCCGGTCAGCGTCTGCAGAACGCTGCGGTCTGCGGTGTAGACCACCGCATCCGGGCAGCGGGCCAGCACGCCCGCTGCGGGGCCGTCAATCTGGCGGCGCTCCATCAAAAAGGAGAGCGGCTCGCACCCGGCATCCAGCGCCGTACCGATGACCTTGGGGCTTTCGGCGATGAAGATGCCCTTTTCCGGCTCAAGCTTATTGCGCAGCTGGGATTCGGTGAGCTTAGTGTAAGGAGCCAGCTCGGGGGCGGATAAATCTGTGATTTCGATGATATGGGGCATGGGGATAGCTCCTTTGTGGGAGAATTTGTATATAAATGATACAACAAACATCGACGCAGTGCAAGCCCCAAGCCTTCCCCTTAGGGGGAAGGTGGCCCCGCAGGGCCGGATGAGGGGCGGGTATGTGGGGGAACTATCCGTAAACAGGCAATTGCGGCAGGTCGCCCCTCATCCGTCTGCGGGCAGAGCCGCAGACACCTTCCCCCTAGGGGGAAGGCTCTCTATGTAAACAAAACCCGCCGCCCATGGGGCTTGCAACCCACGGGCGGCGGTGTTCTATATAATCCCTATTTCCTCTAAAAGTCTTTACAAGTTACTCGACTGCGTTCAGCGCCTGATCGAGATCGGCGATGATGTCATCGACATGCTCAGTGCCGATGGACAGGCGGATCGTGTTGCGGCCGATGCCCACATCGGCAAGCTCCGCATCGGAGAGCTGGCCGTGGGTCGTGGTGGCCGGGTGGATGACAAGGCTCTTGACATCGGCGACATTGGCCAGCAGGGAGAAGATCTGCAGATGATCGATGAACTCAAAGGCCTCCTTCTGGCCGCCCTTGATGTTGAAGGTGAAGATCGACGCGCCGCCGTTGGGGAAGTACTTCTCATACAGGGCGTGGTCGGGGTGGTCGGGCAGGCTGGGGTGGTTGACCTTCTCCACCTTGGGGTGGTGGGTCAGGAACTCGACGACCTTTTTGGTGTTTTCATTGTGGCGGTCCAGACGCAGGGAGAGCGTCTCGGTACCCTGCAGCAGCACCCATGCGTTGAACGGGCTGATGCAGCCGCCCAGATCGCGCAGGATCACGGCGCGCACATAGGTCACAAAGGCGGCGGGGCCGGCAGCCTCGGCAAAGCAGACGCCGTGGTAGCTGGGGTTCGGCTCCGAGAAGGCGGGGAATTTGCCGCTGGCCTTCCAGTCGAACTTGCCGGAGTCAACGATGATGCCGCCCAGAGAGGTGCCGTGGCCGCCAATGAACTTGGTGGCAGAATGGACAACGATGTCGGCGCCATGCTCGATCGGGCGGATCAGGTAGGGCGTGCCGAAGGTGTTGTCGATGACAAGCGGAATGCTGTGCTTGTGGGCGATAGCGGCAATGGCGTCAATGTCGGGGATGTCGGCGTTGGGGTTGCCAAGCGTTTCAATATAGACAGCGCGGGTGTTGTCCTGAATGGCAGCCTCGACCTCGGCCAGATCATGGGCGTTGACAAAGGTCGTCTGCACACCGAACGCGGGCAGCGTATGAGCCAGCAGGTTGGAGGTGCCGCCGTAGATGGTTTTTTGCGCCACAATGTGCCCGCCGTTCTGGGCCAGTGCCTGAAGGGTGTAGTCGATGGCAGCGGCGCCGGAGGCAACGGCCAGCGCGGCAACGCCGCCCTCCAGAGCCGCGATGCGCTTTTCAAAAACATCCTCGGTGGAGTTGGTCAGGCGGCCGTAGATGTTGCCATCGGCCCGCAGGGCAAAGCGGTCAGCGGCATTCTGGGAATTGGGAAACACATAGGAGGTGGTCTGGTAGATCGGCACCGCGCGGGAATCGGTGACGGGATCGGCCTGCTCCTGGCCGACATGCAGCTGAAGGGTCTCAAAGTGCAGTTTACGCTCGCTCATGATAGAATCCTCATTTCTGTTTTTATTCTGTTTGATTTTGTATATTGTATAAAAGAAAAGCCGGGGGCTGCTTGGCGCAACTCCCGGGCAGAATATACAGTGCGGCGCGAAATTTTACAGGCAGTGCAAAGCAATGCCCCGCGCCCGGACTGCTGCCGCCCGGGAGATGGGCATTCGGCCGCAGCGGAAATTCTGACGCAGCAGACTGCCAAAGACATGAGCCATTGTGCTTTGCACCTCCTCTTTATTCGTAATAAACCTATGTGATTTGTAGGTTGACTATATCGTAACACGGAATTTACCGCATGTCAATAGGGTTGTAGGGATTTTTTGTGAAAATGGGAAACGGGCAGTAAGGTGAGGTCTGCCCTCATCAGTCAGCGGGCGGGGCCGCTGACAGCTTCTCCCGAGGGAGAAGCCTTCCCGCCGTGAGCCTTCCCCTTCGGGGGAAGGTGGCCGAGGCTCCGTCCGAGGACGGATGAGGGGCAAGTGCGCGCTGCATCCCACATTCCCCACATTAACAGTTGAAATCTTCCCCGAAATCGGTTATACTGTTTTGTAATAAAATGAAGTATGGGGCACTGTCCCCTTGAATAAAGGAGCATACAATGGCACATTCCGTTATGGTCACCGGTGCAGACGGCTTTATTGGCAGCCATCTGACCGAAGAACTCGTCAAGCGCGGCGAAAAGGTCCGCGCATTCTGCCTGTACAATTCCTTCGGCTCGCTGGGCTGGATCGACACCCTGCCGCCGGAGATTCGCAATGAAATTGATGTCTTTATGGGTGATGTGCGCGACCCCAACGGCGTGCGTACCGCCATGCGCGGGCAGGAGCGGGTGTTCCACCTTGCCGCCCTCATTGCGATCCCCTTCTCCTACCACAGCCCGGACAGCTATGTGGACACCAACATCAAGGGCACGCTGAATGTGCTGAACGCCGCGCGTGAGCTGGGCACCCAGCGCGTGCTCGTCACCTCCACCAGCGAGGTCTACGGCACGGCACAGTATGTGCCCATCGACGAGAAGCACCCGTTCCAAGGCCAGAGTCCCTACTCGGCCACTAAAATCGGTGCCGATCGTCTGGCCGAGAGCTTCTACCGCAGCTTTGATCTGCCCGTCACGATCGTGCGGCCCTTCAACACCTATGGCCCGCGCCAGAGCGGCCGCGCCATCATCCCGACCATCATCACCCAGCTGCTGGCCGGCCAGACCGAGATCAAGCTTGGCAGCCTGACCCCGACCCGCGACTTCAACTATGTCAAGGACACGGCCAACGGCTTTATGACGATTGCCGACTGCGATGCCGCCATCGGTCAGGAGCTGAACATTGCCACCGGCGTGGAGCATTCTATCGGCGACCTTGCCAATGAGCTGATTGCCCAGATCAACCCCAACGCCAAGATCGTCTGCGAGGCAGAGCGCCTGCGCCCCGAAAAGAGCGAGGTCAACCGCCTGCTGGGCGATTCCACCAAGCTACGCGAGCTGACCGGCTGGGCACCCCAGTACACCTTTGAGCAGGGCCTTGCCGCGACCATCGAGTTCCTGCGCGGCAATCTGGACCAGTACAAGGTCGGGCAGTATATCCTGTAATCTATGAAAAATTCGTCAAACAAACGCAAATTTTCACCCACCGTGCAGCACCCCGCCGCCCGGTGGGCTTTCGTGTTGGTGCTGTGCGCCGCGCTGGGCGTGGTGGTCAGCTACTACTGGCGCGTATTTTACGGGCTGGACGCCCGGGGCCTTGCGCCGCTGGCCGTCACCGGCTTTTGCGTGGGACTCAGCATTCTGGCGGGTGCGGCGGCGCTGCTGCTGCGCCGGGTCAAGGACTTTGCCAAACGGGGCGCCGCCTGCATTTTGCTGTGCGGCATACTGTTTGCCTTTGCAAACCCGCCGCTGCAGACCCCCGATGAGACTGACCATTACTTGCGCACCTACGCGATCTCGATGGGGCGCTTTGACTTTGACGCTAAGCGAAGCTACCCCGAGGATGTCAACGAGCTGGTCGCGGCCTTTCCCGGCGCGTGGGTAAACGCCCACACCTCGGCCGGTGTCGGCACTGACCCCGACACCCACGCCGAGCAGCCCTACAACACCGCAGGTTACGCCTTAAAACAGTATGGCAAAGACGGCCGGGTGGAGAGCATCTGGGATAGCTTTACCCAGTACATCAACTGGGAAAAGCGCGATTCTGCGGCAGATTCCGTCACCGAACCCATCAGCTTTCTGATTTTGCCGTTTTTGCCCGGGGCGCTGGGCATGGCGCTGGCGCGGCTGTTTGGGCTGGGGGCACTGGGCTGCCTGTACGCCGGGCGGCTGGTCAACCTGCTGGCCTACACGGCGCTTTGCTATGCGGCACTGCGCAGTGCGCACAAATGCCGCCCCGCGTTTTTGTGCATCATGCTTATGCCGATGTCGCTCTACATGGGGGCCTCCCTGAGCTATGACGCAACGCTGCTGGGCTGCTATTATCTCATGCTGGCGCTGCTGACGCAGGAGAAATGGAACGATAAGACGGCGCTTTGCTATGCGCTGGCCTGCGTATTTGCCAACGGCACCAAGCCCTACCTCAATCTTTTGTGGGTCGTGCTGCCCTTTGTGGTGCGCAAGGCTGCGTGGAAAGTGCGGTTCAGCCGCGCCGTGTACGCCGTGCTGACGGCGGCGGGTGCGCTGGCGCTGACCTTCGGTGTTGAGCAGTACGGCACGCTTTTGCGCCACAACTACGGCGCGATTGCCCGGCAGGGCGGCGCAGCCGTCAGCGGCGGCGCGCAGCTTTTGTTTGTTTTGAAGAATCCGCTGCGTTACATCGCAGTTTTGCTGGGCACACTGTATGAGAACGACGGCTTTATCGGCCAGCTGGGTCTGTTCGGCTGGAAGGATATGCCCATGGCGTTTATCAGCCTGACCGCACCGCTGGTGCTGCTGCTGGCCGCAATGCTCTGCACACCCGCTGCAGATGCACTGGGCCGCCGCCGCACCGGCTGGCTGGGCGTGTTCGGGCTGGTTTATGCGGTGGGCGCGATGACGGCGATGTATATCACCTACACGCCGGTGGCCATGGTGCGCATCGTGGGGCTGCAGACGCGGTATTTCCTGCCGGTCTGGCTGCTGGTTGTGGTGGCTGCTGCCGCACTGGCCCGCCGTGCGCTTGCCCCGCGCTTGACCGCAGAAAAGGCCGCCGCGCTGGCCGTGCCCCTGTGCGGGTGGTATGCGTTTGCAGGGGCGGTGCTCTTGTTCCAGCACTATTTTGTGGGGCCGATGTATACGATTTATAAGTAAAGAAAAGGCTTCTCCCCTCGGGGGAGAAGCTGTCACCGAAGGTGACTGATGAGGGGCGGCGGTGCCTCTATAGCCCATGTAAGGGTTATCACGGGGACTTCGCCCCTCATCCGGCCTTCAGCCACCTTCCCCCAAGGGGGAAGGCATTCCACGAAAGGAGGCTCCCATGCTGCATCTTCTCTATGCCCTTGCGCTTTTGCTTCTGCTCTGCGGTGCTTGCGCGATATTGGGCGAAAAATCCGGTCTTTCCCCCGCCCTGCTGCCGCTGCCGGTGTTGAGCGGCGCGGTCGTTGTGCTGTATCTCTGCGGCATTGCGGGCATCCTGCGGGCCGGGGCGGTGCTGGTGCTGCTGGCACTGGCCGCCGTATGGGTGCCGGGCCTTGTGCGCCTGCGCCCCGCCGGGGTGTGCAAAGCGTGGCAGAACGCCCTGTGCACGCCGGGCTTTACCCTGTTTTTGGGCGGTGCTGCGTTTATCTGGGTGCTGTTCTGCGTGCAGGAGCCGATGTTCACCCAATGGGACGAGTTCACGGCATGGGGCCTTGCCCCTAAAATGGTCGTGGAGCGCGGCGCGTTTTATGTAGCCGACCCCGTCAACCTGAAGGCCAGCTTTACCTACCCTGCCACCAGCCTGCTCGCCTTCCTGTTCCAGCCGTTTGGCCGCTGGGCTGAGTGGGCGTGTCTGGCCGCCATCGACACACTGGCACTGGCCTGTCTGGCCGCTGCCGCCGCGCTGCCGCGCCCGAAATGGGCCGAGGGCATTCTGGTGTTTGCCGCAGGGTTTTTGCTGCCGTACTTCTTTTCGGCCACGGCTGCGGGCAGCTATGCCGTGCAGTATGTCAACGCGATGGCCGACCTGCCGCTGGCGATGCTTTTCGCCGGCACGCTCTGTCTCTATTTTGCGGTGGGACGCCATAAACACGCCTATTGGCTCGTTGCCCTGCCGTTGGCTGTGCTGACCTTGACCAAAGACATCTGCTTTGCCTACGGGCTGATCGCCGCATTTTTGATCGGGCTGGACCTGCTGCTTGCGGCGGATGCGCCCATCAAAAAAGCCTTCCCGAAAGCCCTGCTTCAGGCCGGGGCGCTGGCCGTTATTGTGCTGGCGGCATTTTTAAGCTGGGGCCGCTATACGGCAGCCGTCACCCCCACGGCGGACACCGCTGCCAGCGTGGGCAGTGAGGGGCTGAGCTACGGCGCAGTGCTGATCGGCGGCGTCAAGCAGCTTTTAGGCATCGGCCGCACCGAGAAGTTTGCCCAGATCATGACCGCGATGGGCAGCGCGTTCTTTACCCGGCGCATCTGCCTGCTGGGCGGCGGCGCCATAGCCGTTGCTGCCATCACCATGGTTGCCGCCGCTGCGTGGCTGGCTGCGGAAAAAGGCCCGGCCCGCCGCCGGGTGCTTGCGGCGCACCTTGGGTTTGCGTTCTGCTTTGCGGCGCTGTATCTGTTCCACCTGATCCTCTACTGCTACAACTTTTCTGACCTTGAGGGTCTGATGCTCAAGGATTACGACCGTTACCTTGCCCCCTACTATCAGGCATGGATGCTGGCGATGCTCTGCCTGCTGGCAAGCGGCGCGCGGCAGCGGCTGGGCCGCCTTGCGCTGGGCGGGGCTGCGGCGGTGATCCTTGCCGTGTTCTGCTGGCGCGGCATCCCGGCTGCGGGGTTCTGGACCGGGGCCGACAGCCTGTACACGCTGCGCGCCGATGTGCAAAGCCGCGCCAGCACGATGAATACCGTGCTGGACTGGCCTGACCGGGTGCTGGTCATCAGCCAGGGCGATGATGCCACGCGGTGGTATTATTACCGGTATGAGCTGACCGCGCAGGTTGTGAACGGCTTCGGCGGCTTTTACGGCCGCTTGGGCGAGACAAAGGACCGCTGGGACAGCGATTTTATGAATCTGGTCGAGAGCGAAAACTGGACGCTGTACGACTACAAGGCCGTTTGCGTTCCTGACACGCTGGTGGCCTACATGGCCGAGAAGGACTGCGATTATATCTTAATTGACCGTGCCGATGACTACCTGCAGCGGGAGTTCAGCCCCCTGTTTGAGGGCGGCCTGACGAACGACATGCCCGCGACCCTTTATCATTTTGAGGGCGCGGACGCCGCCGTACCGTTTACACTGGCGGCCGTGGCAGAAAGCGGGGTGGCGTAAATGAAGAAACCGCTTTTCAAGCCGCGCCAGCTGCTGGCGCTGGCTTATCTGCTGGCGGCTGTGTTCTGGGTGGTGCGCTGCCTTGTCGGCTGCGGCGTGATGCTGAACTACCAGCTGCAGGGCAAGATGCCGCAGACGCATCTGGACGCTGCGGATCTTGTGACCGAGAGCTTTGCGCCCTATTCCTCCAACGAATGGTGGACGCCGCCGGACGATGACCCTGCGTGGTATCTTTCGACCGACAGCGACCCCCGCATCTACTGGCAGGGGCAGGGGTATATCGAAACCGTGGTTTTGGACGCGGCGCACCGGCTGCCCCCGGGCGGTGTAGCGCTGTATTACCTGAAACCCGGCCAGACCGACTACACCGAGGCGCAGAAGGTCTTTGCCCGGGTGACAGCCCCCGGCGTCTACACCTTTGATTTGGGCGGCAAGTGGGTCACCGGCCTGCGCATCGACCCCGACAGCGTGGGCGGTGTGCCGACCCTTTTCACCGGTATCGAGCTGAACCCCGCGCGGCCGTGGTATCTGCGGTTTGTACCCTCCGCCGGCTGGTGGCTGGTGCTGGCGTTTGTGCCCTGTATCGCCGCCGCCTTCATTTCCCTTTTTATAAGGAAAAAATAAAGCACACCGTAGGGGCCGGGCATGCCCGGCCCGCAGCCAAAAGGCAAAATCGCTTTTGCGGGAAAGCTGCGGGCCGCACATGTGCGGCCCCTACATTCCTGCACATTTGTAGGGGGCGGCGTCCTCGACGCCCCGCGGGCCGAATTTAAATCCGGAAGTTATTAAAAGTTCTCTATGCCT
>OGZW01004154.1_pt1 | contig 10285 bp, 8 predicted proteins | sample 1577001 | NCBI WGS metagenome assembly OGZW01 (sample SAMEA3541519, study PRJEB24748) | human gut metagenome | biome: human gut; feature: human-associated habitat; material: faeces | place: China | collected 2012
TCTTCAAGCAGCTGAGCGAGGCTTACCGCAAGATCCGCAACACCGCCCGCTTCATTCTGGGCAATCTGGATGGCTTTGATCCCAACACCGATTGTGTGGCAGATGACCAGCTGCAGGAGATCGACCGCTGGGCACTGGCTGCTCTGGATGACCTGATCGTGAATGCCAAGGCAGGCTATGATGTGTATGACTTCAACAAGGTCTATCACGCCGTCTACAACTTCTGCGTTGTTGCCATGTCCAACTTCTACCTGGATGTGACCAAGGACCGCCTGTACTGCACCAACGGTGTGGGCCGCAAGGCTGCCCAGACCACCATGTACAAGATCCTGGTCGCACTGGACAAGATCATTGCCCCCATCCTCTGCTTCACCAGCCAGGAGATCTGGGACTTCCTGCCCAAGACCGAAGGCATGAACAAGTACGTTGTGTTCGAGGCAATGCCCAAGGCAGGCCAGTACGCTGCAGACGATGCCTTCAAGGCCAAGTGGGCACAGCTCATTGCTGTCCGTGACGAGGTCAAGAAGGTGCTGGAGCAGGCCCGTGCAGAAAAGACCATCGGTGCTTCTCTGGAAGCTTCCGTTACCCTGTACTGCAATGATGCCGTCTATGACCTGCTGAACAGCATTCCCATGGACGAGCTGGCTGACCTGATGATCGTCTCCCATGTGGAGCTGGTCAAGGGCGAGGGCGGTTCCGCCTCCGCTGTTGAGGGTCTGGGTGTTGCTGCTGCACATGCCACCGGCGAAAAGTGCGAGCGCTGCTGGAAGTATTCCGCAGACATCGGCACCCACGCCGCACATCCCACCCTCTGCGCACGCTGCGCAAGCGTGGTGGAAGCATAAGCCTTCCTGAATTAAACGCTGCGGCGCTCCTTTCGAGCAGGGAGCGCCGCTTTTTGGTATCAGAACACAGGCGGCAGGTGCCGCCGTTGGGAGTATTTTTATGGCATTTGTGATCTTCAATCTGCTGTGCGTTGCGGCGCTGGTCGGTCTCGATCAGGCCATCAAGTTCTGGGCTGTCAGCGCTTTGCAGCCGGTGGGCGCAATGCCGCTGATCCCCCATGTGGTGGAGCTGCGGTTCGTGCTCAACCAGGGCATGGCATTCAGCCTGCTCAGCGGCAAGCAGCTGTTTTTGATCGTTGCAACCAGCGCAGCGCTGCTGTTGGTTGCTTATTGGCTGTTCTTCCGCAGCCGGAACAACCGGCTGCAGCAGGCCGCACTCATTCTGGTGCTGGGCGGCGGCATCGGCAACCTGATCGATCGTGTGCTGAACGGCGAGGTGGTGGATTACATCAACCTGCTGTTCATGCGGTTCGCGGTGTTCAATTTTGCAGATATCTGTGTCTGCGTTGGTGTGGCACTCTGGGTGCTGGTCATTTTCCTGGAGGAGCTGCACGAGGATACGAAAAAGGGCCCGAAGGAGCAGTAAGCCATGGAGCAGCGTGAATACATCGTAGAAGCCGAGGGCGCAGGCCAGCGCATCGACCGCTTTCTGAGCGGCGAGGATACCGGCCTTTCCCGCAGTGCCCTGCAGGGCCTTGTGGCTGAGGGCCATGTGCTCTGCAACGGCAGGGCCCCGGCCAAGAGCCTGAAGCTCAAGGCAGGGGATATCATCCTGCTGGAGATCCCCGATGCAAAGCCCATCGAAGCTGTGCCGCAGGAGATCCCGCTGGACATCATCTATGAGGATGCGCACCTTCTGGTGGTCAACAAGCCCAAAGGGATGGTCGTCCACCCGGCTCCCGGCAACCCGGACGGCACCCTGGTCAACGCTCTGCTCTGGCACTGCAAGGGCAGCCTTTCCGGCATTGGCGGCGAGATCCGGCCCGGCATCGTCCACCGCATCGATAAGGACACCAGCGGCCTGCTGGTGGTGGCAAAGGACGACGCCACCCACATCGGCCTTTCCCAGCAGATGGCAGTGCACAGCGTGGAACGCGCCTACCAGACGGTAGTTTACGGCGGCTTTGCGCAGGACGAGGGCTTTGTGGAAGCAAACCTCGGCCGCAGCAAGACCGACCGCAAAAAAATGGCGGTCTACCCGGCAAATGAGCCCCACACCAAGTATGCCTACACCGGCTATAAGGTGCTGGAGCGGCTGGGGGAGTTCACCCTGCTGGAATGTCGCCTAAAGACCGGCCGCACCCATCAGATCCGTGTACACATGGCCTCCATTCACCACCCGGTGGCAGGGGACCCGGTGTACGGCCCCCACAACTGCATCACCAGCCTGCACGGGCAGTGTCTGCACGCCAAAACGCTGGGTTTTGTCCACCCCATCACCGGGGAGCAGCTGCGGTTTGATTCCGAGCTGCCGGACTACTTTACCCATTTTCTCGCAACACTCAGGAGGAAAAACACATGAACGATTCTCTGGCATCCACTCTGGTGCTCTGTGATCTGGATAACCTGCTGCTGGGCGAGGATGGCAATCTGACCCAGGTGGTGCGGGACGTTTTGCAGCTGTTCAGCAGCCGCGGCGGCAGACTGACCGTTTTTTCGCAGCGCTCTCCGCGCGCGGTACGCTCTATTTTGGGCAGCGTGCGTCTGGCTGCGCCTGCGCTGGTGTGCGGCGGCACCATGGCCTACCACTATGCCGACGGCAACCGGGTGCCTCTGTGCAGCTTTGCCCAGCAGCAGGAGCTTTTTGCCTGCCTGCCGGACACCCCCGGTGTGGGCGTTGCCGTGCAGATGCAGGACGGCACCACCCGGGTGCTGCGCATGAGCAATGCACTGGAGCGCCATCTGCGGCAGGAGTGGACTCCGTATCTGCTGGCGAACGCCGCCGATATCCACCCCGAGCAGGTGCTGCGGGTGTTGCTGTATCAGGACAGCAAGTCTGTGCCCCTGATCTCGTTGGCAGAAAAGGCCATCGGGGATCGTGTTGCCCTGCTGGGTGAGCGCATTGCCCCGGACACCCTTGTCCTCACCCCCAAGCGGATCTCCGGACGGGAAATGCTGGACACCGTCTGCACCATGGCGCAGGTGGGTGCAGAGCAGGTTCTGGCGCTGGCGGGCGGTCAGCCCATGCTGGAACTGGTGCAGGCTGTGGAGCACAGCGCCGTGGCTGCCGATGCCCCGGCAGAACTGCGCCTTGCCGCCGGGCAGGTCACCCTGACGGATGCCGCCGGTGGCGCTGCCGTGGAGGTTTTGTACCGCATGGTGCGTGCCGCTGAAAAATCTGTGTAAAACTTATGCAAGGTCCTCTGCAATTTTTCTGCAGAGGGCTTTCTTTTTAGCAAAAAATCAGGTAGAATGGGAGAAGAAGCCTATGCAAAACAAAAAACGCCGCGAGGAGCTGTTCCTGCTGCTGTGTCTTGCCGCCGCAGGGGTCTGTGCTGTGCTGGCGTTCCGGTTTGCAGTGCCGCTGCAAGCGCAAACGCCGCAGACACTGCCGGACACAAAGGAGCTGGCAGCGTATACGCAGGTGGAACTGAACACAGCCGATGCAGACGCTTTGTGCACCCTGCCCGGTGTCGGCCCCCACAATGCACAGGCCATTCTGGACTACCGGGCGCAGCACGGCCCGTTTGCACAGGTGGAGGATGCGGCACAGGTGCCGGGCATTACCCAAGCAATGGTGGATTCATGGGCAGGGCAGGCGTATGTCCGCTAGGGTGTAGCCCGCTTGCTGCCTTGGTCAAAGAGGAAATACGGAGATTTATTGTTATGAGTGACGAATCGATCTTTATCAACCGCGAACTGAGCTGGCTGGATTTCAACCGCCGCGTTCTGGCGCTGGGCAAGGACAAAAACGTCCCGCTGGGCGAGCGGATCAAGTTTCTGGCAATTTACGGCTCCAATCTGGACGAGTTTTTCATGGTGCGCGTGGGCTCCTTGCAGGAGCGCGCAAACCTTGAGCAGAGCAAGACCAAAAAGGAAAAGCGGGAAAACAAGACCAACATGACTGCCGCCGAGCAGCTTGCCGCCATTATGCCCAAAACGGCGCAGCTGCAAGAAGAATGCGATAAATTCTACGCAAAAGCGCTGGAAAATTTGGCAGAGAACGCCTACCATAAGGTGGATTTCGACCACCTGACCAAGGAGGAAGAGCATCTCTGGAAAAAATACTTCCAGTCGGAGCTATTCCCCATCCTCAGCCCGCAGATCGTGGATAACCGCCATCCGTTCCCGTTTTTGCGCAACAAGGAGATCTATCTTGGCGTGCTGCTCAAGGAAAAGCACACACAGGAGCAGAGCCTTGGCATCGTGCCCATCTCCAGCCAGATGGAGCGGCTGCACTTCATCAAAAAGGACGGCACTGTGCAGTTTTCCCTCACCGAGGAGCTGGTGCTGCACTATGCGTCCAGCATCTTCGGCAAGGATTCCATGCAGGAAAAATGCCTGTTCCGGGTCACCCGCAACGCAGATATCGACGTAAAAGAGGGCATGATGGATCACGATATCGACTATCGCGAGATCATGACCGAGCTGCTCCGGCGCCGCCGCAAGCTGGCCGCTGTCCGTTTGCAGATCACTCCTGTCCCCGCACCGGAGGTGGAGCGGCTGCTGTGCAGCCGTCTGGAACTGACCCGCAAGCGGGTGTTCTTGCAAAAGAGCCCGCTGGATCTGAGCTTCTTCTTCAAGCTTTCCGGCCGCATGGAGGCCGAGGGTCACCCGGCGCTGTTCTATACCCCTGCACGCCCCATGCTGCCGCCGCCGGACTATGATCTGGCTGCCGAGGTACAGAAGCATGACGTGCTGCTCAGCTACCCGTACCAGTCCATTCGCCCCTTTATCGCCATGCTCAAAAAGGCCGCACAGGACCCGGACGTCATCTCCATCAAGATGACCCTCTACCGCATGGCGCGGGAGTCCCAGATCGTGCAGGCGCTGATGGAAGCTGCCGAAAACGGCAAGGAAGTGGTAGCGCTGGTGGAGCTGCGCGCCCGCTTTGACGAGCAGAACAACATCGACTGGTCCAAGCAGCTGGAGGATGCGGGCTGCACCGTGTTCTACGGCTTTGACGATTACAAGGTCCATTCCAAGCTGACCCTAATCACCAGCCGGGTCAACGGCCAGTATAAGTACTTGACGCAGATCGGTACCGGCAATTATAATGAAAAGACAAGCGAGCTGTACACCGACCTGTCCTTCATCACCACCCGGCAGGAGATCGGCGAGGAGGCCAGCAGCGTATTCAACAACATGGCCCTGCAGCGCCTGACGAGCGAGGCCGATACGATGCTGGTGGCGCCGCTGCGCTTCAAGAGCGTTTTGCTTGAGGAGATGGACCGCCAGATCGCACTGGCTATACAGGGCAAGCCTGCGTCCATCATCCTGAAAAACAACTCTATCAACGATCCGCAGATCATTGATAAGATCAGCGAGGCCAGCTGTGCGGGCGTGCGGGTGGATATGATCGTGCGCGGCATCTGCTGCGTGCGGGCCGGGGTGCCGGGCCGCACCGAGAATGTGCATATCCGCAGTCTGGTGGGCCGGTATCTCGAGCATTCCCGTATCTACTGCTTCGGCAGCGGTGAGGCAATGCGCATCTACATTGCGTCCGGCGACTTCCTGACCCGCAACACCGAGCGCCGTGTGGAGGTGGGTGTCCGGGTGGATGACCCTGCCATCGCAAAGAAGCTGCGCGGCATCCTTGACCTGCAGCTGCGCGATACCGTCAATGCCCGGGAAATGCAGCCGGACGGCACCTATACCAAGGTACACCCCGCCGAGGGGCAGCCCCCGGTAGACAGCCAGATGGCGATGTTTGGCTATTTCAAGGACGGCTTTGAGATGGCACCGGAAAAGCCAAGACCAGAGCCGAAAGCAGCCCCCAAGCCCCAGGCGGCAGCCGCCAAAGCTGTGGTAAAACCTGTTGTCCGGCAGCGTGCAGCCCTGCGCCCCAAGCGCGCAAGCCTGCTGCAAAGCCTGTTCGGCCGCGGGAAAAAGTAAGGAGAACCCGAAACATGAAAAGCTGTGTAGTGACCGAAAATTTTGCCTGTGACCCCATGAAGGTCTGGCTCTACCTGACCAAGCCTACCCTCAACAACTGGTGCAAAGATGTCAGCGCCTATGAGGAAAGCAGCGACGGTATGACGGCAACGGAAAAGCATACCGATGGCAGCGAGACCCAGATCACCTTTACCCGCAAGGAGAAGCCCCGCTGCCTGAGCTGCAGCTTCCAGCGAGGCAAGATCAGCGGCAGCTTTACGGCGCTGCTGCTGGGCGGCGGTGACTCCACCAGTGTGGAATGTACGCTGGATGTGAACGGGCTGGGGCTTTTTGCCAAGCCCGCCAAGCTGCTGGAGGCACACTTCGATATGCTGCACAAGACCCTCGGCGCGTAAGCGGCGGTAAGCTGCGCGCGCTGCCAATAACCCGGCTATCCGCCCCGCAGATGGGGCGGATATTTTTTGCCCCTCCCGCATACGGTTGAAAAAGGGGAGGTGTATGCCATGTGGGAAAATGCAGCCCCGCCGCCGCAGCCGGAGGAAAAGCCGCGGCCCTGCCGCCCAAAGAGCGAGGAGGATCTCGTTCTTTGGGCGCAGGTGCTGCTTTGCCTTGCAGCCATCGGCTTTGTGCTGGCGGCAAGGGCGCTGGGGTGGCCGGTCTACCCTGAGCTTCGCCGTGCGTTTGCCGCTGCTCTGCAGCCGGAGCAGTCGCTTTTGCTGGGGGAGGAGCGCGGCCTGCTCCGATTTACCGAGCAGACGGCGCAGGAACTGGCGGATGCCGCCCGCAGCATGTGGGAGGATGTGACCGCCACGCCGGAGACGGCCCGCACGCGCCACAGCCAACCCTCCCCGCCGGCCTATGCCAGCGAGGAAAGCTATGAGCCGGCGTTTGCCCTTTACTTTCCGCTGCCCGGGCAGCATGACCGCAGGACCTCCGGCTACGGCTGGCGTACCGACCCGATGGGCGGGCTGGAGGAGGATTTCCACATCGGTAACGACCTTGCGGCAGCTGAGGGGACGGCGGTGCTGGCGGCGGCGGACGGCGTTGTGCGGATGGCAGGGCGCCATAAAAGCTACGGCAACTATCTGCGGGTGCTTCATGCCGATGGCGATGAAACGCTCTATGCCCACCTGCAGTATCTGTTCGTGCGGGCGGGGGAGGCAGTCAGCGCCGGGCAGACGCTGGGTACGGTGGGCCAGACGGGCAACGCCACGGGCCCCCACCTGCATTTTGAAATTCTGCACAGGGGGCTGCGGTATGACCCGGCGGCAGCGCTGCAGCATGCCTCGTAGGCCCGGCGGGCTGCGCTGGCGCAGGCCGTTGACGGTGCTGCTCGGTCTGACGGTGCTGCTGGCGCTGGACGGCAGCGGCATCCTGCGGGTCGGGCTGGGCTGTGCGCTCCTGCATGAGAGCGGCCATGCGCTGATGTACCGGCTTTTGTGGCATCACTGGCCGGAACTGGAGATCTCGCCGCTCGGCATCTGCCTGCGGCTGCGCGGGCTGCTTATGACGCCTGCGCAGGAGCTGCTGCTGGCCGCCGCCGGGCCGCTGGCCAACCTTTTGGCCTGCGCGGCGGCGCTTGCCTTTATGCGGTGGGCAGGGTACAGCTGCGGCGGGTACTGGTTTGCCTGCTGCAATCTGCTGGTGGGCGGCAGCAGCCTGTTGCCCCTGCCCGGGCTGGATGGGTGGCATGTTGCGGCGTGTCTGTTGCATTTTCTGCGAAAATAAGATACAATCAAATATATGCCTTTACAATAACAGCGGCCCCGACGGGGCGGCGAAAATAACACGGTAAGGATGGTTCACCAAAATGGCGGAATTTTCCCCGAAATTTAAAGAGGCCCTGAGTCTGGTACAAAAGCCGGGCCGTTACACGGGCGGCGAGCCGGGCTGCATCTACAAGGATAAATCCAAGGTGGATGTGCGCATGGCGTTCTGCTTCCCGGATACCTATGAGATCGGCATGTCCTTTCTGGGCGAGAAGATCCTGTACGATATTCTGAACCGCCACGAAAACTGGTGGTGTGAGCGCGCCTTTATGCCATGGACGGACATGAAGGCCCAGATGGAGCGGCTGGACATCCCGCTGTACTGCCTTGAAAGCAAGGACCCACTGACGGATTTTGACATTGTCGGCTTCTCTCTTGAATATGAGCTGTGCTACACGAATGTTCTGGCAATGCTGCGCCTGTCCGGCATCCCGCTGCGAGCCGCCGACCGTGACGAGCGGTGGCCGCTCATCATCGCGGGCGGCCCCTGTGTATGCAACGCAGAGCCAATGGCAGACTTCTTTGATGTGATGCAGCTTGGCGAGGGCGAGCAGATGCTGCAGGACATCTGTGCAACCGTTGAGCAGGGCAAAAAGCAGGGCTGGGATAAAGAACAGCTGCTGTTGGAGCTGGCAAAGCTCCCCGGCGTCTATGTGCCGTCCTTCTACGATGTGACCTACAAGGAGGATGGCCGTATCGAGGCTGTCACGCCCAGCCGCCCCGGTGTGCCGCCGCGCGTGACAAAGGCCATCGTGCAGGATATGGACAGCTTTACCCCGCCGGAAAACTTCGTGGTGCCGCTTGTGGGTGCAGTGCAGGACCGCGCCTGTGTCGAGGTGCTGCGCGGCTGCGTCCGCGGCTGCCGCTTTTGTCAGGCGGGCCAGCTCTACCGTCCCTTCCGGGAGCGCAGCCCCAAGCTTATCAGCGACAGCGCACGGATGCTCTGCCGCAACACCGGCTATGATGAACTGAGCCTTTCCAGTCTTTCGACCTCCGACCACTCCCGGCTGGAGGATATTCTTGACAACCTCAACTCTTGGGCAGAGTCAGACCATGTAAGTCTTTCACTGCCCAGCCTGCGTGTGGACAACTTCTCGCAGTCCCTTGTGGAAAAGACCACCAAGGTCCGCAAGAGCGGCCTGACCTTTGCTGCCGAGGCCGGCACCCAGCGCCTGCGCGATGTCATCAATAAGAATGTCACATGGGAGCAGATCGAGCGCGGCTGCCGCATCGCCTTCTCAGAGGGGTACACCTCGGTCAAGCTTTACTTTATGATGGGTCTGCCCACCGAAACGATGGACGACATCAAGGGAATTGCCGACACCGCCCAGCAGGTGGTGGACCTGTTCTATACGATCCCCGACCGCCCGAAGGGCAAGGGCGTTCAGGTCACGATCAGTGTGGCCTGTTTTGTGCCCAAGCCCGACACGCCGTTCCAGTTCTGCGCGCAGGACCGCCGCGAGTCCCTGCAGGAAAAGCAGAAATACCTGCTCAGCTGTGTACATTCCCGTAAGATCAAGGTCAACTACCACGACAGCACCACCAGCGTGCTGGAGGGCGTGTTTGCCAAGGGTGACCGCCGTCTGGGCCGTGTGATCGAGACTGCATTTGAGAACGGATCCTTCTTTGACACATGGGAGGAGTATTTCAACTACGACCGCTGGGTCGAGGCGTTCAAAAGCTGCGGCATTGATCCTGATTTTTACAACTACCGCGCCCTTGGTCTGGACGAGGTTACGCCATGGGATCACCTCGATGTGGGCGTGACGAAGGCCCATCTGGTGCGTGAGTACAACAAGGCGCTGGAGGCCAGAACCACCCAGCCCTGCAACCGCCAGTGCAGTGCCTGCGGTGCCAACAAGCTGATCGGAGGACCGTGCTTTGACTACAGTAAGAATCTTCTTTGAAAAGTGCGGTGAGGCCGCCTACATTTCGCTGCTGGATCTGCAGCGCGTATTTCACAGGATGCTTAAAATGAGCAGCCTGCCGGTGTACTATACGCAGGGGTTCAACCCGCATATCTACCTCTCCTTTTCCTGCCCGCTGTCTCTGGGGCAGGAGAGCCTCTGCGAGAGCTGTGAGGTCAAGACGGAGCAGGAGAGCATCGACCCGCAGCGCTGGATCGATGCCCTGCAGCCGCTGATGCCGCGCGGCATCGTCATCACAAAAATCGCCCCGGCAAGGGAAAAGGTCGGCGAGATTGAGACCGCCGCCTATGAGGTCACTATGCCGGCGAGCAGTGCCATTGCGCTGGATGCCTACAACAATGCAGAGCATGCCGAGGTCACAAAAAAGACCAAGCGCGGCCAGAAAACGCTCGACCTGAAGGCATACCTCGACCGCATTGCCTATACGGTCGAGGGCGATACGCTGCATTTTACGGCTGTGCTGCCCTGCGGCTCCGGCGAGGCGCTGAACCTGAACCCGGCGCTTCTGACCGACTTCCTGCGTGAGCAGGGCGCAGCACCTGTCTGGCAGTGCCGCGTGGTGAGGACGCATCTTTATAATAAAGCGGGCAAAGACTTCGAGTAAGAAAAGCCTTCCCACTTGGGGGAAGGCAAAAGCTGAAAAAATCTTCGTTTTTCTGTCAAAACCCCCTTGCCAAACGCGCTGCAC
>OGZW01004156.1_pt1 | contig 10276 bp, 14 predicted proteins | sample 1577001 | NCBI WGS metagenome assembly OGZW01 (sample SAMEA3541519, study PRJEB24748) | human gut metagenome | biome: human gut; feature: human-associated habitat; material: faeces | place: China | collected 2012
TGGTTTCGTTCTGCAGGTCGTCCAGCTCCTGGGACAGCCCCTCGTATTCCGCCGACACCCGGGGCAGGGTGAACAGATCCTCCACCGACGAGCGGAACATACACCCGGTCAGGGTCAGCGACATAACCGCCGCCAGAAGCAGCGCCGAGTCGCAGCCGCCCGAGAAGGCCACGGCCAACTTGGGCTCGCGCAGAAGGTACATCTCCAAAGGCTCGCCGAACAGGTGCTGACCGGGCCCCACATCCTCAGTGTCCTCGGCGACGACGCTTTCGAAATCCACCGCCGCTTCCGTGCTCTTTTCCTCGATCTCTGCGATTTTCGTTGCTTCCATACTCGCCTTCTGTGCTACATCGGGCGACGCGCCAACGCCGCGCACCGCCCGATTCTCTCTCTTCTATGCTCTGCCCCGCAAGGAGCAGCCATCCTTAGCGCAGCGTGACGCCCTCGGGCAGTTCCACGTTGCGCCAGTCCTCGTCATCGCCTTCGCGGTCGTTCTCGTCCTCGGCGACAACGACCGGCGCGGGGCGCTCAGGCTCCGGGGCGCCGAAGGCCTCGCGGAAGGCATCGGCGTGCATGCGCGGCACGGCGAACACCACGTTCGGCACGGCGCCGGGGTGTTCCGCGATCCAGTTCTGGATGAGCTCGATCACCTGCTCGACAGGGTAGCCGTTGCGACCGCAGCCGAAGGCGCCCATGATGAGCGTCTCAGCGCCGTTGGCCGCGGCGACGCGGAAGATGGTCTCGATGCGGTCGGCCAGCGCCTTGTCGCACTCGCGTTCGGAACGGTGGTTCTCCAGGGCGAAGGCACGGACGGGTTCGGCGATGACCAGCACGTCGGCGCGGCGCACATCGCCCCCGCGGGAGAACAGCACCTCGGGCACGTACAGAGCCCGTCCCCCTATCTCCTCTTTCAGTTCCCTCGCAATGTTTTGCGAAATGGCCACTCCCAGTCCGATACCCTGCTTAAAGGAAGCCAGTTTACAAAGCGATTAAAAATCCCCTGCGCATTATAAGATGATATCCCCGTCCCGGTATCGGTAACATAAAAAAGGATATACCCATTTTCGGGCATCCCGTAAGCAACAGTAATGCTACCGGCAGCAGTAAACTTCAACGCATTGCTGATGAAGTCATTAAATACCTACATAATTCTGCGCAGGTTGGTATACAGCAGCAAACCGGGCAATAGCGTAACCGTGGCCATACGCACGTCTTTATTGGTCAGCCTAATACTTGTGGCCTGCTCTATCTCGAACACCATTTTATTGATATCCACATTGGCATAGACATATTCCAATGTGCTGGCTTCTATCTTCGACAAATCCAGAATGTCATTGATGAGCTGCAACAGCAGTTCATTATTCCGTTCTATAATATTGAGATACTCCACCCGTTCTTCCTCGGACACTCCCGTGGCCAGAATACTCAAAAAACCGACTATTGCATTAAACGGAGTACGCATCTCATGACTTATATTGGCTAGGAAAGTCGATTTTATCTGGTTGGATTCCTCAGCCTCCTCTTCGGCCAGACACAGCTTGCACTCCATGATTTTCAAATCAGTAATGTCCTAAGCAGTATAAACAATCCACTTGCGACCATCAAAATTATTGTTCTGGAAGGAAAACCACTCCTTGCTCTTCTTGGTAAAAAAACGTCGTATACCCTCTTGCGGAATCCCCGCCTTGACCAGCTGCTCTTCATCCTCTTTCCTAATTAAAGCTACAGCCTCTGGCATTGTTTCAAAATCCGTCTAGTCTATAGCCTCTTTGGCCGAATATTCAAAGAGTTCCTCTGCCTTTTTATTCCCAAAAGTATAGCGCATCTCATCATTTACATTCTTCACTTTTGTTGTAATGAGAAGATTATCAAGAATGCCTTCCAATATTGCGGATACCCCTCTCCCGGTTCCTTTCCCTCATTTTTTTCATCCGCCTCTTTTTACGTTGGTCCCATCTACTGGGATTGAAACCCAAAACAAAAATGTTTCAGCTATGTTTCAGTAGAAAAAGACAAAACCCTTGTAAAATTTTGATTTATAATAGATTTGTCTACATCCTTTCATGCCCAGACCAGGTACAAACCATAGAAATCATAGGAAAACGAAAGAAAATCCGAAATTGGAGCAAAATAAACTTTCGGATGGCAGAATCAGCCTTTAGTTGGAGTATTATTTAGGTAGAGAGGAAAAGCCCGTATTAGATGAAAACGGCAATCAGGTATATTACGAAAGTGGCAAGATGCAAGGAAAGCCAAAGTTCGCAGTCAAGCATCACAGGCGAAAAGAAAACCTTAGCCTGTATCTGATAGACAAGCCACATACTCCAGCTGAATGACAACAGAACAAGGAAACTTTGGAACTCGCTTCAAAAATACGCGCAGAGCGTGAGCAGGAGTTTAAGGAGAGTATGCTTGGCTACCGCTTAAAGAAAGACAGGACGGTTAATTTCTTGGATTATTATCAAGCATACATAAACAGTTATACAAAGAAAGACATTCGCATGGTGCAAATTGCACTTAGCCGTTTCAAAGACTTCTTGAAAGAGAAATACCCCATGAATGAGTGTAGCATTAAACCGGAACTCATCACCAAAGAAATGATGGAACAGTTTGTAGCTTATCTGCAATCCCGAAGCATTGGTGAAGGTGCTAAAAGCATTTACCAGCGTTTCAAGAAAGTTATTCGCTATGCAATAGAGCATGATGTAATGCTGGAAGACCCTTGCAAAGATGTTACCTGCAAAGTGGATAGTCAGATGCTTCGGAAAGATGTGCTTTCGCCCGAAGAAATACAAAAGTTGGTGGCTTTTCATTATAACAACGAAAACCCTACAGCCAGACGAGCGTTTATCTTTTGCCTGTATTGCGGTCTGCGCTTCTGCGATGTAAAAGACCTTACTTTTAAAAATGTGGATTATGCTAACTGATTATTGAAGTTCGAGCAAAGCAAGGCCAAGGGACATTCTGCCAGTAGGTGTGGTTATTTCTTTGAATGACGTTCTATTGTCTATCATTGGTGAAGCTCCGGCAGATAAGAACTGTTTGATATTCGATTTGCCTACATACGAAAGCTGCTGCAAATCGGTTAAGCGTTGGGTAAAAAGAGCCGGAATAGACAAGCATATAAGCTGGCATTGCTTCCGGCATTCTTTTGCCGTGAACATTCTGAACAATGGGGCAAATATCAAGATCTTAGCCAATCTTTTAGGACACAGCGGATTGAAGCATACAGAGAAATACACCCGTGTGGTGGATAAATTGAAAGAGGAAGCAATAAACAGCTTGCCTGAACTAAAGTTTTAACCACAAAAGATTATCTTTGCGACTATGAACTTTGAAGCATTAGTAAAACATATCAGCACGATACAGAACACGTTGCAGGCACAAGCCGCACACGCTGTAAACCTTGCCCTTACTTCCCGTAACTGGTTTATGGGTTGCTATATCGTGGAATTCGAACAGAACGGAGAAGACCGTGCCACATACGGTGAACAACTGTTGAAAAAGCAGGAACAACGGCTGAAAACAAAAGGTCTGAATGAACGTAGATTCCGTGAATTTAGACGGTTATACCTTGTTTATCCACATCTGAAAGAACAAGTATTACACTACATCATGGCAGGAAATGAAATTCGGCACTCGGCAAGTGCCGAATTACAACAATCTGATAAATAGTATAATAAATGGATAAATCCAGCAACAAAGATATTCAATAAAATACCTTATACCCACTTAAAACATATCGCAAAAATAGACAACCCGGTAAAACATGCTTTCTATGAAATGGAAACAATTCGTAGCTGCTGGTCTGTCAAAGAATTGGAACAACAAATAGCGTCTTTATACTATGAGCGTAGCGGACTATCCAAAAATAAAGAAGCCCTCTCCGCTTTAGTACAGCAACAAGCGACCTTATTACAGCCTAAAGATGTTATCAACACCCCTGTTACCTTAGAGTTCTTAGAATTGAATGAACGTGCCTTAGTAACAGAAAACGATCTGGAGCAATCTATTCTTGATAACTTACAACACTTCCTGCTGGAAATGGGGCATGGATTCTGCTTTGAAGCCCGACAAAAACGTATCTTGATTGATGAAGATTACTTCTTTGCCGACCTTGTATTCTATCATCGCATCTTGAAATGCCATGTCATTGTGGAATTAAAGATAGACAAGTTCTGCCATGAATACGCTTCACAACTGAATATGTACCTTAATTATTTCAAGGCAGAGATAATGCAGCCGGACGACAATCCACCTATCGGTATTCTGCTTTGTACGGAAAAGGGAGATACATTAGTAAAATATGCCACTGCCGGATTAGACCCGAATATCTTCGTACAGAAATATATGATAGAATTGCCGAGCGAGGAAGAAATCAAGAGGTTTATATTAGGAGTAAATTTTTAATCTTTCATTGAGGACTCCTATTTGTATTTCAATGTTAATTATGTTAAAACATAAAAATAAAACAAACACAAACATTTTAACCATGTATTATTCATATCCGACAAACTCCTGAAATAAATTAAAGAGGTAAACAAAACATTTATCAACCACATATTCATTAAAAGCTATGAGCCACAATATGATTTTGAACTGCTTTAACATCAACTATTTCTTTTTGGATTTTGGAAATGGATATTGTGTAGAAATGCCTTCAGACAAAAAGGATCTTGATAAATTACTGGATTATCTTTTTTCTCAAAAGGTTGAATGGAAATTTTACGCCACACTTACAGGAAGAAAATGGTTTCATGGAATATATATAACTTTCAAAAATAGAAAACACTTAGAAGTTACTTCTATCATGAAAGACATCTGCATGATATTAAAAATAGACTCTTATTGCTTATGTGAGAATTATACACAATCAATTATAGACATCGAGGGAGATGTAATTGCATTTGCTGATTTTTCAGAGAAGCAAGAATAAGTTATCCTCTTATCAGCCAATTAAGAATGTACAAAAGACAAACATCTGAATTTTATAAGTATAAAACTACAGGAGAAAATGAAGAAATTGATACAACTATTCAATGAAATACATCTAATCATTGAAAAACATGAATATATACGGAAAGAGAAAGGAGACAATTATAATCTTTTCAAAGTAATCAATATGACCAGTGACGAAACAAGAGTACATTCAGCCATGATAGCGGATTTGCTGAATCCGAATGGACAGCACCAAATGAAAGATGTGTTTCTCAAATTATTCATTGAGCGTCTGAATGGGCAAACAGACCATATTGTTTCTTTCACTTGCGATAATGCCAAAGTGGAATGTGAAAAATATATCGGTCCTAAAACAGATACAGATGGAGGAAGACTCGACATTTACCTCACGGACGGGATAAACCATATTGTCATTGAAAACAAGATTTATGCGACTGACCAAGAGAATCAACTTCTTCGGTATCATAATTTTCTGAAACGATGTTCAAAAAATAAGAATGATACACTGTTGCTATACTTGTCTTTAGACGGTGAAGTACACGATATTGATAAAACCACAGGTGGCGAAGAAATAACTTTCTTTACCATATCCTATGCCGATTTTATATTAAACTGGCTGACTGATTGTCGCCACAAAGCAATAGACAAGTCTCTGATACGGGAAGGAATAGCACACTATTTGAACTTAATCAAAATATTGACACACCAAATGGATAAAGAAAAGAATGAATTAATCAATTTGATTAAAAGTAACCCGAAGTATATCAGTTGTATATCTCAATACAAGGATGCCATACGAGAAGTAGAAATTAGTCTGCAAATCGATTTTTGGAGTCAACTGGAAGCGGTCATTGAAGAAAAAGGTTATGAAGTAATTAAAGAATCTTTTAGTGACTACAAATATGCTCTCGACAATCATGAAGACTACATACGCAGATATTATGAAAGTAACAATAAATACCAGTCTCTTGAATTTAAGCTAAAGACAATCGGTGATGATTACCAATTGATGTATGCCGTTCAAGTTGACTGGCGTACATATAGCGGTGTTATACTGAGAGATAAAGAGGGGAAAACAGTCAGACTCTCAATCGCCAAAGAAATACAAAACGAAGAAATACAGAAAGTTATAAATGAAATTAATAAGATTATAGAAGATTTTCATAATGACAACAGATATCATTCGAGTGATTCTTGGCTTTTATGGGAATATACCCATCCGACTATCAATTTCCGAAATCTGAATGACGGAGATAGCCAACGACATTTAAGTAGGATGAAGGAAACGATAGAAAGCATAAGCAAAGATATTATTGAAAATATAAACATGATATTAAAAGAATAGCATGAAAAGATCTTATAAATTTATTGTAGCCAGCGCAGGATATTTAAGCGCTTTTCTGGTAACTCAAAAACTGGATGGTGCAATACAAAGGGAATGGTGGGAGGTATTTATCCCTATATGGTGTGCAATACCTGCATATTTTATAATTACCAGTCTTTTTATATTTATACGTAATGTATTAACTTCAAGAGATACTTCTGTAGATGAAATATTTGATGGTGAAAGTTATATATCTTCCTTGCCGTATTTTCTTACATTTCCCTTAATGTTTCTACGCTATAACAATCTGATTGTCATGCCGTGGAAGTTTATATTAATCCCTTATTTACCGATGCTTTTAGTTATAATAATCATGGGCATTGCCTTTTTGGTCTATATACCATCTGCAATAAAGAGCTCCTGTAGAGAAAAAGCCCTGAAGCGGTTTCCCCCTGAAGACTTAGAGAAACTGGACTGGGAAAGCATGAAACATTGCCTGCTTGACATAAAATCAGAGCTTCCTCAGTTTGAGTTCAGTGAACCCAATTGGGATTACAGCCGCAAATACACCATTGAAGCCCGAAAGAACGGGTACATCGTAGGAGCTGGGTTCTATTTCCGCAATAATATATATGCTGTTTGTACGTATATATATGGACGCGATGTAAGCCAACTGGATATAGAAGGATTTACGCTCAATCCTAACAATTCGTGGGACTACTTTTCGTGGCTTATCTGGACAGAAGATGAGTACTCCGAATCGCGTTTCAAAAAAGAAATAATTGTACGATTGAAACAGATTAAACCGTTTTTTATATCAAAACAACAAGAAAATGAGAATACGATACCGTCCCTGGAGCAAACTCCAAACAGCTCTATACCGCATAATTGACCCAAATGTAGGATTTCAGATACATTGCATAACATACCCAATGCGTAGCAAGACTGGATATGCTAACGACGACATGCCACGTTATTGGATTACCATAGGAAAAAAAATCATATGGGACTATCCCCAAATATTCACCAAAGAAGAACTGAGAGAACAGTTTTATCCTTGGATGGGAGATACATCCGATATTTCTTGCTTAATTAGAGAATATATTGATTGTCCTGATTGGGAATTACTCACTCATTCATTTGAAGACCGATGGCACTTAGTACCCATACTGATAGCGTGCGATAAACGCATAGGTAAAAGACGCTTGACTTTACTTTTGAAGCAAGACAATTTTGCCCAAGTACATTGGATTATCCGAAAAAGATTGGGCACCTCCCTACTGATTTTGTAATCTATTTTATTTGTCAAACTCCCGGTTCATTCATTTGCATCGGGATATTTTTTTACTAAAACTATCAATTATAGAAGCATTATTTGTATTGGAAATAAACGTGTTCTACAAAAAGCGCAGAAAATCTCGTGAAGATTATCCTGAAATTGAAATCCAAAGAGAAAGATTCTCATATGACCTTTGTCCGGAAGAAGCCCGCCGGTTGATACCTGCAAATATAACTTTGCTTGAAGATTGCGGCATAGAATATGACGGCATTACCTTCTACGCTATTTCCTGTAGGATGATTCAGCAAATGCAATGGTTGGGAGAAGAATGTGGATTGTCTTATAAAACGGATTTTTTGATTACCCACATTCCCCCGAAAGGTATATTGGATGAAGATACGGGTAGCGAGATATTGAAACAAATAATTTTAGAGCGCCAACCGAAATATCATCTTTTCGGCCATGTGCATTATACAGGAGGACTATGGGAAGAAAAGTGGAGCACAAAGTTTGGCAATGTCTCCACCTTTCAGGCACTTTGCAAAACAAATGATTAATCCGAGTTATAGCGTTTCCCGTTTTGGTCTATAATATGTTGACATACCAGATGGGCTTCTACCCAAAAATCATTTAACCGCAATAAGTCCGGAATGGAGTAAGGTTTGTGAGTGCAAATGTCATGTATGGCATGACACACGATAATATGCTTCAGTTCCGGACGGCGTAAATGTCCTTCTGCCCATGTCACTCCATCATCCCATACATCCACACATTGTAACTGCTCATCTGTCATATCCGATGTGTTTTTGGGTGAATAATTACAAGAACATTCTTCGATTTCGGGAAGTCCCCCATTGTATTCTTCAAGTAAACAACAACAAATTAGTTCTATCATGTAAGCAAAATCGGAGCCATAATAGCTGTCTTCCGGCAATTTCAATATAGACTCCACCCCACAGAACACATACCTCAGTGTACCACAAATGACATAATCGTCATCAAAAGATTCATCTTTGGGGCTATTAATCAATGTACGATAGAGATTTGCCATGCGATGATACATCTTCTTGGTCAAACTATTCAGCAATTCGTTTACCGCTTCAAAGCGTTTGATTTCCTGCGAAGTGGCTTGAAACATCTGGTTGAGAAGCAAACTTCTTGTACCTATCAGATCTTGTATCTTTTCTATCTGTACTGCACCAATGTGCCTTAAATCAAGGCTACCCTTTTCCTGTTCGCCCATGAGCTTTTTGATTTCCGCTTCCACTTCCAATAACAATGCCCGTTTCTTGTCCACATCATTTTCTTGATAGATGTAATCCGCCAAATCGTCTGCATATAAATCCATAATCGTCTTATTTATTTAATGATTTAGACTTTGAGGTTGAGTATATCGCATAAAAAAGGCTTTGAGTATTTCCGTATATCATGGGAAATGAGCAAATTAGATGTGATAAAAAACATTACTCAAAGCCATGAGCAAAATTACAAAAATTCCGTTAGAAATCCGCAATTTTTTCAGTGAGAAACGTCGCAGTGCCGTTATGGACTCATTTACACACCTACTTGAAAATGTCAACTTGGACTGTCGTAGTCTTGGTGGAATGAAGCGTGACAACTGTCAGCTCACAAACCACCAGGTGTTCCCAATATTAGTGTTGCTTCCATTCTTTGCAATAAAAGGGCTCTCACATTACGATGGTTCTGTCCTAAGCCGGATGTTTGGTCGAAAAAAGGATGCACTGTATTCCTATTTGTCACAAGACGACATCAACTGGCGAAAGGTGATATACCGCATAACCAATTGGCTTCTAATGAAAGTGACAATGCGGAACGATCACAAGAAAAGCAAATTGCCGACAGTACTGATAGCAGATGACACAGACCTTCCTAAGGCAGGCTTTCACATGGAAGACATTAGAAAAATTTTCTCACATGTACACCATACGAAACAAAGTTCTATTTGAGTATTTAGAAGTCGTGACGGTTGTGGCTGAAATCACTGAGGCTGGGGCTGAATCTGAAGATTTGAATATGCAGGTCATTGAAAACGACAAGAGGTTGGCTGCTCTTAAAGCCTACGCTATGACAGCCTAAGTCTAAATCCGAAACTTGAGTTAAGTTATTATATACACCAATGGATTGCTTGAACAGGAAGCTTCCGAAATAGTACGCATACAGCGCACTTATACCAATATGGGAGTGTACAATAACGATAAGATGGTAGCTTCCTTTACATTTGGCTTCTGGACTTATCTGTTTACAAGACGCAATTACCGCATAGGAGGAAAAACACTTCTTCAAATATTCCCCAACAAAGCGCATGGTTTAAAGCAAACAGACATCTACAAACAACTGACTGCCATCCGTGAATTTCGTAACAGAATAGCACATCATGAACCTATCTGCTTCAACGCTACACGTGCGATAGATACAAAATATGCCAAAGAGCATTATGAGTTAATACGAACCTATATAGAATATATGGGATTTGATTCGGATTCTGTATTGCGAATGGTAGAAAAGCCCGATTCTATACTAAAAGTAATAGATGGCATGAAGTAAATGCCCCATCTTTGGTGGGATACATAAGGATGATTGGGAACAATTTGGGAACATCTCCGATAAAAAGAAAAAGCTAAGTATCGAACTATCAATCACTTAGCTTTTATCTTTGTACCCAGACCCGGGGTCGAACCGGGATGGAAGTGAAT
>OGZW01004157.1_pt1 | contig 10275 bp, 12 predicted proteins | sample 1577001 | NCBI WGS metagenome assembly OGZW01 (sample SAMEA3541519, study PRJEB24748) | human gut metagenome | biome: human gut; feature: human-associated habitat; material: faeces | place: China | collected 2012
AAATTTTGGACTTCGTATCGCATTAGGAGCATATGATCTGTACAATGTGACAGGATGGTTAAGCGACGTGTTATCTTATTCAAGACTTCTGGCACTGGGACTTGCAACAGGTGTTATTGCCCAGGTTGTAAACCAGATGGGAAGTATGGGAGGAAAAAGCGTATTTGGAGTGATCCTGTTTGTGATCGTATTTATTATCGGACACGTATTTAATATTGCGATCAACTTACTTGGCGCGTATGTGCACACAAATCGTTTACAGTATGTAGAATTTTTCGGAAAATTCTATGAAGGTGGAGGAAGAGCATTCCATCCATTTAGAGAAAATACAAAGTATGCGGATGTTAAGGAGGAATAAAAAGTTATGGATAAATTAGGTATTGTATATGCACTTCTTGGAGCAGCATTAGCTGTATTATTGGCAGGAGCAGGTTCTGCTTTAGGTGTTGGAGTAGCAGGCCAGGCAGCATCAGGGGTTGTATCAGAAGACCCAAGTAAATTTGCAAAAGTATTGATTATGCAGCTGCTTCCAGGTACACAGGGAATTTACGGATTGTTGGTTGGATTTATTACACTTTCAAAGGTTTGTCAAGTGCTTTTTTCACCTTTTTTCGAAAAGTTTTTAAGTTAAGCATTTGTTAAACTTGTGTAACAAACTGTATTTAGTATATTAGCAGATTTTACGATAAAATGCAATACCCCTGCGTAAAATTTTTTGCAGGGGTATAAAAATTTATTCAGTTTCGAACTTAAAGTTCGTTATATGCGGCCTGTTATCCTCGCCCTGCTGCGCTTCGGCAGACAGAACAGCCTGCAATATAATGGCACATTCCAGGCGCTTTTTCTGCAGTTTGCAGCCGTATTCATACGGAATGGAAATATCACCGTTAATAAGGTCGGCATTGGCATGGCAGCCGCCGCTGCAGAAGAACCTTGCCCAGCACTCGCGGCAGACAGGTTTCGTCATTACGTGGGTATGGCGGAATTTCTGCACCAAATCCGGTTTTACAACGCCGGTACGCATAAACGACAAGATGCTTTCCTTCACCTATGAACGGCGTTTCGAATCGCATCCCGACTATGCCGAACTATGGGGAATCCGCAAGGCGATCCGCGAGATACAATCCAATCTCCGCAAAAAGAGCCACGGTGAAAAAGAAACAGCACGCAACCGTCTCTCCCGTCTCCGTTTCCGGGCGACGGAACTGGAAGTGAAGATCGACACGGAATTGTTCGACGAGGCGCGTGTCGTGGCCTGCACGCTGGTCGGATCGGCGAACCGGGTATTGACCAACCGTAACTTCACAACTCTCTTTATCGACGAGGCCGCCCAAGCACTCGAAGCCGCCTGCTGGATCGCAATCGGCAAAGCGGATCGGGTCATCTTAGCGGGCGACCATCACCAGCTCCCTCCTACCATCAAATGTATAGAAGCGGCACGCGGCGGCTTAGACCACACCTTGATGCAAAAAATAACCGACCGGAAGCCCGAAACAGTCTCGCTTCTGAAAACGCAGTACCGAATGAACGAAAGCATCATGCGCTTTCCTTCTCGCTGGTTCTACCGGGATGAGCTGCAATCCGCACCGGAAGTCAAGCATCGCGGCATCTTGGAATTCGATACCCCTGTCGTCTGGCTCGACACAGCGGATTGCCATTTCGAAGAAGACCAACTCACCGACAGCATGAGCCGTATCAATAAAGACGAAGCGACCCTGCTTGTCTCGACCTTGCAGAAATATATCGAAAAGATCGGCAAGGAACGGGTATTGGACGAAAGCATTGACTTCGGTCTGATTTCGCCTTACAAATCGCAGGTTCAGTATATCCGCGGACTGATCAAGCGCAATGTTTCCTTCAAACCTTTCCGCCGTCTGATAACCGTCCACACGGTAGATGGCTTCCAAGGGCAGGAGCGAGATGTGATCATGATCAGCCTCGTACGCGCCAACGACAAAGGCCGGATCGGTTTCCTCGGCGACCTGCGCCGCATGAACGTCGCCATCACCCGTGCCCGCATGAAATTGATGATTTTAGGAGACGCACCGACACTGACACGACATGTTTTCTACAAAGAATTATACGAATATATCCGGGAGAACGGACAGGTGGTTGACGTTCACCCCCTTCCTCCGCCATGACCCCTTATTGTCATATTCATAAAAAAGCCATTGGTCCGAATCGAAACTACTACCGCATCTATTTCGATTTTATACCCCGTTTAATTCAAACTACACGCAAGGGTAATATTTTTTAACAAACTACTAATTTTATATACTACAGAAAATGAATTGACTAAGCAAAATCGCCATTTTCAGGGGATATTGTATTTTGTATAAAGTCTACTTCATCTCTTCCATCCTCAAAAACAGCACAAAATACATCTTGACAAAACTCTTCTTGAGAAAGAAAGGAAATAAAATATTTGATATTTTTCAAGAAAAGATTTGTTTATTCAAAAAAGTTTTTTAAATTTATAGCATTCATATGAAAAGGATAGCTGCCATATTATTGTTGTTGCTATTTTCCTGTTCAGAAAAGAAGCAAAGTTTGCCTGAGTTATTGGAAACATGGCAAGGCAAAGTTGTGAGTTTCCCCACGAATCCCGTATTTACACGATATGGAAAAGATACCGTTGATTTCAATATCCATCCGTCTCCCTATACTATATTGTTTTATGTCGATTCTAATAGTTGTGTGGATTGCAAATTGAAGTTGAACGAATGGAAACAGTTCAAGCAAGAGGTCGATTCGTCAGGTGGAGAAGTACAGTATTTGTTTTTCATCCATAACAAACGTCCAAAGTATGTACGAAATATTTTGAGAAGTGGAAATTTCGACTGGCCGGTTTGTTTGGACCAGAAAAACGAATTGGATCATTTGAACCAATTTCCGGAAGACGAGCAGTTTCATGCTTTTTTATTAGATCGTAACTTCCGCGTGCTGGTCGTCGGTGATCCGATGAGAAACCTTGAAATCCGTAATTTATATTTGAAACATATATTAGGAATGCAGCCCGATTGGGTGAAGCTGGAAACGACGGCTATAGTAGATGATCCCATAAAGGACGTTGGTGAAATTGCCGGGAACAAACCTGTCCGACACTCGTTCAAAATCCGAAACACAGGATTATCGCCTTTAATTGTCACTGATGTCGCAACGACATGCGGTTGCATGCAATACGAATATGATAAAAAACCTGTAGATTCTGGAAAAGAGTTGATTTTTACGTTGATTTACACGCCGAAACATTCAGGTTTCTTTTCAGAAACGGTCCTTGTACGTTGTAATACGAATAAAGCTATCAAAATAATATTGAAAGGGAAAATAAAACCAGCACAGCAGGAATTATAAACTATAAAAACAATGCCTTATGAAACAGAAACTGTTTTCTCTGCTCGCCCTGTTCCTATTTGTAAGCATTGGGCTTACTACCGACACTAAGGCCGATAGTATGGGTAATGAACTGAACTCCTCCGTTTCGGAAAATCTGAAAGCGTTGACTGCTGGGAATCCTAAAAAACAATGTTGGATGGATTTAATAAGCACAAAAACACCTTATGCTCAATACGGGCAAATAGGATGTGCTCCATGTGATGACTTGTTACCTCCCGGACCATTTCCTCCAACATACCCTCCAAATCCAGGAAGTTGACTAATGTAAGATTTTTGTAAAATTCGTAAAGGAGGTGTGTCGAAACTATCCTGTTCCCGCGCTTGACGCGGGATTGCATTAAAACCGGCCCTATAAAAACCTGATTGATAAGGCCTGTCCTTTTGCGACCCCGCATCAAGTGCGGGGACAAAGAGATTTTGACACACCTCCTTGTTTAATTAATTATCGAATCAATGAGTATGATTTATAGATGGATATTATTCATAGCCTTATTCGGCATATCCCTGTCCTGTTCGGATCACCCGAAGAATTCATCTTCCGATATGGAACCTTTGGATATCGTCGAACTTCGTCCTGCAGATAAATGGTTGAAGTTTCCGATAGATGAGGATACGGACATAGGATGGTATCCGACAGTAATAGAAAAAGACGAGCGAGAATACATAATTATCAAAAATAGTGGAATGCCTCAACTTCTGTTTTATGACGTGGATAAGATGGAATGCGTAAGGAAGATCACTTTTCAAATGGAAGGGCCCAATGCGATAGGAAAAGCTCACCGATATTATGTAAAAGGATGGAGTGAGTTTTACTGGCTCCCACCTTCTGCACAACAATGTTTATTCAAAGTAGATGATGCTGGAGTGGTTCAAGGACGTTATGATTGTAGCAAGGATGACGCTGGAAATTTTTTGCCGCCCATAGAGTCTATTGTTTTTATTGATTCTTTGGTTCATATACAATTGTACCATTATAATCATAATCAGCAAGAAGAAAAGACATCTGTGGCTGCGGTGTTGGATACCGTTCATAAAGTTGTCAAGCAATTTTCTTTTTATCATCCTTCAAAACCGACGATGGATGATTTGTATAAAGGAAGATTACGGGCTGGTGATGAATATGTGTCTTGTTTATTTGATGGAGCTAACTTTGTGTATGTTTTTGGCCAGAATGATTCTATTTATGTTGCAACAGCAGATCATAAAAACGTAAAAGGTTATAATGCTAAAAGCAAGTACTTGAAACCAGCCAAATATATTCCAAAACCTCATTATGCTGCTTTAAATGATTATTTGAGAGAAAGCAACCAGCAACAATTTTATCATTACATCTACTACGACAAATACCGCGAAGTCTATTACCGCCTTGCCTACCCGGAATCGGAGGTCGATCCAAAAGAGAACCAACAGGACATTTGGAGTTTCGGCCGTCGGACCTGTTCGATTGTGATTTTGAACAAAAACTTCCGCATCATCGGCGAGACACTGTTGCCGGACTACCGCTATCAGAACCGTTCGATCGTTGTCCTGAAAGACGGCCTTTACATCTGCGACAGCCATTACAAGCGAGAAGATTATGACGAAAACGTGTGGAGCTTCCAACGGTTTGACTTGATGAAGAAAAAATAAGAGGAGGTTTTTGATCTTTGGCTAAGCGCGGACAAGGTTATTTTTAGCACGGTTGTCCTTTCTGTCAAGCGAGCGGAAGCAAAAATTCCGTATATTTGTATCATTAACAAAAAATACAAAAAGGCCATGAAGTATAAATTATTAGTTCTCGACGTAGACGGGACGCTGCTCAACAATCAGAAAGAGATCAGCCCCCGTACCCTGGCTGCCCTTCTGAAGGTACAGCAAATGGGGGTACATATCGTATTGGCATCAGGAAGACCGACTAATGGAGTCATGCCCATCGCTGAAAAGCTGGAACTGAATCATTACGGAGGTTACATTCTTTCTTACAACGGCGGTCAGATCATCAACGTGCAGACCGGTGAACTATTATTCGAGAAGCGCATCGATCCGGAATGGATCCCCTATTTCGAAAAGAAAGCAAAGAAAAACGACTTTGCCATCTTCACCTATCACAAAGACTTCATCCTGACGGACAAACCGGATAACAAGTATGTCATCCAAGAAGCCAACCTGAACAAGATGCAGATTGTCGGTGTCGACAACTTTGCCGAAGCCGTCGATTTCCCGCCCTGCAAATGTATGCTGGCAAGTGACGACGAAGAAGCGCTCATCGGTTTGGAGAATCATTGGAAAAAACGCCTCGACGGTGTGCTGGATGCATTCAGGTCGGAACCTTATTTCTTAGAAGTCGTTCCCCAGTTCATCGACAAGGGAAACACTTTGGGCGTGCTGATGACCAAACTGTCCGTATCGCCGGAAGAAGTGATCGCGATCGGCGACGGCGTTTGCGACGTGACCATGTTGCAACTTGCCGGTGTCGGGATCGCGATGGGAAATGCGGAAGATTCGGTGAAGGCTTGTGTGGACAAGACGACACTCACCAACGAAGAAGAAGGCGTAGCCGTGGCCGTCGAACGGACAATCCTGGCTGAAATACGTCCGACGGAAGTACCGCTCGACCAGTTGAATATGCGTGCCAGACACGCTCTAATGGGAAACCTCGGCATCCAATATACATATGCATCCGAAGACCGTGTAGAAGCGACCATGCCGGTAGACGAACGCACCCGCCAGCCATTCGGCATCCTACATGGCGGGGCGACACTCGCATTGGCCGAAACGGTTGCCGGGTTAGGATCGATGATCCTGGCCAAACCAGACGAAATCGTGGTCGGTATGCAGGTCAGCGGCAACCACATGTCATCCGCCCATGAAGGAGATACCGTTCGCGCCGTCGGAACCATCATTCACAAAGGACGTTCTTCACACGTTTGGAACGTCGATGTATTCACATCCACAGATAAATTGGTATCATCCATCCGTGTAGTCAACAGCATATTAAAAAAGAAATGACACCAGACGAATTAAGGATTTGTAACGTAGTCGACACATTGATCAGAAAGAACCGGAGTTTTGCACTCTGGCGGATACCAGGAGAATCGCCTCGTTTCGCCATGCAAGCCTCCGGTTCTGCACGTATTCTTTATCATATCGAGGAACTGGACGAACAGAGTGGTTTCGTCATTGCTCCCTTCCATGTAAGCAAACAGCACCCAATCGTACTGATCCGGCCGGACATCCAGAAACTTCCGCCCGATGAGGAAACAAAAGTTTCATACTCGATGCCTGCGGAACAGGAATTCCATCATAGTGAAACGCTTGTCTCCTTCCCCGAAAACCCGAAGGAAGACTACAGCCGTCGTTTCAATGCCTTCATCGAACCGCTACGCCGAAAGCAGTTCGAGAAACTCGTGCTGTCGCGCTGCCAGACGATTCCGGCAGACAGAGCCAACTTCTCCCCTGCCGCCGCTTTCCTCAAGGCAATCAGACGGTACAAATATTCGTATGTTTATCTCTGCCATACACCCGAAACAGGTACATGGCTCGGATGTACGCCTGAAATCATCCTCTCCGGCGAGAAAGGAAAATGGCATACGGTCGCCCTTGCCGGCACCCAACCTCTCCAAAACGGGGAACTACCGATAGAATGGGACGACAAAAACAGGGAAGAACAGGAATATGTAGCCTTTTACATACGCAAACAACTGCAAGCATTAGGTATCAAACCGACAGAAACTCCTCCGATCCCGGTACGCGCCGGCGAATTGTCGCATTTGAGAAGCGACTTCAGCTTTCCACTGCCTGATAACAAAAAACTCGGCGAACTGTTGAAACGGCTCCATCCCACACCTGCCGTTTGCGGACTACCCAAAGAAGAGACGTATCGCTTTATCCGGGAGAACGAAGGCTACGACCGGAGCTATTATTCAGGCTTTATCGGCTGGCTGGCTCCCGAAGGAAAGAGCGATCTGTATGTAAACTTGCGCTGCATGAACATCTTGCGCGGATCATTTGTTTTATATGCAGGCGGAGGCATTCTTGCTTCTTCGGAGATAGAAAGCGAATGGCTTGAAACGGAAGCAAAAATGCAAACCATGAAGCGACTGATTAATTCAACTGACAATTGAGAATTCATAAATCATAAATAATATAACCCATGATAGCAAAAAAACTGACTGACCTCATAGGCAATACACCGTTGTTGGAGTTCTCAAACTTCAACGCAAGTAAAGGGCTGAAAGCGAAAGTAATCGGAAAGCTGGAATATTTCAACCCGGCAGGTAGCGTAAAAGACCGCATTGCATTGGCAATGATCGAAGATGCGGAAGAAAAGGGCTTGCTGAAACCGGGAGCAACAATCATAGAGCCGACCAGCGGGAACACCGGCGTAGGACTGGCTTTTGTCTCGGCCGCCAAAGGTTATAAATTGGTACTGACAATGCCCGAAACCATGAGCCTGGAACGTCGTAACCTACTGAAAGCATTAGGAGCCAACCTGATCCTCACTCCCGGAACGGAAGGGATGAAAGGTGCCATCGCCAAAGCGGAAGCATTGCGTGATGAAACACCCGGCTCCATTATCCTGCAACAGTTTGAAAACCCAGCAAACCCTGCCCGGCATGCTAAAACAACCGCACAGGAAATCTGGCGCGATACGGACGGCAAAGTCGATATCTTCGTCGCAGGAGTCGGAACGGGCGGTACGGTAAGCGGCGTTGGCAAAGGACTGAAAGCGCACAATCCGGATGTCAAAATCGTAGCTGTAGAACCGACCGACTCGGCTGTGCTCTCAGGCGGTAAACCCGGACCGCACAAGATACAGGGGATCGGAGCGGGCTTTATCCCTAAAACCTACGACAGCTCGGTGGTCGATGAAATCATCCAGGTAGAAGGAGACGACGCCATCCGCACATCACGCGAACTGGCACAAAAGGAAGGCCTGTTGGTCGGCATTTCTTCCGGAGCAGCCGTATATGCCGCCATGCAACTGGCCCGGCTCCCGGAGAACGAAGGGAAAACGATTGTAGCATTATTACCGGATACGGGCGAGAGATATTTGTCTACAGCATTGTATGCGTTCGAGGAATATCCGCTTTAAGAATTGACAATTGATAATTGTCAATTCTCCTTATAATCTTTCCGATAAGAACAAGTAGTCTCCGTCGGGAAATCTTTCGGGACTTTCTGGGTTACTTTTCCGGTTGCCGCCCATTCGGCGCCACGAAGCAAAAGCACCTGGAAGCCCGTACATTGCATTGCTATATTATCTTCCGTAGTAGCACCGGCATGGCCAAGCATCGTATGGAAGATGCGAGCATTCCCGTAATCGACCGTAAAGACCAGCGGTTCTTCACGACCAGAACCGTTTGTTTCCTTATCCGAATAGGCTGTGTACAAAATATCCCGGATATTGCCCGGTCCCCGCATACGGTCGTAAAGTTCATCTTTGGCATGACGCCATTTCAAAGGCAGGCCCTTCACAACCGGATGCACCTTGTCACGCCCGTTCAGCACATATTCGTGCTGGCGTCCATGAGAACCACCCGGACCCGCCGAACTGTCCTTGACCAGTTTTCCGTCCTTCCAATACACATAAGGGCCGGAATTCTCATTACGTCCTTCCCAACCACCCAAAGCACAGATCTTATTGAACTCCGGCCATTTGGAGAAAGCATTGTCGGCTGCATGATAAATGACAACACCACCGCCGTTCTGCACATATTCCAGGAAGCGGCGGTTCGTCTCCTCCGGCCACGAATCTCCGTTATAGTCCAGTACTACCAACTGGTAAGGGCTAAAGTCGAGCACAAAACCGGACATATCCTTGCCCTGTTCGGGAGAGATAGCAAAGTCCACATCAAAACGACCGGAATTTTCCAGGATTTGTTTCAGCACAACATGGCTCACCTGCCAGTTATGGTTGTTTTGTCCTGTGATCAGTAATGTTTTAATCGGTTTACGCGCCGAAACCGTACAGGCTAACAAGAGGGAAAAGACAACAAAAAACAGCTTCCCAAAATGTAAATGTCTCATGGTACTTTATGGTTTAAAGATTTGTTTGAGGCAAATGTACTAAATCAATATGAAATATGTACTTTTGTGGCCTTAAGAAAAAATACATCCATGATGAAATATTTATCCCGAATATTATTGATAACATTCGTATTTGTTTTTTCAGCCACTTATAGCCATGCCGAGAGTTGGCGCGACAAAACAGAACTGCTCATATATTCTCCGCGCTATTTCGGTCCGAACGCCTTTCCGATCCCGGAAATGAGGGACGGACAGGTGAGCGAGCGGTACGAAGTGGAAGTACGGGGCGAATACCATTATTATACGGGTGACAAGACCTGGGACATCGTGGGGCGTGCCCTGCTGCCCTTCTTCAGGGGGCGCGCGGGAATCGAAGTGAACTGGTGCTTCAAGGAAAAATATAAGATGACACCGGAAACGCGTGACGAACGCTTTGCCGTGGATACGGAAAGCCCGATCAAATATAACGGCGACATCGTTATCAGCTCCTTTTTCCAAGTCCTGAAAAGCGAGAAATGGGTAGATGCGACCATTAGCGCCAATATCAAGACAGCCAGCGGAGGCCGCCTGTGCGACGCCCGTTTTACCGATGCCGCCTCCTACTGGTTCGACGTAAACGTGGGGCGTAACCTGTGGAAAAGTGCCGACGGGAAGGCCTCGATCCGTATGCAGGCGCTCGCCGGGTTCTATTGCTGGATGACGAACGACATGGTGCATCGCCAGAACGACGCCATCTCATACGGAGTCGGGTTCACCGGTAAATACAGAGGCTTCACGCTCGCCACCAACCTGGCCGGGTTTTACGGATACGAAAACAACGGTGTGATATTATTTGCGGGTTCTTTCTTACTGACTTCCATTTTGGAATAC
>OGZW01004160.1_pt1 | contig 10266 bp, 18 predicted proteins | sample 1577001 | NCBI WGS metagenome assembly OGZW01 (sample SAMEA3541519, study PRJEB24748) | human gut metagenome | biome: human gut; feature: human-associated habitat; material: faeces | place: China | collected 2012
ATGTGAATATTTTCTCCCGGCGGTTGTAAGTGATCTTTTAGCAGAAGACCGCGCTGCAGTGAAAGTACTTGAGTCCGAAGATAAGTGGCACGGAGTTACTTATAAAGAAGATAAGCCGGTCGTCGTAGAAGCGATACAGTCTCTGAAAGATTCGGGCTTATATCCGCAGCATTTGTGGGATTAGTCTTAATGCAACATTTTTACTATAAGATGATATAAAAATATAAAGCTATTTTGTAGGATGAGTGGTAAGATGTGCATGTAAAATAAAACGGCAGTAAAAAGGAAAACTGCAATAGACAGAACCTTGAACGGTATCTGAAATATTTACGAGGAGGAAACAGATATGTCAATCTTAGTAACAGGCGGCGCCGGATTTATCGGCAGCCATACATGTGTGGAATTGTTAAATGCAGGGTATGATGTGGTCATCGTAGATAATTTATATAACGCATCGGAAAAAGCGGTAGATCGCGTGAAAGAGATCACAGGAAAAGATCTGAAATTTTATCAAGTAGATATCCGCGACAGAGAAGGGCTTAATGAAGTGTTCGACAAAGAAGATGTAGAGTCGGTAATTCATTTTGCCGGACTTAAAGCGGTAGGGGAGTCTGTGCAGAAGCCTCTCGAATATTATGAAAACAATATCGGAGGAACGATCACTCTTTGTGATGTGATGAGAAGTCATGGAGTAAAAAACATTATTTTCAGTTCTTCGGCAACAGTATACGGGGATCCGGCATTTATTCCGATCACGGAAGAGTGTCCAAAGGGTGTGTGTACAAATCCATATGGATGGACAAAATGGATGTTAGAGCAGATTTTGACAGATCTTCATACGGCAGATCCGGAGTGGAACGTAGTGCTTCTTCGCTATTTCAATCCGATCGGAGCTTTTTTTGAAAAAAATTAAACTTTTTTTAGTGAACTTTCAAAACTATAGGTTTTAAGCCGTTTTCATAACAAAAAACTGTCGATTTTTTTAATCGACAGTCAAAAATTACGCATTTTTATGAAAAACTTTTTTATAAAAAATCATACTGACACTGCAAGTTATAATTTCTGTAACCGGAAAAGTGAGCCATACATAATTAAGTCTTGCGAACGAAAATACCCAAGCAAGAGGAACAAGAAGTACAACTTGTCTTAGCACTGTTATAAAAATACTTTCCTTACCTTTTCCGATAGCCTGAAACAAAATAGGGAATGTAAGCGAGAGTGCGGCGGGTACGAAGCTTGCTCCGATTATTCGGAAAGCCACATTACCTATATTCAAAACTTCTGTATCATTTGAGAATATTCCGATTGACTGTTTTGGCAAAAGCACAAATATCGCCACTCCTAAAAGCATAAATGCGGCAGATACGGCAACAGTTTCCCAAAACACGCGTTTACATCTGTCTTTTCTGTTTATCGCATAATTAAAGCTCAATACAGGCACTATGCAGACGCCGAGAGCATTAAGCGGAATAAAGAAAAAACTTTGAAGTTTATAATAAATACCAAGCACGGTTACGGATGCATCAGAGAATGACGCAAGAAGTACGTTCAGTCCGAGAATATATACAGTCCACAATGCTTGCATAATAATATTCGGCAGTCCTGCTGCATATATTTGTTTTACATACGTCAAAAATATATTTAATTTCGGCGGTTTATAAAATCCTTTAATACCAGTTATGACGGCGGCGAGCGACTGACCTATGACAGTTGCAATAGCCGCACCTGCGACACCCATCGGTTTAATTCCGAACATTCCGAAAATTAAAATAGGGTCGAGTACGATATTTGTCAATGCACCGACAATCTGAGCAATCATAGGTGTTTTCATATCTCCTTGTGACTGCAAAATCTTTGTCCAAGTGCTTTCAAGGAATATTCCCAAGCTGAAAATTCCGATTATTCTACCGTATGTAATAGTATACTCATGTACAATTTCAGATTCTGCCGAGATTAAGGCATACGGTTTTATGATGAAAAATGAAATTAAAGCGAATATGAACCAACTCACAACAGCCATAACAGTTCCTATTCCGGCGGTGTTAATCGCTTTGGAAGTTCGATTTTGACCGTAAAACCGTGCCATAACGGTATTGACGCCGACACCTGTTCCGACTGCAACGGCACATATCAAAAGTTGCATAGGGTATATTACAGAAAGTGCCGTCAGTGCGTATCCTGAGAATTTACCGATGAAAAAACTGTCTACTATATTATATAAAGATTGAATAAGCTGTGCCAGCATAACGGGCGGCGCAAGCTTAAATAAAATTTTCATTGTTTTTTCAGTGCCGAAATACTGATTATCCGAAGGTGCTTTACTCATATATATGCTCCTTTGTATATTTTTTGCATATCAAGTATAGCACCTTTCAAAGTGAATTGCAATAAAAAAGCACCGAACAAAGTTTAATTTATTCAGTGCTTTTTTATTTCAAATGAAATCTTCGATAACATCTCTTAAATGATGTAATGAAAGTTCGTTTTCATTACAAACATTCACAAATTTTTCGGCGTCATCCTTACATGGAAAAACATCTGAAACAAAAGTTATTAGTTCGTGAGCCTGTGTATTATAAGCACCTATCCCATAGGTGATGTATTCTCCCATACATAAATCACACATTTTTTCTTCAATCACTCCGTAGTTTACCATTTTATACTTCTCCTTTTATCCTTTTGTATGATGAAATTATAGCATAAATAAACGTAGAAATATGAATTTATTGAAAATGAAGGTGTTTACGATGAATTTGACAAAAAATACATATTTGTGGTATAATTATGATAGAATAATTCCTTGTGAGGTGAACACAAAAAGTGGATATTGCAGTTTGTGATGACAATCTAAGTGATAGGGAAATAATCCGTCAGCAACTAAGTATCTATTTCTCAGATAAATTTATTGAATACAATATTGATAGCTATGAAAACGGCGTTAATTTAATTTATTCGATAGAAGATGGAGAGTATTATGATATAATATTTCTTGATATGTATATGGACAAGTTAAACGGAATACAAGTTGCGGAAAAGCTTAGAAATATGAATTATAAAGGTAAGATTATATTTCTTACCGTAACGTCAAAATATGCGGTTGAAAGTTATGACGTTGAGGCGAGCGGCTATTTGGTTAAGCCGCACGATATAGATAAAATCAGCATGGTACTTGACAGAGTGCTGAGCAATTATGAAAATGTGCATACATACCAAATAAAAAAACGCAATTCCGTAATTCAAGTGTTGTACAGTGAGATTGAATATATTGAGAGCAGTAATTCAAAATGTATTCTTCATCGCACAGACGGAAACGAGTACACAATATATAAGAAACTTAATGATATTGAGGAAGAAATAAATCATAGAGCGTTTTTGAGATGTCATCAGAGTTATCTTGTTAATATGAACAAGATAGAGAGTGTTGAGAATGATTTTACAATGAAATCGGGCGATGTTGTGCCGATAAGAACTCGAAATTTGAATGAAATAAAAAAAGAATACTATAATTATATTGAATACAGAGGTAATATTGCAGGAACAACCAAGAGACTGAAAATTTTTTATGATAAAGTCGGAGGTGATTTTGAAGTAGTCAAAAGAAGACTCATTGATGAAAAATATGTTGTCCGCTTTGTACAGTGTTTCAAAAACGATACCGCTTTTAATGAATTGAAAAAGGCTTTGAATGAAGAATTGTATGAAAAAGCGTATCTTTGTGCGCATACTCTAAAAGGCTCGTCAGTAAGTCTTGATTTTGGAAAACTTTATAAGGCAAGTTCGGCTCTTACGGAAACTCTTTATAACATTAATCATAATGGAGAAGATTGTGATAAAATTTTGATTGATAAGCAATTTGGGGAAGTTGCAAAAGAATATAAAAATGTTATTAATAGTATGCAAATAATAGAAGAAGACTGACATTGTATTAAAATCTCGTTTAATGAACTCAATATAGTTCTGCATAAATATAGTTCTAAGAGACTATATTTTGTTTTTGTACAAAAAAATATCCGAACCGAAGTTCGGATATTACAACTTGTGGTACGCGATCAGGGGTTCGAACCCTGGACACCCTGATTAAGAGTCAGGTGCTCTACCAACTGAGCTAATCACGCATATTCAGTTTTAATGTCTGACGACAAATAATATAATAGCACATTAAAATTATTTTGTCAATACTTTTTTGCAAAAAATATTGTTTTTTATAGAAAAACAAAAAAATATCCGAACCGAGGTTCGGATATTGTAACTTATGGTACGCCCGGAGGGATTCGAACCCCTTAAATATTTAATGAATATGCGGTTTCTGAACATATCTGACTAATGCTTGACTAATTCATAAATGTATTTAATTTTTCCACGGTTTCTTTAAAGTGATTTGTACGAATATGTGTATAAATATTTCTTGTAACCGAAATGTCACTATGCCCTAATAAATGTTGAGCATCTTTTACGTCTATCCCTGCTTCAAAAAGTATTGTTGCGTAAGTATGACGCAACTGATGAGCTGTTATATCAAGTCCTGTTTCTTTTTTATATTTATCCCAACGGCGTTGAAAAGCTGAATAACCGAGCGGCTTTGTACCGTCAATCGAAAATATAAAATTTTCATCTTTTCCTTTAGGAAGTTTATCTGCTAATACATCAAGCAAAACCACTTTGCGAGTGCCGTTTTCTGTTTTAGTGCCTTTAATATGAGGGACGTTGCTTTTATGATATACAGATTTATAAACATTAATTTCTTTATTATCGAAATCAATATCTTTAAACTGTAAAGCAAGAGCTTCGCCCTTTCTTAATCCGGTGTATAACAAAAAATATGGAAACAAACCAAAAGAACAATTTAGACTATTTTTCACTGCTTCGGTTTCTTCTTCTGTAAGAGGTTGTCGTTTGATAGCTGACTTGCCTTTCGGAGGACTGATATATCTTGTAGGGTCATTTTCAACATAACCTTTTATATAGGCGTATTTAAAAACTAATCGGACTATGGATAATTGGTCTTTTATAGTTTTTGTTGCGTAATCTCTTGTTACGTAATAGTCTAAATATTGCTCAATATCGATAGGCTGTATTTCTTTGATATATCTATCATCAAATTCTTCTATTGCGTGACTAAGTAAAATTTTATATCTTTTTGCGGTATTATACTCTATCTTAGGAAAATGTTCTTCTTCCCATTCTTCTGCAACTTCGCCAAATAGCTTGCCTTTTTCCTCTTGCTTTGTGTAAGAAAGTATTTGACGATTTATATCACGTTCAGCTTGCTGTTCTGTTGTCTTGCTACTATAAAAGTATAACCGTTTACCATTTATTGTGACGACTTTTAAGTATCTTCCGTCTTTTCTCTTTTTCATTTTAATACACTCCTTTTAAAATTAGGTATTGCAAAAACAGAGTGTATATGATACAATAATTTTGCGAATATGTGTATCATATGCAATACACTCTATATCTTATTCTCCGACTGTTGGTAGCGGTCGGAGAATTTTTTATTTCTTTTTCGGTGCGAAATGACCGACAAGTAATTTGCCGTCGGGTTCTTCTGACATCACTTGATAAAATTGCTTATCAGGTAATTTTTCAAAATCTTCTTTTGATATGCACCTGATATTATCAAATACAGGTATTCTTACGCCTTTAACTTCTTCATACATTTTAACTTCCTCCTATAATTCAATATCTTCTTTTGAGTTACATTTAGGGCAAATAACAGATAAATTCGGTATTGTTGTTTGACCTTTTGGCATATTATATTTTACTTTAAATGTTTTGCCGCAGTGAGAGCAAGTGTGATTGAAAAGTAATTGCTTTTGGTTTTCTTGAAATGACGATAACATTATATCGAATAATTCTTTTGTTATAAATTCATAGCGTGGAGTATCGTTTTCTGATAATTCATAGCAATAAATACCATTAGTTTTTTTATCTAATTCTTTATTTAATAGCTCTCTATTTTCGGGAGTTACTTTTATAACGTCTTGCATATAACCTTTGCCAAGCGACAATATATGAAATGTTACATATTCATCATCGTTTGAATTAACAGTGTTTGATGTTGTGTTATTCTCATTGTTATATTCAGTATTTTTTGTAGATTGACGTTTTAGCATAATCAATAGACAAATTGGAACTGATGTAGTCAGCAAAAATTGTATTATAGCAAGTGTAACATTGATTTGCTCTATTTCAAACGATATTTTATCAAGACCTTCTTTATGATGTTCATAGTTTTTAATTTTGTCAATGCCAGTCCAACTGCGTTCAAGAACAACAGAATGCGGTACATTTTGAGCCGATACATATGTTTTAATTCTTGTGTATGGTGTAAAAAAGCAAAGTTGAATAACAATAAGAATTACATATAATATCGCTATATAGATAATCTTTATCTTTTTCATATAATTTTCCCCCTGTACATATGTGACTATTTATTCAAGAGAATCATTATGTCGCAAATAACATTCAACAAAAGCCATTCAAAGCATAGTATAAGTTTAATTGTATTGAAAATCGGAAGTTGAAGTATAACAGCTATTACAATACCGATTATACAAGATATTATGTGTATGATAATAGTAAATAGGCTTAGGTGTTTAAAAAATGTACTTCCTATAACAAAAAGGAATGATACATTTAATAACCAATATGCTGGAGCGAAATATCCGACAATACCCAATATAGGAAGTATAATATCCAAACCGAAAGTTAATAAAATTATTACAAATTCCATTTTTATTCTCCTTGTATAACAATCGTAGCAATAGAAATATTATAATTAAAATCCGACTTTACATTCAACAACTTTTCCTACTATTTCAATACTATCTTGCTTTAAGTCGTAAATTTGTGTTTGATGTTCAGGATTGTAGGATTGTGGCATAAGCATTACAATATTTTTTTCTTGCTTAAAACGCTTTACTGTAAAAGTGTCGTGATTAACACGAACAGCGGCAATCTCACCGTTCTCGACAGTTGGTTGTACGCGAACAGTTACAAGACTTCCATCGGGAATATTTGCGGCAGTCATACTATCGCCTTTTACCTTTAATGCGAAATATTTGCCGCCGTGATTTAATTCCGTATAAGTGTATCCTTCGATATTCTCTTCTGAGAATATCGGCAGACCTGCCGCAATATCTCCTAAGATAGGTATTCTGTGCATTATAGGATTATAAGGGATTGCTCCTTCTGGTAATGACGAAACATCTTTCATAGGAACATCTTCCCCCATTAGCCAAGGTATAGAAACGTTTAGAATATTTGCATAAGCATCTAATCGTTTCTGCTTTGCTACATATTTACCCGACTTATATTGGCTCATTACACTTTCGGGAGTGTCCGTAAGCCTGCATAGTTCGGCGGCACTCATACCATTATATTTTAAAGCCTCTTTTAAACGTTCAGCAAATGTAGATTTCATTTCATTTCACCTCTCTTACAAGTATTATACAATAAACTTTGCAAAAACGCAATGTTTTTTTGAAAAAAAATAAAAAAACTTTGCAAAACCTATTGACTTTGCAAAAACAAAGTGCTATAATAACTTTGCAAACACAAAGTAAGGAGGTGTTAAAGTGTATAATTACAGTAAGCTTTTAGGTAGAATTAAAGAAAAAGGTTTTACTTTAGAAGCATTAGCGAAGAAGATAGGTCTTAATGTATCTACTTTAAGCAAGAAACTCAACAATAAAAGCGAATTTCATCAAGATGAAATCAAAAAAATATGCAGAGTGATTGATATAGAAATGTGTGATATAGGAACCTATTTTTTTTGTCAAGATACTTTGGTTTTGCAAAGTAAAAACCAAATAGGGAGGTAGAAAATATGGATAGTAAAAAACATAAACGTTTTTTATGGATACAAACAATTACATCATTAGTGGCTTTGATAATAGCTATCATTTCATTATTGATACGATTAAAGCAATAATAGCTGTAATTAATGCTAATCCAGAGATTATAGTGTTTATCCATTCGTGAATATTGTGCGATTTCTTTTCAGTTTCTGATGTAAGAAGATTTTCGATATAAGCTATACCTTGTTCAGTAAGATATATGAGTTTAGGTTGGTATAGTTGGGAAGAGTCAATAAAAATTAACTTGTTTTTTAACAAGGCTTGAATAACTTTATCCTCAATGTTTACATTGAAATGTTTGTATAGCTCATTTTCATTAATTCTTTTATCGGGATAAAGATATTTCAATATACATACTTGTCGATTGCTTAACATAAATATCACTCCTTAAAACTTGTAAAAGCAGATATAGAAAATTATAGCACAATGTGGATAGCAAAACAAGAACAGAAAGTAAAAACTAAATAAGGAGCAGAAAAATGGTTGATAAAGAAACATTAGGTCAATACGCAAAAATAGTAGTAGAAACAGATGAAGAAAACCCTGTAACCATTGCGGTTATACAATCTAATTCCGTAGATACCGTCAAAGGTTACAGAGTAAGATTAACACCTAAATATAATTAGTAAAGGAGTGAAAAGAATGATAGTAATGATAGCGATTGCTTGCGGCACTCTCGCTGCTATAGCGTTTCCAGTGTCGGTTGTAATGTTGGTAAAGAGTTTCTTGCAGAAGTGGAGGTGAACGAAATGGCACTTGAAAAGCCCTCGTATAGGGACAACCTTGAAAGAATTAAAGAGGTTTATCCCAATAAAGAAATGCTGAACGTCAAAAACGTAGCAACGTTCTGCGGATTGAATAGAAAAACAGTATTAGAGCTATTTGGCTTTAATAAAGGATATATCTCTGTCGCCAAGTTAGCAAGAGAGATGTCATAAAAATTAAATACCTTGCAGGCAGACACGGACCATCCGTGGTACTTGTTTTACCTTCCATAAAAAAATAGTTCCTTTCGTTTTATTTTGTTGCGGACGGTCTATGTGTGCCTGTGAGGGCGGAAAGTGAGGAATAATATATGAAAAAATATGAATTGACTGATGAAACAATAGAGGTGTATGGAACAGCATTACACAGAATTAAAGCTCTAAAAGATTTTGGTAATGTAAAAAAAGGAGAGCTTGGAGGTTATGTTGAAAGCGAACGCAATTTATCTCAAGAAGGTAACTGTTGGGTGTACGGCAATGCGTGGGTGTACGGCAATGCGTGGGTGTGCGGCAATGCAGAGGTGTGCGGCAATGCAAAGGTGTACAGCAATGCAGAGGTGTGCGGCAATGCAAAGGTGTACAGCAATGCAAAGGTGTACAGCAATGCTTTGGTGTGTGGCAATGCAAAGGTGTGCGGCAATGCAGAGGTGTGCGGCAATGCAGACTATATAACAATAAAAGGATTAGGTTCAGTGTGTAGGAATACAACCATTTTTAGAACAAAGGGTAAAAATATAGCTGTTAAATGCGGTTGTTTTTACGGAACATTAGCCGAATTTGTTGACAAGGTAAAAGAAACGCACGGTAATAGTAAGTTTGCCAAAGAATATCTTGCGTTAATTGATTTGGTAAAAATCCACTTCGAATTGGAGGAATAACATATGTATGTTATAGGAGTAGCGTTGTTTAGCTTTGGAGTGGGGTTATTCGGTGGTTGGAAGTTAATGAGAGAGGATGATAAGAAATGAATTTGATAATGAGGATATGGAACAGTCTAAATGAGAAAGGTCGTAAAGCGTGGGTTGATACCGGTAAAGCAATGGCTGATATGAAAGGCGGTATATATGCTGCAGAGGAACAACCACAAACACGTAGTCACAAGTTTGACGAAAAGACCAACAGACAGATAGACCAAGTGATTGCATTGGTGAATGGCAAATGAAAAATGCAGAATATATCATTGCGGTAACAATGTTTTCAATGTTGCTGATAGCATTTGAAATAATCGTGATGATGAATATAGGAGGATAACAAATGACAGCAGGTCAGATAAGTAAGCTACATAATTTATGCTTACAGATTAATTTGTTGGCGGCAAAACGTGACGACGCACCTGTCGTGATATACACAATGGTAGGTGACAATAAGTTTGCACCGGTTATATGTATAAGCGTGTATGAGGGTAAGCCGTTTAAAGAAATTATGTCGTTGTGTATTCCGACTGACAAAACAGTCGATAAGAAATACAGATTACAATTAAAAATGTTGGATGACATCAAGAAAAAGTTGGAGGTGAAAGAAAATGAATAACTACTACATCACATTCAGCAGTGAGGGACAACCATTTAAGGGCGGTTGGATAATCATCGAGGCGGAAACAATAGAGCAAGCGTGCAAGATTTTCAGAGCGATGTATCAATACA
>OGZW01004163.1_pt1 | contig 10260 bp, 6 predicted proteins | sample 1577001 | NCBI WGS metagenome assembly OGZW01 (sample SAMEA3541519, study PRJEB24748) | human gut metagenome | biome: human gut; feature: human-associated habitat; material: faeces | place: China | collected 2012
GCAGCTTATCGGACGAAATCAGAACGTAGCCGAACATGAACTCGTTCCACGCATTGATGAACGCATACAGACCGGTCGAAATCAGACTGGGAATCGAAACCGGAAGAATGACGCGGATCAGCGTCTTTGCTTTGGAGCAGCCGTCGATCTCGGCGGCTTCCTCCAGGTCGATCGGTACCGTGTCAAAAAAGCTGCTCATCATAAAGGTGCAGAGCGGAATGACGAACGTGGTGTATGCCAGCACCAGAGAAATGTGCGTCTCCAGCATATGCATCTGCTGCATGATCATATACAGAGGTACCAGAAGAAGAACGCCCGGAATCATCTGCGACAGCATCATCATGAAGTTCGAAGTCTTCACGATGCGCTTGCGGTAGTAACGGCTCAGCGCATAGCCGGCCAGCACCGCAATGATCATGGAGATGAGCGTTGCGGCGAGGGAAACGACAAAGCTGTTCTTAATATAGGTAAGAAAGCCGTTATCGACCAGCACGCGACGGAAGTTATCGATCGTTGGATTGTCGATCAGCAGCGAAGGAACTGCCGAACGGATCTCATCCTTCGGTTTCAATGCAGAAATCAGCATCCAGAAGAATGGGAAAACACAGATGACCGCCAGAATGCTGATCAGAATGTAGGTAACGGCGGAAACAGCCGCCCTTGTTTTTTTACTGCCCATTTTTTCCGCCCCTTTCTCAGCCTGCCTGGCTGTTGATTTTTTCTCGTTTGCGGTAATAGAATACGAACAGGATCGTCATGACCGTAAACATCATGGTAGACAGCGCGGACGCTGCGCCGACATTGAACTTTTTCATCGAATAGCGATAGATCATGATCGGCAGCGTTTCGGTAGCGTAGTTCGGGCCGCCCTCTGTCATGACCCAGATAAAGTCGAAGTTGATCGCGGTCCAGATGACATGGATGAATACGATGACCAGCGATACCGACTTCAGCTGCGGCAGCGTAATGCGGAAGAAGCGGGTGAACATGCCCGCGCCGTCGATCGCCGCTGCCTCCGACAGGTCGCCGGGAATCGACTGCATCGCAGCCAGGAAAGAAATCGTGTAGTACGGGAAGCTGCGCCAGATATTTACGAAAATGACTGTCGCCATAGCAAATCTGGCGTCGCCGAGGAAGTTTATCGGAGCCTGGACGATATGCAGATGAGTCAGCAGGTAGTTTACAATGCCGAAATCTGTATTGAGCATCCAGTCCCATGTCATGCCTGCAACGATGATCGGAACCAGCCAGGGAATAAAGACGCAGGTTCGGAAAATCGCGCGGCCCTTGAATTTCTGATTCAGCAGAACAGCTGCCAGCATGCCGACGATATACTCACCGGCTACCGAGCACACTGTCCAGATTACGGTGTTTTTCGCATCATTCCAGAAGTGTTCATCATTGAGAATTGTCTTGAAGTTATCCAGACCTGCAAATCCGGAAACATTGGGCTTTATCAGGTTTACCTGAGAAAACGCATCATGGATTACCTTGCCCAGCGGATAGGCAATCATTACCGCCAGAAACAGCAGAGCGGGCGCCAGCATGATCCAGGCTGTCCGGTTGTCTCTTTGGTCGCGTGTTAAGTATTTTTTCTTCTTTTCCGGCATATTTCTCCACCTTTCTCCAGGATTAAGAGTATGCATACCGGAACGGCTTCCGCTCCGGTATGCACCATTTTCTTTTTACGAAGCGCTCAGCTCGCCGGACTCTTCCAGAGAAGTGTTGACTGCATCGGCCAGCCACTCTGCTGCTGCCTGCGGCGTCATGCCCTCCTGAAGGACCTTAGCGATGGAATCGATCATGGCCTGAGAAATACTGCCCAGCGTTACCGGCGGGAATGCAACGCCGTTATCGGACAGAGCCTGGAAGTCCTCGGTCCACTTGCCCGGAACGGTTACATCGGAACGCGGAGATGCGCTGGAGTAAACGTCCTGCTGCCATTCCTTGCCGCATACGTAGGTCGCAAAGTCGAATGCTGCGTCGTTGTTCTTGCTGGTGTTGAACAGGAACAGCGGCTTCAGCTCCATGTAGGTTGCCGGCGTGCCGCCTTCCGGTACCGGAATCGGCTCTACGGTAACATCGGACATCACTTCCGGATTGGCGTCCTCTTTTTCCTGGAGCCAGTTGCCGGTTACGTAGCTGGCGGAGAAGCCGTTGACGAAGTTGTCGTCGGTCTCTTCATAGCCGAAGCTCTTGGAGTTCGGATCGACAACGCCGCTGTCGATGCAGTCCTTATAGAACTGGAACACGTCTGCCGCTGCGGCCAGCTGGTCTGCATTATCCTTCCAGGTATTCTTGTACATGCCGTCATCCTGCAGCGAGCAGATCTCAAGGCCCTTCTGCGCCAGATAAACGATCATTTCCTGCGGAGCACGCACGCCCGTGCAGGCCAGCGCATACGGATAGGTGCCGGTCTTATCCTTGAAATCCGTCATGGAAAGCACATCGTCCCAGGTAGCCGGTACGGACGCGCCGCCCTTTTCCATGATATTCTCGTGGCACAGATAAGCGCGAACCGTCATTTCGTACGGCACACCGATGATCTCATCGCCGATGGACATACCCTTCATGACCGCGTCGCTCAGTACGGAAGCGTCGTCCCAGTTTGCGTAGCGGTCGGACAGGTCCTCCAGAATGCCCATGCTGTGGAATTCGCCGGTCCACTCGGGCAGGCCCCACGCAACGTCCGGCGTATTGCCGCCCGCAGCCGCGGAGAGGATCTTGTCATGCAGCATGTCATAGGAGAACTCGGTATAGTTGACCTTGACGCCGGTCTGCTCCTCATACTGTGCTACCAGCTTCTTTACGTTTTCGCGCTGCGAATCCGACAGGTTAGACGACCAGACCTCAAGCGTCGTGCTGCCGTCTGCGCTGCTGCCGCCGTTAGAAGACGAACCGCCGCATGCCGCCAGCGAAAGTGCCATGCTGGCTGTCAGCACGCCTGCCAGAGCTCTTTTCCACATTTTTCTCATTTTTCATACCTCTTTCTCTGTTTTTGTCCTGTTATCTCTTCTACTCTACTTCTCTGCTGCTTATTCCGCCCTCCTTATGCGCTGCCGTCCAGCAGGCGACGGCGTTTTTATTTTCAGGCCTTCTGACCGTAATAAGCGTTTTTGCCGTGCTTGCGCAGATAATGCTTGTCCAGCAGCTCCTGCTGCATCGGCTGCACGGTATTGTTGGAAACCAGCAGGTCCTGCCATGCCATCAGCGCACATTCCTCCAGCACAACGGCGTTTTCTACCGCCTTTTTCGGCGTCGCGCCCCAGGTGAACGGGCCATGGCTGTGAACGATGACCGCCGGGACCTGATTCGGGTTTTTATCGCGGAAGGTCTCGACAATCACCTTGCCGGTCTCCTTCTCGTACTCGCCCGCGATCTCTGCCGGCGCTGCGGGAAAGGGTGTGCAGGGGACCGCACCGTAGAAATAGTCGCCATGCGTCGTGCCGAGCGCCGGAATCGGCATGCCGGCCTGCGCAAAAGTCGTTGCCCAGCGGGAATGCGTATGTACGACGCCGCCGATATCCGGGAAGGAGCGATACAGTTCGATGTGCGTCGGGGTATCCGAGGACGGGCGAAGCGAACCTTCGACAACCGTTCCGTTCAGATCAACCACGACCATATCATCCGCCGTCATGTCCTCATATTCCACACCCGACGGCTTGATAACGATCAGGCCCTTTTCCCGGTCGATACCGGATACATTACCCCAGGTAAATGTGATGAGCTTGTGCTTTGGGAGCAGGAGATTGGCTTCCAGCACCTCTTGCTTGAGCTGTTCCAGCATAGCGTCTCTCCCCTCCTTATTTCAGCTTCCATGCCAGATCGGACACGAGCAGCTGCTGCTTGAGTGCCGAAATGGTGGTATCCTTCGTAATATGAACAAATTCAATGCCCATGATCTCTGCCCAGTCTTCCATCTGCTCAGCGGTAACGGCATAGGAGAGCACCGTATGATGTGCACCGCCTGCCATGATCCATGCGTGGATACCGGTTTTCAGATCCGGCATACCCTTCCACATAACGCGAGCTACCGGCAGATTGGGCATTTCGTAAATCGGCTTGATGCATTCAATATCCTGTACAATCATGCGGAGACGGCCGCCCATATCGATCAGCGAAACGACAATGGCGTTGCCCGGATGTCCCTCAAAGACCAGACGTGCCGGTGCGGCCTTGCCGCCGATACCCAGCGGATGCACCTCGATGCGCGGCTTTTCCGCCGCAACAGACGGGCAGACCTCCAGCATATGCGCACCGAGCGAAAGCTCCTTGCCCGGTTCGAGGTCGTAGGTATAATCCTCCATGAAGGCCGTTCCGCCCGGGACGCCCTCGCTCATCTGCTTCATGATGTGCGTCAGCGCGGATACCTTCCAGTCGCCCTCGCCGCCGTAGCCGTAACCCTTTGCCATCAGGTCCTGCGAAGCAATGCCGGGAAGCTGTTCCATGCCCCAGAGATCCTCAAAGGTATTGGTATATGCACCGCAGCCGTGCTCATCCAGCATTTTCTGAATGGCGATCTCCTCGCGCGCCTGGTAGCGGACGGTTTCCATGTCATCGGTCGCGAACTCGTAATTCTGCTGATATTCCTTCATCAGGCTGTCGATTTCCTGCTCACTTACCTGATTCATCACTTCAACAAGATCGCCGACTGCATAGGTATTCACCTGCCAGCCGAGCTTCATCTGTACTTCGACCTTATCGCCTTCGGTCACCGCGACCTGACGCATATTATCGCCAAAGCGCATGACCTTCAGCTCGCGGCTTACGGCCGCGCCTACTGCGGCACGCATCCAGCCACCGATTTTTTCCTGTACATCTGCATCTTCCCAGTATCCTGCAACGATCTTGCGCGGCAGACGCATGCGCGCTGCGATGAAGCCGTGTTCGCGGTCGCCGTGCGCCGACTGGTTCAGGTTCATGAAATCCATGTCGATGCCTTCGTTCGGAATGTTGCGGTTGAACTGCGTTGCGAAGTGGCAGTACGGCTTCTGGAGCACCGACAGTCCGCCGATCCACATCTTAGAAGGCGAAAACGTGTGCATCCAGACGATCACGCCCGCGCAGCGGCTGTCGGCGTTTGCCGCTCGCATTACCTCCGTGATTTCATCCGGAGTCTTTGCTACCGGCTTCAATACCAGCGAGCAGGGAAGCCTGCCCGACCGGTTCATTCCCTCCGTCATGATCTGCGCGTGTTCCTTTACCTGACGGAGCGTTTCTTCACCGTATAAATGCTGAGAGCCTACAATCAGCCAAAATTCATAATCCTTCAGTGCCATGCGGTATCTTCCTTTCTGTTTTTCCCTGCGTTTTTCATACCGCCTGTATTGCGGTTTCCTCAACAGCCAGAAGTCCCTGATATGCGTGCATATAAGCGGTAAATCCGGCAATGTCCGCGGGAGCCGGATCCTTTTCGATGATTGGCATATCCGTAAAGACGTTCTGTTCCATGTACTGCGCCAGTGTCATTCCCTCTCCGCTCAGCATATATTCCGCCAGCAGCGCGATACCCCACGCGCCTCCCTCGCCGGCGTTTTCCATAACCGATACAGGAACACCTATCGCAGCAGCCATGATTTTCTGCCCTGCCTCCGGTGTCTTAAACAGACCGCCGTGACCCATCAGCCGATCCAGCTTGACGGATTCTCCTTCGGTCAGCAGCTCCATTCCTATTTTAAGGGTTGCCACAGCAGAATACAACTGTGCGCGCATAAAGTTTCCGAGCGTCAGGCGGCTTTCCGGACGGCGTACCAGAAGAGGCCGTCCCTCCTCCATGTCAACGACCGGCTCACCCGACAGATAGTTGCAGCACAGAAGGCCGCCGCCGTCTTTTTCTCCCTCCGCCGCTTTGGAATATAGCAGCGAATAAAGTCTGTCATCACTCAGATCGCTTCCGATGCAGTGTGCGAACTCCTGAAGCATGCCTGCCCATGCGTTGATCTCCGAGGTGCAGTTGTTGCAGTGCACCATGGCAACCGGCTTGCCATCCGGCGTCGTCACCATGTCGATCTCCGGATATACCTGACTGAGCGGGCGCTCCAGCACGACCATTGCGAAAATGGAGGTGCCTGCCGATACATTGCCGGTGCGCTCGGCGACCGAGTTTGTCGCGACCATGCCGGTTCCGGCGTCGCCTTCCGGCGGACAGAACGGTGTACCGGGCTGCAGCTCGCCGGTCGGATCCAGCAGCTGTGCACCCTCCGGTGTCAGCCGGCCGGCCTGTACGCCCGCGGGCAGAACCCGTGGAAGAATGTCCAACAGCTTCCATACGCCGGGTTCTCCGATCAGGCACGGATTGTTCTTGCTTCTCCGGCTTAAAATCTGGATGACGCGGTCGATCTCCGTCTCTCTGCCGACCACCGGATCGAGCTTTCCGGCGCGCGCAAGTTCTGTCAGATCTCTGGAAAACTGATCCAGCGCCGGCGTTCCCTCCGCATTTCTCCGCTTTCCGGGTTTTCCGTTCTGGAATTCATCCTTATACTGGCTTACATCCTCGCCCATCGCGATCAGGGTGTCCACATACATTTTCTGCACATTGACAGACAATGTATTCAACAGTCTGGACGCCACACATTCCGTCTCCTTGATCATCGCAATTAAAAGGTGTTCTGTTCCAATCTTCTCCGAGTGGAAACGCGCCGCCTCCGCTTTGGATACCTCAAGCACATGCGCCGCTCTCGGGGACAATCCGTCCTCCAGAACCGCAACCGCATTCCCCGGTGCAATCAGCTCCTCGATCAGTTCCAGCACCTTATCATACTCTACACCATTGTCGGCAAGTACCTGGCTTGCCACACCAGTTCCCTCTTTCAACAGGCCAAGCAGTATGTGCTCCGTGCCGATATAACTGTGATGCAATGACTTTGATATCCGCGTTGCAATATCAATCGCCTTTTTTGCCTTTGCTGTATATGCTGTCTGCATCGCTACCTCCTATTTCCAGTCCGATATCACATTCGTCTTTACAGATCATTAAAATCTATGATATCCAGCTCATCGTCTTGCTTGTTTTTCTGGTCTTTGCCGCCTGAAACTTTTTCTTTTTCATCGTCCGGCGCATCGCTGTCCCCGTACGTGTCATCGTCATCCCCGTACGCGTCATCATCCCCATACGTGTCATCGTCATCCCCGTACGCGTCATCATCCTCGTACGCGTCGTCATCATCAAACAGATCGTCATCCAGATCGTCATACTTCCGCTTCCAGAAACCGAATCTCTTCTTCGGCGGCTCTTCCTCCTCGATGTCATCCTCATCGAATGCATCATCGAACGCGTCATCGTCAGATTCCTGCGTTTTCGTTTTCTCTTCTCTCTCTTCCTGTTCGTCGAATTCATCTGCATCCCCGGCATCTGCAGCAGAGCGCTTCTTCCAGTGCCACTTTTTCCGGGAATCCTTTTCCGGTTCCTCGATCACATCATCCTGGTTTTCATCCAGCAGTTCTTCTGTATCATCATGCTCTGAGACACCGTCATCCATAATGTCATCCTCATCCAGGTCATCTCTATCCGCTTCCCTCCTGTGCAGTAACAGGTTAACAAGTACCACTGCCATTACCGCCAGCAGAAATATCAATATGCCAATCGCGGTTCTGGAAAACGCTTTTTCTTTTTTATATTTCTCGGACAGCGCCAGATATTCCTCCTGCAGATAGGCCGCATCCTCGTCCTGCAGTCCGTCGGAAGATACAGTTGTCCCTGTATTTACGCGCTGATAGGTCTCCTCTATGGAGTCGTACTGGTACCAGCCTTCCGTTCCGTCAGAATTCACTCCGTAAAAGGTATAGAACTCCGATTCCACCTCAGACCCTTCCTCCTGGGTCTCCTGATATGCCGTCACAAGACTTCCGTCCGCCAGCGTAAGCTGTGTCTGCTGCATCGTATCCGGCATCGTATAATCCACCGGTGGCAGAAGCGCTATCACATAGTGTTCCCCATTGACCATTTTTACAAACGGATACAGGGTATCTCTTGTGCTGTCATATACAAAGAAGCTTCCTGTGCTCTCTTCCGCTCCGTCCTGCACCAGATAAAGCATGACCACAGATCCCTTGTCATAACTCACGCCCCGATAATCCGCCCCCTGATAATTGACGGTTGTCTCCGAAAAATCTGCAGGAACATTCTCTGTTGCAAAATTTTCTGCAATTACATAGGAAATGCCATTTGCCGTAACCGTGTTTTCACTGCTGTCCGTCTCCTCTGTTGTCTCCACTTCCCCCTCATCGGATGCCGTTGTCTCTCCGGACGAGGTTCCCTGCTTTGTCACATTCACGGTATAGGTTGCGGTCACGCCATTTTCCGCCTTGACTACAATCTTAATGGTGTTATCTCCACTTTTCAGATTGGTATTTCCCGTAACCGACTCCACGACCGCTTTTTCATTGACCGGTGTGGCAGATACGGCGATATTGGTTACATCGCTTCCCACTGTAGCACTATAAGTCAGCGTTTTCCCGTTAAATGCCGGCGAGAGCGTTCCCGTTGAAATGGTCAACTCTTTCAGAGAATTATCCGCAGACTGTTTTCCTGTTGTCTCTCCAGTATTCGCCGCAGAATCCCCGTTTCCACCCGCTGATGTTCCGTTTCCGTTGGAGGTTCCACTGTTACTGCTACTATTATTGCCTGAATCTGTATTTGTACTTGCTGCATTCTTTACTGTGACCGATGCACTGCTGCCCGACATGGAATCCATCTCCTCATTGGAGTCAAAGATCACTCCGTCGTTGGCAGAGACAGAGAGGGAGGAATTTCCCGCACTCACAGCTTTTAATGTCACCGTGTAGCTTTCTCCCGTCGCCATCACGCTTCCGCCGCCTCCGCCGTATGTGGTATTGCAACTCACAAACTGCAGCACACTCGAATCATAAGACAGCGTCATGGTCGCATTCGCCTTTTCGCCGGATGGACCGCTCGCTTTTACTGTAACTGTAACCGTATCACCGATATTGACACTTCCTGACGACACCGAGACAGATGTTGATCCGCTCGCCGCGAATACCGTCTGCGGCACTCCGACAACCCCGAATGTCAGGCTAAGCGCCATCATCATCATTGCTATTTTTTTCTTCATTTCTGCTCTCCCAATTCTTCCTCTCACTGATCAATCTGTGAGATTCCCAGTATGTGTTTTTGTAAAATAACCAGATCCTTATTGGAAATACCGCCGTCCTTGCTGACGTTTGCCGCTTCCAGACGACTGCCGGACTGACTTTCAATTCCAAGGATCTGTTTCTGCATCAATACCAGATCCAGATTGGAAACCTTTCCGTCACCGTTGATATCTCCATATACCACAATCTCATACTGCTGCACGAGCGTGTCGCCGACATACACTGCCAGCTTGTTGCCCGTTCCCACCGTCTGTGTATTCTCACTGCCGTCTGCATTCAGAATCTTTACGGTACAGTTCTGGGTTCCGATTCCCGATGCGACTGTGGATGCGCTTGTTCCAGGCTCAATTCCCGTCACATAGGTTCCGATCGGATAGGATGGCGTAATCGCCGCGTCATCCGCCACCTGAATGGTTCCGCCGGCACTGCCCCCCGCTCTTGCCACGATCAGCGTGTAAGTGCGCGAATCTCCGCTCTGCGAGATGCAGGTAATCTGAATCGTATTATCTCCATAATTCAGCGAATAATTTCCAGTACCGGAAACGGTTGACGTTCCCGCCACCGCCGTCGCTCCCACATTGATCGAAGCCGCGCTGTCCGGAACGACCAGGGAATAGGAGGTATTCGCACCGGAAAATGCCGGTGTCAGCGCATATCCGTCCACCGTGATCGAGGAAAGCCAGTTGTTCGGATTCCCCTTGTCCGCAAACGTCACTGCGCTCTCCGGCATGTTCTGATAGACCGGAATGCGGAAAACAAACGCCTGGTTCTTGTCCGTGTAGGCTTTTCCCATATTGGTGCCCTCACTCATCGCCGCCTGCACATTGGTCATGTACTGATGTGCGTAAAGACTATTGGTATAGACAACGTTAAATTTTTCAAAGTAAATGGTATTCTGCCCTTTTTTCACATAATTATCAGCCACAACCGATGATCCACCCGCAATCGACTTGTAGATGGAGTTCCATCCCTGCAACTTCGCATATTCCAGTCCGTTCACAATCGCCGACGCGCTGCCCGTCGTAAACGCACGGACGTTAAAGTAGTTATAATAGCCTGCATAGTTGGAATATCGTCCCGAAATCAGATCGCTCGTCGTCCACCACGAGGAAGTAGACATCCACGCCGTGGCCGTCGGAGGCGCTTTCG
>OGZW01004167.1_pt1 | contig 10246 bp, 5 predicted proteins | sample 1577001 | NCBI WGS metagenome assembly OGZW01 (sample SAMEA3541519, study PRJEB24748) | human gut metagenome | biome: human gut; feature: human-associated habitat; material: faeces | place: China | collected 2012
AAAAGTACAAAACGAGAGGCTATCATAAAAAAACTAGTGCAAGATATGGAATTTGCAGTGCAGCATGTGCCTGATCAAAAGGATATGACTTACATTGGTATGATTAATAAAGGAGCTTGTCGCCAGCTACTTATTAAATGTTATTTAGCTAATGGGGAGTTTCAGAAAGCCAAAGAACAAGCTGATATATTAATTAGTCAGTCTGGGTATAAGCTGATGACGGAAACCTTTGGTACTTTCTCTAATCCACACCCTACTACATGGAATATTACTAATAATGTGATTTGGAATTTGCATCAAGGAAATAACAAAGTTATTGCAGCTAATAAAGAAGCAATTCTTGTTATGCCTAATCGTTATGGTTCAGATTCCGGTATCCGGACACGTACAATGCGTAATTTGGTACCTTGGTGGAATGCAACGTCTATTTCTACGCCTGACAACAAGTTGGCAGTAGACCGTTTTGCTCTTACTCATGCTTCCTATGATGCATCAATGGATTATAATAGAACGTTTGGACGTGGAGTAGGAGTTGTACGCCCCACTTATTTTGCAGAAAACTCATTATGGTATCTTAATGGTAACCATGATGATGGGGACTTGAGGCACAATTCAAAAGTTGGTAATTGGGTACATATGGAAGACTTGAAATACAACAATCCCAATTCTGTATATTATGGCAAACATTTGAGCTACAGTTGTATTAATGATAATGGAGAAGAACAGATCCTTTGCAATGATACTGTTCGGACTTGGTTTGATTGGCCTCATTATAAGACATGGTCTGAGTCTCCAGAAGATGAGGCTCCTCATCTTAATAATTATCAAGGTAGTGGATATAGTGATTTCTATTTGTATCGATTAGCTGAAACTTATTTACTTCGTGCTGAGGCCAATTATTATTTAGGTAATATAGAAGAAGCTACAGCAGATGTTAATATTATACGTCAACGTGCAAAATGTGACATCTTCTATTCAAAAGTAAATATTGATGATATTGTAGACGAACGTGCTCGTGAACTTTATATGGAAGAATGGAGATTTACTGAGTTGAGTCGTATTTCTTATTGTTTGGCTTTAAGTGGTAAACCTGATAATGAAGGGAAGGTATATGATGTGGATAAACTTTATGAAGATAGTTTTTGGTGGCATCGTATTAATAAATATAATAATTATTATAACAAGCCTGATGCACCAATAGTAAAAGGACGTAAATATACTATAGGACGTCATAATATAAATTGGCCTATTCCACAAAGTGCAATTGATGCTAACCTGTTAGGGAAACTCGGTCAGAATCCTGGATATGACGGTTATGATCCTACTGTAGAAAAGTGGAACACATGGGAGGAGGCCGTAGCCGACGAACAATAAATCAGAATAGATTTGAAGAAAGTAAATTGATACAATTGGGGCTGTTGCGTCAATTTACTTCTTCAGAACAATTACAAATTAAATATTGACTTTATGAAATGTATATTGGGGATGGTTGCATTATTATTGCTTGCAGCATCTTGTAGTAATAAAAAGGAAAATACTGAGACTTCTGAGGAATTACTGGAAATAATTCATCGTGTGAACCAGCGCTATCAGTCTATGCATAAGCCACAAGTCCGGTCATTTTGGGACAATGCTGTATATCATACTGGAAATATGGAAGTTTGTGCACTGACTGGAAATAAGGATTATCTGCAATATTCTATTGATTGGGCTGACTATAATCAATGGAAAGGAGCTACCAGCAACAACAAAGCTGAGTGGCGAAGCACTTATGGAGAATCACCGGAATATGTTCTTTTTGGTGATTGGCAAGTTTGTTTCCAAACTTATGCCGATCTATATAAACTTGACCCTGATACAATAAAAATAGCGCGTGCCCGCGAAGTAATGGAATATCAGATGTCTACTTCAAAACTTGATTACTGGCATTGGGTTGATGCATTATATATGGTAATGCCTGTCATGGTGAAGATGTATGATATAACAAAGAATCCATTATATTTGGAGAAATTACATCAATACCTTACAGTAACAGACAGCATTATGTATGATAGGGAAGTTGGTCTTTATTATCGTGATGCTAAATATCCGTATCCGTTTCATAAAACAATAAACGGAAAAAAAGATTTCTGGTCACGGGGAGATGGATGGGCATTTGCCGCATTTGCTAAAGTACTGAAACAATTGCCGGCAGAGGATAAGTATCGTGAAGAATATATAACTCGTTTTCAGACAATGGCAAAATCTATTGCTGCCTGTCAACAGCCTGAAGGCTATTGGACACGTAGTTTAATAGATCCGGAACAAGCTCCGGGTCCTGAAACAAGTGGTACTGCTCTTTTTACTTACGGCTTTCTGTGGGGAATTAATAATGGATTGCTAAATGCGGATATTTATTCGCCTATTGTAGAAAAGGCTTGGAACTATCTTAAAACAACAGCATTGCAAGCTGATGGAAAAATCGGATATATTCAACCTGTCGGAGAAAAAGCAATACCAGGGCAGGTGGTGGATGCTAATTCATGTTTCAATTTTGGAATAGGAGCTTTTTTATTAGCTGCTTGTGAACGAGTACGTTTCTTACAATAAAAAGGTAAAGAAGATGAATAAGTTTATTTTAATTGGATGTACGATATTATTTTTGTTTTTCTCTGCCGATTTGTGCGCTAAGCACAAGACAAAGAAAATGGCTGATCGTGAAATATGGTGTGATGTCATGTATCGGATGGCTGCACCGGTATTAAGTAATATCAGTGAAGGAAAATTGCAAAAAAACATGCAACTTGAATTAAGTCCTACGTGGGATGGACGTGACCGGCGAGTTTCTTATATGGAATGTTTCGGACGTTTAATGGCTGGTCTTGCACCATGGCTTTCGCTACCAGATGATGATACAGCGGAAGGTATTCAGCGAAAACAGTTAAGAACTTGGGCATTGCAAGGATATAAAAATGCTGTGGATCCCTTATCTCCTGATTATTTACTTTGGAGTGAAAATTTCCAAACATTGGTAGATGCGGCTTATATAGCTGAGAGTTTTATTAGGGGATATAATTCACTTTGGATGCCACTTGATGAGGTAACAAAAGAACGATATATAAATCAATTTGTTGCATTAAGGCGGATTAATCCATTATATACTAATTGGTTGCTGTTTTCATCTACTATAGAAACATTTCTTCATAAAGTAGGAGCGAAAGCAGATTATTACCGCATAGATTCTGCCTTGCGAAAAATTTCAGAATGGTATATTGGTGATGGATGGTATTCGGATGGTCCTTCATTTGCCTTTGATTATTATAACAGTTTTGTTATTCATCCTATGTTTTTTGAATGCGTGGAAGTTCTTACTGATGGTGGAAAGAAAAAACGGGAATGGGCGGGAACAACTTTTGCTCATGTTACTAAACGTATCCAACGTTATAGTATTATTTTGGAACATCTCATATCTCCTGAAGGAGCATTTCCTGTATTTGGTCGTTCCATAACTTATCGCACAGGGGTACTTCAACCTTTAGCATTGATAGTTTGGAAAGGATTGTTACCAGAAGAACTTAGTAATGGTCAAGTAAGAACAGCAATGACTGCCGTTATAAAACGTATGTTCGCTGATGGACAAAACTTTAATGAAAAAGGATTTCTCACATTGGGATTTAACGGTAAGCAGCCGCATACGGCTAATGTATATACTAATAATGGAAGCCTTTATTTAGCATCTTTAGCATTTTTGCCATTGGGCTTGTCAGCCGATCATCCTTTTTGGACTTCCCCTAGTGAATCTTGGACTTCCAAAAAGGCTTGGGAAGGAGAAGAATTTCCTAAAGATCATACATATTATGAAAAACACTCAATGAATTACCAGTAAAAAAATAATGTATGCAGTATAAAGTATTATTCAAGAGATGCTTGTTGGCTATAGTGGTAATGTTTGTCGTTACCTCTTTACAAGCGCAGCGGGAAATGAAGACTATCAATGATAATTGGGAATTTCGGAAATCTATAGATGAATCATGGGAATCTGTCAATCTCCCCCATACTTTTAATATAGATGCTTATCAACAACGAAATTATTATCAAGGTAAGGGATTCTACAGGCGTACTCTCGTTTTACCGGAAATTGTTGCGGAACGTCGTTATTATATGAAAATAGATGCTGCTAGTAAGGCTGCTAATATTAGAGTGAATGGAAAGGAAGTAGGCAGTCATGTAGGTGGTTATACAGCTTGTATTGTAGATATAACAGAGTATATCAGAAAAGAGAATTTGATAGAGATTACGGTTGACAATGGGAGAAAAGATATTACTCCTATATCGGCAGATTTCACTTTTTGGGGGGGGATCTACAGAGATGTATGGCTCATATCTACTCCAAAACAACACTTCAATATGAGCAATATGGGATCTGATGGAATTTTTATTAGTACTCCAGTAGTGAATGAAAAAAGAGGAGTATTGAAAGTAAAATGTGAAGTGACTAATGATTCTCATGAAAGTTCTATATTGGAAGTCAGAAGTGCAATTTATAGTCCGCAAGGAAAACTTTTGCAGACTATTAAACAAAAACAAAAACTTAAGAGTGGCGAAACCTATATTTTTGAAAACACATCTGGTGCTATTGAGAGTCCTGATTTGTGGAGTCCAGAAACTCCTTCACTTTATTTGGTAAAAACTACCTTGGTAGATCCGAAGTCAGGAAAGCTATTGGATGAAAAAAATCATAAGGTGGGATTTCGCTGGTTTACCTTTGATGGAAGTAAAGGTTTTTTCCTTAATGGAAAATCTTATAAATTACGTGGACTCAATCGTCATCAAGATCAAGCTCCGGCAGGGGTAGCTTTAGATGACGAAGCCCATCGACGAGACATATTTTTAATGAAAGAGTTGGGATGTAACTTTATTCGTATTTCACATTTTCCACAAGATGATGCAATATTGGAAATGTGTGACGAATTGGGACTATTGGCATGGGAGGAAATTCCTATCATTAATATTGTACCGAATACACCTGGATATGATGATAATTGTGAATATAATCTGCGTGAGATGATTCGCCAGCATTATAATCATTCATCTGTTATAACATGGGGATATATGAACGAAATTCTTCTTACTGCTCCTTCCATTGGTAAACCTGAGTGGCTAGCATGTAAAGAGCGCACGGTAAATCTAGCACAACGACTGGAAGCCGTTCTGAAAGAAGAAGATCCAGGAAGAGCCAGTGTTATGGCATTTAATATGACCAATCTATACAATGAAATAGGTTTGAATCTAGTAGACGTAGTAGGTTGGAATTTATATCATGGTTGGTATGTTGATAAATTAAAAGATTTTAATGCATGGTGTGAAGATCAACATCGTCGTTACCCTGACCAACCTATGATTATCAGTGAATGGGGAGCAGGCAGTGACAAGCGGCTGCATTCCACTCAAGGACGTGCCTTTGATTTTAGTATCGAATATCAACAAACGTATATAGAACATTATCTTCCTTTTATAGAGAATACAGAATGGATTAGTGGATGCGCTTATTGGAATTTCATTGATTTTAATGTGGCTGCTCGCCAGGAGTCAATGCCTAGAGTAAACAATAAGGGATTGGCTTATAATAACCGTATATGGAAGGATGTGGCTTACTATTTTAAGGCTATGTGGCGGAAAGATATTCCAGTAATAAGAATTGCCAGCCGTGATTGGGAAATGCGTACTGGGGAAATAAATAAGCCACAGTCCATTAAAATTTATTCAAATATGCCGGAAGTGGAATTGTTTATTAACGGACAATCAATAGGATGTCAAAAGATAGCTAATTGTCACACTGTCTTTAATGTAATTTTACCGGAAGGTATATCAGTTCTTATGGCGCAAGGAATCAAAAATGGGAAAACAGTTCAAGATGCTATGACAATTCAGTTCAAGTCACTTCCTAATATAGCTGAAGGAGATGAATTGGCAATTAATGTAGGAAGTAATTGTTACTTTACGTCAGATATCAGTAATCTTACTTGGTTACCTGATCAACCTTATACTGCGGGAGGTTGGGGATATATAGGTGGAAAAGCGCATAGCACTACCTCTGAAATTTATAATACTTTAGATGGGCCAATATACCAGACGTGGCGTGAAGGAAACTGGAGTTATAAAATCGATGCTCCTATAGGAGAGTATGAAATAGAACTGCTTATAGCAGATGTTACTAAACCTGCTGCTCAGTTGGCCAATCTTTTAAATAAGAATAAAGAAGAAAAGCATTCGGGAGAAACACGTTTTCATATTTCCATTTGTGGAAAACAAGTAGAAACTAATTTTTCTCCAATTGATGGAGGAAAGCATCGTACTGCCTTTAAGCGTCGCTATATTATTCGAAACGAACATGATCATATTGTTATTAGTGCAGGGGCAGTGAAAGGAGAACCGTTTTTAGCTGGTATTAAGGTACGGAAACTTTGATATGTGACAAAAGAGTCTTAAAAAGAAAGAATTTGTCTCAAAACACTTTTGATACGGATTCTTTCTTTTTAAATAGTGCAATTTATTGTCCGTACTGTACTATTGATCATAATAAAGTATTGTTATTGTTTATTCTAGTTTAGTATTTCAGAGAAAAAATGTTGAACTCATAAATTGCCGTAATGGAAAATACTTTGGATGAATAATAAAAAGGAATTGTACTATAATACAAAGAAATGAACAGGAATCCATAGTTACTATAATTTTATGTTCCGATATTTGCATGGAATTTATAGTAGATGAAAAACATGAATAAAAAAATTAAGTTATTAGGCATTCTGATGACTGTATCATTTCTATGTTGTTATGCCCAGACAAAAGAGTTCGATCCTTCTCTGGCTCCTAATGTAACCATCGTGAGCCGGCAATCTCAGGAGGAATGGAACAGTCGCTATATGTGGTATCCGGGACAACTGGCTGCTTTCTACCAGCAACAATGTGCCCGTATCTCAAAAGAGCGTTGTGTCAATGTATCCGGGTAAATTTTTTGCAAAGAATAATCATGTCTGGTTCAGAAAAGAGGTAAGATTGAAAAAGGAAAGTAGTCTTTGCTGGGAGGGTCCGTCGGATATTGTTCTTTATATAAATGGTGTAAAACAGTCTGTTTCCGGTAAACAGGTTATTTTACCCGTGGGCAGATCCTCTTTATTGTTTGAGGTGACAACGGATGACTCATTACCTTGTATCATTCTGAAAGGGGCGGGACTGGAAAATCCGGATGAATGGCAAGTCAGCATGGATAAAGAGCATTGGACAATACCCGAGAGTGCCGTCATGTATAATAAACCGGGCGTGCTGCCGGATGCTCCGCAAGATATGACAGCCCGGATTAAACCTTCACAAATACTCCCCATGCGCAATGCTGAGATGCAAGGTAAAGACGGAATTAGTATCGGAAAGAATGGTTATGTCCTCATCGACTTTTTCCATCTTGAGATTGGAACACTGACCTTTCAAGCGAAAGGAAAGGGAACTATAACCGTACGCGTTGGCGAAACTCCCGAAGAAGCACTGGAACGGGATGATAAGAAACTGGAACAATATCCATTGGCTCCTGTTACCTTGTCAGAAGAAGGAGGCACCATCACTTTGCCGGAACGCGCTCTCCGATATGTTTCACTGGAATGCGACAAGGGGGCTGAGATTACCTCCCTTCGTTTTGATGCGTCATTGTGGCCGGTAGAGCACCAGATGCAGTTTGAAACGGATGATGATTATGTGAACAACCTGTTCAAAATGAGCAGTGCGACATTGCATACTAGTATGCACCGCTTTTATCTGGACGGGGTGAAGCGTGATTTTCTTCCCTGGTCCATGGATGCGCTGGTCAGCACCCTGGCGGGGGATTATCTTTTCGGTGACCAGCAGGTGTCAAAAAACGGAATTTCCATAGCACTGATGCCGCTTGATCCGCAGAAATCAGATATAGGGATTCCTGATTATCCGTTGCATGCCCTGTTCGGCCTGAAACAGAACTATCTGCGTTTCGGTGACTTGACCACTTCCCTTCAATACAAAGACCGCATCATCCAGTTGCTTGATTTTTATGCCTCCATCGTGGATGAGAATGGTTTTGTACACGGCAATTATGGAGACAGACAGTTCGGTTATACCCCCGGATGGTCCACTTATAACGGTCCTGCCCGGAAAGGGGTGGCGGCCTATGCCCAGATCATGCTCTATTATAATTATGTGACCGGAGCTTATTTCGCGGATCTGTGGAAGGAGAGTGCATTGGCGGACAGATACCGCAAGTTGGCCCGGAATCTGAAAAAGAAGATTTTTGAACATTTTTGGGATAATGACCGGAAAGTCTTCATCAACGGTACAATGAATGACAATGTGACTGTGGACAAGCGTATTTCGCATCATGCCCAATATTGGGGAATACTGGCCGATATCTTTCCCAAAGAACATTATGACAACCTGTTTGAAAATGTTCTGCCGAATTTGCCGAACTATTATGAGGTGGTCAGTTATGAGAAGGGTTATGAGTTTCTGGCTTATGCCAAAGCCGGGCGGATAAAAGAGTTATGGGATCATATCTATGGTGTGTTCGGCGACTGGATGGATCAGGGACATACCCGTTTCCCGGAGAACTTTATGATGAATGCCTCCAGGGCCCGTCAACTGGTATTTTACTTCCGAGGTCTTCTTGCTGTCGCCGCTGTTGGCCGCCAGGCCGATCAGCAGTTTGTCGGGCAGTCCGCTGACGGTGACGGACTTTCCCACGCCGAAAGGATCGTCCCTGGTCCCGGCCGGCAGCGTCGTTGCGGGCGGATCGGGGGTGTCTTCGGTGGCGTCGTCGCCGCACGCTCCGGCGAGCAGCGGGAGGACCAGCAGAAGGAGTAAGAATCGTCTCATACGTATTGTGGTTTTAGGTTGACGTTTGCTGATAACAAAATTAACCCGCCGGAGGTTGTCCGACGGGGAAAATTTATCCGTTTACAGGGAAAAATCGTCACACGCCCGGAAGGATGCTTCCGGCGCGCCCGAAACCTTATCGTTTGAAGCGTTTGGCAAGGCCCCCTTCGGAGGTTTCGCGGTAGAGGCTCGGAAGGGCGTGGCCCGTTTCGTTCATCACCTCCACGACCTTGTCGAAGCTCACCATGTGCGAGCCGTCGGAGAGCGTGGCGTAGGCGTTGGCGTCGAAGGCCCGGGCTGCGGCGATGGCGTTGCGCTCGATGCAGGGGACCTGCACCAGTCCGCACACGGGGTCGCACGTGAGGCCCAGGTGGTGTTCGAGACCCATCTCGGCGGCGTATTCGATCTGCGAAGGGGTTCCGCCGAAGAGCTGGCACGCGGCGGCGGCAGCCATGGCGCACGCCACGCCGACCTCGCCCTGGCAGCCGACCTCGGCGCCCGAAATGGAGGAGTTGGTCTTGGCGACGTTGCCGAAAAGTCCGGCGGTGGCCAGCGCCCGCAGGATGCGGATGCGCAGGAAGTTGCGCGAGGTGGAGAGGTGGTAGAGCACGGCGGGCATGACGCCGCTCGACCCGCACGTGGGGGCTGTCACGACCGTGCCGCCCGAGGCGTTTTCCTCGGAGGTGGCCAGCGCGTAGGCGTAGATTTTGGCCCGCGAGGAGAGCGAGTCGGTGTAGCTTTTCGACTTGACCCAGTAGGTCGAGGCCTTGCGGGCGACCTTCAGCCCTCCGGGCAGCACGCCGTCGTTGTTCAGGCCGCGCTGGATGGTTGCGCACATCGTCTCCCAGACCGTGTCGAGGTAGTCCCAGATTTCGGGACCTTCGCAGTCGCTCACATACTCCCAGAAGGTCTTGCCCTCGTGGTAGCACCACTCCTTGATCTCCGAAATGGTCGACAGCGGGTAGATGCTCCGGGGCGTTTCGAGGCGCGAGGCCTCGTTGGCCAGCGCCCCGCCGCCGACGCTGTAAATGGTCCAGGAATCGACGACTTCGTCGCCTTTCAGCCCTTCGAACAGCATGCCGTTGGGGTGGAAGGGGAGCACGACCTCCGGTTTCCAGACGATCCGGGTCGGGGCGGCCGGTTCGAGCACCGAAAGGATCGCCACGTCCGTCAGGTGGCCCTTGCCCGTGGCGGCCAGCGATCCGTAGAGGGTCACGCGGTAGGCGTCGACGTCGCGGCAGCGTTCCGCAAACCGTTCGGCGGCCCGCTTGGGACCCATCGTGTGGCTGCTCGACGGGCCGTTGCCTATTTTGTACAACTCCTTGAGTGATTCCATCGTATCGTTGTTTTCGGGGCAAAGACAGTGCAGGCCGGG
>OGZW01004176.1_pt1 | contig 10234 bp, 9 predicted proteins | sample 1577001 | NCBI WGS metagenome assembly OGZW01 (sample SAMEA3541519, study PRJEB24748) | human gut metagenome | biome: human gut; feature: human-associated habitat; material: faeces | place: China | collected 2012
AGGTTATAAAGAGAAGTTTTAAGGCTTCTTCCCATAAGAAATTCCATAGAAAGATAGTAGACCTTCTTCTTGCCCTCAGACTGAGTTTTAACGGTGAACTTTCTTCTCTTAGCTTTAAGAATGCCTACAACGATCTTAGAAAGAGCCTCGTATACCTGCTGATCGGAAGCGTCCTCAGGTGTTGTCTGGAAATCGTTGTGAAGAACGTCAAGAAGCTTTTCTTTAAGTTCCTGCGTGGAAATTGTTTTTTCTACAGCACTATTTGCCATAAATCTTTACCTCCTATATACTTTCAAGCCGAGCTTTGCGCTCTGCACCTTTATTACTATATTGGCGAAAACGTTTAAGAAACAAGGATAGTTTTCACCCATTGAGGGGATAGCACGCCCCTGCTCCTGATAATTATACCACAAGCCGACAATTTTTGCAAGAAAAAATGCCAGACGCCCCTAAAATTTAAACACTTTCTACATAGGGCAGGCGTATGATTTGTAGAAATCATAGACGCTGATATGCTATTTCTGCAATAGATGTCATATTATGTTTGGAATATAATACAGGATATTGCATTTGCCTAATTTTATTATATGGTATAGTTGCATAATTGTCAAGGCGTTCAATTGTATAAAATGCTGATTTTGGAAGAATGAACAGCAAAATGGGGCAGTAGGGGCGGTAGTTTTTATATAATCACAAGAATATGAATTTGCTAGGTGGGCATATAGGTCATATGATATGTGTTTGAATAAAAAATCAGGACAGCCTTAACCGTCCTGATAACAAAAGTTCTATTCTTCTTCTATCTTTTTCTCAGCCTTTGCAAGCTGCTTCTTGTCAAACACGCTCTTTGCTACCTGAATACCGAACACGATCGCCGCACCGATGATAAAAAATACGATGCTGAATGTGCCGAAGGACATAGGGTCTTTAGGCTCTTTAAGCGTTGTAGGACCTATAACAATGGCGTACAGTGAGCCTATCATCATGCCGATAACGCAGTAGATAGTCTGGCTTCTGAACTTTTCAAGAGCCTTTTTGATAAGCCTGAGGGTAATGAACACCCCAAGGATAATGCCGATACCCAAAGAGCAGAGAAGTCCGAAATACTCAAAGTTCAAATGAAGGAACTCTTTTATTCCCGTGATAACAGGCATATAAAGACCGAATGTGAGAAGTATGGTGGAGCCTGAAATGCCGGGAAGCACCATTGCAGATATTGCACACATTCCTGCAAGAACAACGAATATCACTGTGCCTATATTCATGTGAGAAACGTCAGCACCGCTGCCGGAGGGATTTATAAGGGAAATGCCCACAACGATAGTAATGCCGATAACAGCCCATACGATGTTGTAATATTTGCCCTTAATGCTCTCTTTTTCTTCCATTATCATGACCGGTATCGCCAGAATGATAAAGCCCAGAAACAGCGAGCTTACCTTGTAGATGCCGCTTTCAAACACGTTTGCAAGAACGCTTACTGCAAGAAGCATACCGATCACCCAGCCTACGCCAAGCTTTATAAGAAAGAAAAATGCTTTTTTACGTTTTGCATTGTCACGTCCCATAATGTCGTTAAGGGAATTTATGAAGCTGTCATAAAAGCCCAGCAGGAATGCTATAGTTCCTCCCGAAACTCCCGGAACGCTGTCCGCAAGAGCCATGCAAAAGCCTCTGAGTGCGTTTATTATCATACTTGTTTCTATGCCTTAAAAGGCATATCCTCCTTCCGTGGTGTTGTCTGCTTTCGTATCAGCAGACTTTTCTTTTGTTCTGATGTAAGCTTTTTCTACCTGTGTCATCAGCTTTCCAAGCTGTGCTTCCTGCTTATCGTCACTAACGAGCACCGCACTTTTTTCAGTCGAAGCCTTTGCCGATCTCACATCACCCTGAGCGAGAAAACACTCGCCCTTGTAAAGCTCACAATTGCACCTAAGCGTTTTGTCAGCGTCACGGCTTTTCTCTGCGCTGTCAAAAAACTTCACCGCCGCTTCAAAGCGTTCGTTGAAATATTCCAGCAGACCAATGGTGAAAAGCATTTGCCCATTGCGTTTATCGAGAAGACCTCTTTTGAAGTAATGCTCTGCCGAAACAAATATCTCGTTCGCCTGAGAAATATCCCCCGACATGAGCCTGCTGTAAAGAAGCAGTTCAAAATACTTGTTCTGATCTGAGGGTGAAAGCTTATCAAAAGCTATGCGGTCAAGGGTGTGAAAACAGTTTTCAAAGCGTTTTTCTGAAATGTAAACAGCGGCAAGCTTCAAAAGCCCGTGACCCTTATCTTTGTTCTGCCTGAGAAGATATTTTTCAAGAAGCTCAAAATATTCGTCACAGCCGCCCTTTTTAGCGTAGAGCCTTTCGAGCTTTTTTATTTTGAAGACCCATATGAAAAGCCCTGCAAGCTCGACGATGCACAGGAATATAAGACAAAGAGGAAGCGCTCTCATAAAAACGTTTATGCAAAACTGCGCTCCATAGCGACAGCCCTTTGAAAGCCATGCAATGCACATCACAGCATAACTCAGCACCAGGCTCAATGCGGCAATGAGCCACAAGGTCCTTATAACGCCTTTATGCACCTTGCTCACCTCTTTGTAAATCATATCACATATAAGTAAAGATCAAATGTTGTCTGTGTAAAGAATGGGTAAAAATGTATAAACTGTTCAAAAATTTTTAAATTTAATCTATTGCCGTCTACTGCATATCCTTATTTCTGTTTTTGAGAAGCTTCTGTCTTTTGCGTTCGTGTCTATCCATAACTATCTTTTCACAGAAGTCTACGACTTTCTTCATGAAAGGCTTGAAAATGTAGAAAAATTCGCCCTCATAGGTAACGACCTCGCCGTTAAAGCCCTTTTTGAACTTGTATACGCCGTAGTTAGGGTTTGTTTCATCGTTGTAGAATGGTATGCCCTGAAAATCATAGATATAGTTTTTGCCCTCCAAAGCCCAGTTTATCATCGTCCACTGCATGAGATAGTTAGGGTAGAGGTTTCTGTGGTGGTTTGCGGAAGCGCCGTAAACATAGCAGGTCTTGCCTGCATACTGTGTTGTTACTGCACCTGACAGCGGTATCTGCTTGCCGTCCTCGTCAACATAGCACATGAAAAGTCGGCAGTGTTCAGGACCAAGACCATTGAGCATTTTTACAAAATACTCCTTTGAACGGATAGAGAAGCCATCTCTGATACCTGTTGCCTGCATGAGAGGGTAGAAATCGTCAAGAGCCTCAGTGCCGCAAGCCTTGCAGTAAACGCCCTTTCTAGGGGCTTTTCTGATACGGTTTCTCCAGTCAGGCTTGAAAGTAGCCATGACCTCGTCAGGGGTCTTGCCCTCGATATTTCTGAGCATATAGTTATTACGAGCCTGAATAGTGGTCAGCTCAGCCGCTTTGTGTATGTGCTTGAAGCCCATGTCCTCGATAAGCTTTGTACACTTGTCGTTGCTCTCCTCAAAGCAAGGGTCCCACATAAACTGGTAACATTTGTATTTTTTTGCAAGCACCTTTACGCCCTCGAAAAGGTCGGTCATGACCTCTTTATCAGACCAGTCGCAAACAGGGCCATGAGGGGCATACATAAAAGTAACACCGAAGATAGGCACTTTTTTGATTATGATAAGGCAAGTTCCACGGATATTGCCGTCAGCGTCACGGGAGATAACAGCGTCCCAGCCCCAGTTGTCCTTTACCTTCGGCCATTTGAGGGATTGCATGAAATTGCCGTATTTGCTGGTGCTTGCGAACTGTTCATATTCTGCAAGGAGTTTTTCATCGGACTTATTGATTATTTCCATTTTATAAAGATCCTCTCTGTAAGAATTTTTCTGTTATTATGCACTATTTCATTTATTATACTACATATTACGGGAAAAATCAAGGGGGGAGTTTAAGTGAGGAGTGAGGAGTGAGGAGTGAGGAATTGGCAAAGCAGACCAAAGTAAATTGCAAGCATAAAGTAAAATAAAGCACCGAGCGAAGCGATTTTGCGGCGGCAGAAACTTGCCCGAATATTTGTAGTGGCGAACAGCTCTCGCCCATGCTCAGAAATTGCTGTAAATTCAGCTTTGTAGGGGACGGCGCCCTCGACGTCCCGTTTCGGGGAACGGCAAGGCTTGAATTTATCACAATGTTGTGTAGACGTGCCGTTTGGAGAATATTGCGCCGCTCCCCTGAAGATGTGATTGGATAGTTTTTAGTTCTATCCAACAATGATATAATCGTGGGCTTGTTTCTTCGACGGGCGAACACTGTTCGCCCCTACTGTTGTTTGTGGGGGTATCAGGGGGTGTGTGATAATTACAATGTGTAGTATTCTATACGAATTCAAAAAGCGGTGAAAAAGTGTTTTATACCACAATGTATAGCGTAAAATGCCCGTCACGGCGAGTGACAGTACAAAAAAACGGACAGTATAACGCTGTCCGTTTCAATTCTATCTCTTATTTGTCATCATGCGGCTCGGTGATAAGATCAAGATTGATCTCGTATTTGGAGTCGAGAGAGTTCTGTAAAGGTGCGTCCTTTACATATTTGTTTACAAGCGCTGTACTCTTTTCCACCGCCTGAAGTGTACCTGCACCTGCTACACAGCCGCCCGGACAAGCCATTCCCTCGAGAAGATAGCCGTCATATTTGCCTGCTTTCGCAAGAGTGAGAAGCTTGCGGCAGTCTTTAAGTCCCTGCGCTGATACTACCTTGACCTCACGCTCCGGGTCAAGCTTGTGGATAACGTCTGCTACTGCCTTTGCTACGCCGCCGCTTACTGCAAAGCCACGTCCGTCACCTGTACCCTCGCAAAGATCTACCTTTTCTTCATCTGTAATATCTTCAAATGTTACGCCCTTGGCATTGAACATTCCCATGAGTTCTTCAAAGGTAAGCACAAAGTCTACGTCGCTGCGGATAGTACGTCTTGAAGCTTCAAGCTTCTTTGCCGCACATGGTCCGATAAATGCGATACAAGCGTCAGGATCGTCCTTTTTGAGCATTCTTGCTGTAAGTACCATTGGGGTCAGTGCCATTGAAATGTATGGGGCAAGGGTAGGGAAAAGCTTCTTCGCCATTACTGACCATGCAGGACAGCATGATGTCGCCATGAATGGCTGATGTTCAGGAACTTCTCTCATGAAGTCCTTTGCTTCCTCGATGGAACAAAGGTCTGCGCCTATTGCTACCTCGACCACGTCTGCAAAGCCAAGCTTCTTCATTGCCGCTGTGAGCTTTTCAGGGCTTGCCTTTGGCCCAAACTGACCTACAAATGCAGGTGCTACGATAGCGATGACCTTCTTCTTTTTCTTCATTGCTGTTATAAGCTGGAATATCTGTCCCTTGTCTACGATAGCGCCGAATGGGCAGTTTACAAGACACATTCCGCAGGATACGCACTTGTCATAATCTATTTTTGCCTTGCCCTCTTCGTCTGAGCCGATAGCGTCCATGCCGCAGGCTCTTGCGCATGGTCTTTCCATTTTGTTTATTGCATTGTATGGACAGACGCTCTGACATCTGCCGCACTTTATACACTTAGACTGATCTATTACTGACTTGCCGTGCTTGATGGTTATGGCACCCTTTGGACAGACTTCCTGACATGGGTGTGCAAGACAGCCCTGACAGCAGTCGGTAACATGATAATGAGTTTCAGGACAGCCGTTGCAGGCAAACTTGATTATGTTTACAAGCGGTGGATCGTAATACTTTTCTGCGATCGCACTTTCTTCAATGCCGTCAGCCACAGACTTATGCTCCTCGATCGGTCTTAGAGGCAGACCGATAGCAAGACGGAGCCTTTCTTCAACGATAGCTCTTTCAAGGAAGATAGACTCACGGTAAACAGCCTTGCTTCCCGGTACTATCTTATAAGGAAGCTCTGCGATCTTTTCGGCATAATCGCCCTCTTCATAGGCAAGTCTTGCCACCTCTGTAAAGACTTTTCGTCTGATATCCGTTACTGAGGAATAGATACCTCTCATTTTCATATTTTTACCTCCTGCGTTGTTCTTCAAATTTGTGTCATACACTTATTATTGTACTATTTTTTCGGCTTTTGTCAAGTAATATATACTTTTTTTCATAAGGTATATTGAAAGTTTCGCATGACTTACATATTTGTCTAAAATAAGGTGCAGTAATGGTACGAAACGTCCTAAAAAATAAAAGTATTTCTTTTTACCAACAGTTTTTCTGTTCATGAAAGTATGTGGCTTTTGCACAGTTTTGGACAGGTCGATTTATGCAAACAAATGATAAATGATTTAATTTGGCAACATTTCTGCAATTGTTGCATTTTTTATGCAACAAAAGGGGCATTTTTCGGGATAAATGAGAGATGTTTTTTGAGAGCCGTTAAGATACGGTGGTACATCTTTCGCAGAAATTAAAAAAGGAGGAACGATATGGCAGGCGAACAGAAAAGATTTGCGAGGTTTTTCTTCTATCTGAGAAATCTTCGTGAAGCGGCTTTGCACACCGGTGCAAGGGCGGAGGAGGCTGAGGACAGGGGGCTTGAGCTTCTGCACTCGGCAGAAACGGAGGCGGAGCTTAAAAAGCTGGAGAAGGCTGACAGCGACACCCTTTCTTATGTGAAGAGAGGGCTGAACAGGATAGCTTTCGGGGCGGTGAATGACGCTGTAAAGCTGGTTTTTGACGCTGAGAACATGACGGCAAGGGACATCATGGGCATGGATCTTTTCAATGTGAGTGAGATAAAGATCAGCGGAAAGAACGTTTTGGAGATCAAGTTTTTTGACAGGCAGAAAGCCTTGGAAAAGCTTGGGGAGCTTGCGCCTCAGCTTGACGGCGGCGGTGAGTCAAAGCGACTTATCGAGAGCATTTACGGCAGGGACGGTGATAGCTTGTGAAAATAACAAGGCTGTCGGAAAATCAGAGGTTTGTTTTCAGATGGTGGACGGCACGGGAGCTTAGTGATTACGACGGGATAATCTGTGACGGTGCGGTCAGATCGGGCAAGACCTTTTGTTTGTCTGCGTCTTTTATGACATGGGCAATGACTAACTTTGACGAGTGCATTTTTGGGCTATGCTCAAAAACTATCGTGTCGCTGAAAAGGAATATCCTGCCTGCACTCAGGGGGTACATGAAAGCCATGGGCATGACGGCGGTGGAGGTCACGTCAAAAAACTATATGGACGTGAGCTTTTGCGGCAGGAAAAACAGGTTTTACTACTTTGGCGGCAGGGACGAAGGCTCGCCCTCACTTATTCAGGGCGTGACCCTTGCGGGGGTGCTTCTTGACGAGGCGGCACTTATGCCCAGAAGCTTTATAGAGCAGGCTGTGGCAAGGTGTTCGGTGGCGGGGAGCAAGCTGTGGTTTAACTGCAATCCTGACAATCCTTACCACTGGTTCAAGAAAGAGTGGATAGACAAGGCGGAGGAAAAACGTCTTATCTACAGGCATTTTGTACTGGAGGACAATCCGACCCTTGACCGGGCGGTGATAGAACGCTATCACAGGATATATACGGGGACGTTTTACGAGCGTTTTGTGCTTGGCAAATGGACGGCGGCGGAGGGGCTTGTTTACCCTATGTTCGACGAGGAGAAAAACGTCTTTGAGGGGGATATACAGTGCGAGCGGTATGTTATAAGCTGTGATTACGGCACTGTAAATCCTTCAAGCTTCGGGCTTTGGGGCGAGAGTGGTGGAGTATGGTACAGACTCAGGGAGTATTACTATGACTCACGCCGTGAAGGTATGCAGAAAACTGACGAGGAGCATTACAAGGGGCTTGAAGAGCTTGCCGACGGGCTTTGCATCGAAAAGGTCATTTGCGACCCCTCGGCGGCTTCGTTCATACAGTGCATACGCAGGCATGGAAAATTCACTGTCCAGCCTGCAAAGAACGACGTTGTTTCGGGTATCAGGCTTGTGTCGGACTGCATAAAGGACGGCAGGATAAGGATAAACCGCAGGTGTCGTGATACGCTTCGTGAGATAAATCTTTACCGCTGGGACGAAAAGGCGGGAAAGGACGCACCTGTGAAAGAGAACGATCACGCCATGGACGATATGAGATACTTTGCAGCAGAATGTCTGGGACGTGAAAAGGACGGCTTTTTTGTGCTGACAGTTGAGCATTAGTACAAAAAAGTGTACAGAAAGGAAGAAGAGAAAATGAGTATTTTCAGAAAGAAGGTCCGTGAATTTGTGCCGAACACGGCAGGCTCTGACAGAGAGTCGGGGTTTCATTACAGGCTTGCGCCTGAGGGGGTTTTTCAGCAGGAGCTTTATGACGCACTGAGGGCGAATGTGCCTGTTATCGACGCTTGCTTCGGCAAGATAATAAGGCTCACAGGGGGCTTTAAGGTCACGGCTTGTGACGAGAGGGCGCAGGTGGAGCTTGACAGGTTTTGCAGAGAGGTTTCCGTGGGGGTGTCGGGAAAGTCCATTTACACTTTTGCGGATATGTATCTGGATTCACTGCTTACATATGGCAAGGCGATAGGCAGGATATATGCAGATTACAGGACAGGCAAGGTAAAGGGGATATATGTTGGCGACCCGACTTTGTACAGAGTGCGTGAGGGCAGGAACGCTTTTGAAAAACGTATTTTTTACATGGGAAGTGGTGAGGAGATACCGGTAAGAAGTCCTGAAAAACTGCTTTACACGGCGCTCAATCCTAGTCCTAAGCACCCTGACGGAGTGTCTATACTCCGTGGATTGCCTGCGCTGAGCGAGATACTTATGCGAATTTACGAGTGCATGGGGCAGAACTTCGACAGGGTAGGAAATGTGCGCTATGCGGTGACTTATCACCCTGAGGGAGAGAGCGACAGGGCGAGAGCCAAGGAGCGTGCAGAGCAGATAGCTCAGGAATGGAGCAGGGGCATGAGAGCCTCACGAAACGGCTCGGTGCAGGATTTTGTGGCTGTGGGTGATGTGGACATAAAGGTCATAGGCGCTGACAATCAGATGATAGACACGGAGATACCTGTCAGACAGCTTATGGAACAGCTTGTAGCGAAGCTTTCAATACCACCGTTTTTGCTTGGGCTGAACTGGTCAACCACTGAGCGAATGTCTGCACAGCAATCGGATATCCTCACAAGCGAGCTTGAATATTACCGCAGATTGCTTGAACCTATACTCAGAGAGATATGCGAGGCGTTTTTAAGGCTTAACGGATATGCTTGTGGGGTGGAGATAGAGTGGGACAACATAAATCTTCAGGACGAGGAAGCGTTGGCGAAGTCAAGGCTTTACAATGTCAGCTGACCTTCAATCCGAACGTCCATTGCACCCATCACGAGCACGAACACGGCAGCGGCCATCACACCTGCGGCGAACACGGCTGCGGAAAGCACTAACGCAAAAGGCACTCTCAGATGAATGAGAGTGCCTTTTGCGTTTGTTTATATCATCTTTACCACACCGAGCACGCCGTGAGACGCGATCAGCATAATGATGCCCGCCGTGATAACGCCGCAGAAAATAGACAGCAGCGCGCGCGTTTTGGGCATTTTCAGCAGCGTTGCGATCAGCGCACCCGACCACGCGCCGGTTCCCGGAAGCGGAACAGCAACGAAGAGATACAGTCCGAGACGGGCGTATTTTGTGACCTCGCCGCTTTTGCTCAGCAGCTTTTTCTTGTACGCAGCAGCAAATTTACGCAGCGGCGGCAGAGTTTCTGCCCATGCCAGCAGCTTTTCCCCGAACACGAGCAGCAGCGGAATGGGGAGCATATTGCCGAGGATGGCCAGCGGGAAAAGCGTCGTCCACGGGATTCCGGCGGCCGCGCCGAGCGGTACTGCGCCGCGCAGCTCTACGAGCGGCACCATGGAAATGATAAAAACGGCCGCCTCGCGCCCCGCGCCGAGCAGCCAGTCAAATAATGCAGAAAACAATCTTCTACTCCTTTTTCGAAATATTACTTTTATTTTACCCTTTGAGCGCAGAAAACGCAAGGGCGCTCCTATAAATTTTGTGTGAATTTTATCAACAGTTTGACGCATCGCCGTACTTCGGGTATACTGTGTATAGCAAGTCATATGCGGAGGTGAGAACGATGTCCGACCGGGGGAACGACGCCTGCTGGGCGTCATGCAATGTACTGCTCGTGCTGGGCATACTTGCCGACGGAGAACGCGCCGGGCACGAGATCATAACGATACTCGAGCGCCAGTGCGACCGCACCTTTGCCAGGCATGAGGGCGTCCACGAAGTCCTGGTTGTGCTCCAGCTCGTTTTTGAAGGCCGAGTCCGGCAGG
>OGZW01004178.1_pt1 | contig 10228 bp, 5 predicted proteins | sample 1577001 | NCBI WGS metagenome assembly OGZW01 (sample SAMEA3541519, study PRJEB24748) | human gut metagenome | biome: human gut; feature: human-associated habitat; material: faeces | place: China | collected 2012
GTTGTTTCATTAAAAATGGTAGGAATACAGGTCTCCAAGAATTGATATATCGATTGACGAGCCATCCGAAGCGTCGAGCCTTCTTGATGGACATGACTATTTGTCACAAATCATTCCGCGCATCGCCGGGGTTCCAGTAATACTCGATATATCTGGATGCCCTCATTCCCCTTTTTGAAGGTCCCAAATTGACTGCCCATGTGGGTTTGGCTAGGTTCGGGTGCCGTCCGCGCCGTGCGGTAAAATCGTTCAGTCAGAACACGAACCCGCATCGGAGCTCATCACATGGCATTCGTCCATCTGCACAACCACACCGTTTTCTCCATGCTCGACGGCGCAACCCGTATCCAGGATATGGTCAATCGCGCCGTAGAGCTGGGCATGCCCGCCGTCGCCATTACCGACCACGGCTACATGTATGGCGTGCCCGACCTGGCGCTGGCCTGCGACGCCGTCAACCACAACACGCCTGAGTACAAAACCTGGAGTCACGACAAGGCCTTTTTGGAAAAGGATCGCCGCGACGAGCTGGTGGAGCCCGATCCCGAGGAAAACCCGCGCGAGCATGCCCAGTATGTGAAGGACATGGCCATGTGGGACGAGAAGGGCAACATCGACGAGCTCAAGCCGCCTCTGGTCATCAAGCCCATCTTTGGCTGCGAGGTCTACTTTACGCCGGACGAGACCCTTGCTCGCGACCATAAGCCCGAGCTCTACCACATGATCCTTCTGGCCAAGGACCAGGAGGGCTACGTCAACCTGATGCAGACGGTCTCCGAGGCAGCCGTGCAGGGCTTTTACTACAAGCCCCGCGTGACGCTCGACAACCTGCGCCGCCACGCCAAGGGCATGATCTGCACCAGCGCCTGCATCGCGGGCATCATTCCCAAATACATCGACCGCGGTGACATGGAGGGCGCCATCAAGTGGGCCGAGACCTTCCGTGATACCTTCGAACCTGGCGACTTTTATATCGAGATCCAGGAACACGGCATCACCACCGACAACGGCCTGACCGATGAGCAGATGGACCGCACGCTCATCGACATCGCCAAGCAGGTAGGCGTCAAGGTCATCGCCACCAACGACTTCCACTACCTGCGCCGCGAGGACGCTCCCGTGCAGGACGTCATCATGTGCATTGGCATGAACGCCAAGGTCGACGATCCCAACCGCATGCGCATGACCGGCTCGGAGTTTTACATGAAGTCCGAGGAGGAAATGCGGGCGATGTTTCCGTATTGCCCCGAGGCCTGCGACAACACGCTCGAGATCGCCGACAAGTGCTACGTGGAGCTGGACTGGGACTCCATCATCCTGCCGCGCTTCCCGTTGCTCGATCCCGGCGAGACGCACGAGAGCCAGTTCCGCCGCGAGTGCGAGAAGGGCCTGCGCCAACACTATGGCGACGACTGGGCCACGCGCGAGATCGGTGGCGTCAACATCAAAGAGCGCTTTGAGTACGAATACAAGGTCATCTGCGACAAGGGCTTTGCCGCCTACTTTTTGATCGTCGCTGAGTACGTGCAATGGGCCAAGGACAACGGCATTGGCGTCGGCCCCGGCCGTGGCTCGGCTGCCGGCGCTATCGTCGCCTACGCCATGAACATCACCGCGTTCGATCCGCTCGAGAACGGCCTGATGTTCGAGAGGTTCCTGTCCCCGCAGCGTACCGAGATGCCCGATATCGATATGGACTTCGACGATGAGCGGCGCCTCGAGGTCGTGGAGCACGTTCGCCAGCTCTACGGCCCCGAGAAGGTCACCCACGTCATCACCTACTCGACCATTAAGGCCAAGCAGGCCATCAACGACGCCGCTCGCGTCCTGGACTACCCGGTCTACATGGGCCAGCGTCTGTCCAAGATGGTCTCGAGCGACCCCAAGGTCAAGCTCAAGCAGGTGCTCGAAAAGCAACCCGGCAAAGAGGACCTGTTTAACCCCGATTTTGCCGAGGCATATAAAAAGGACGACGACGCCCGCCGCATCATCGACACGGCGCTCTCAATCGAGGGCCTCACCCGTGGCGAGGGCGTGCACGCGTGCGCCGTTCTGATCTGCCGCGACCCCGTCAACGAGCACGTGCCCACCAAGCTCGACACCAAGGGCGGCGTCGAGATTACCCAGTACGAGGGCCATACCGTTGCCGACATGGGCCTGCTCAAGATGGACTTCTTGGGCCTGCGCACGCTGACTGTTATCTCCAAGGCCAAGGCAAACATCAAAAAGAACTTCGGCATCGACATCAAAGAGGAAGAGATTCCTTTTGACGACCCCGAGATCTTTAAGCTCATGGGTTCCGGCCACACCGCCGGCGTCTTCCAGGTCGAGTCCGCAGGCATGACGGCCACGATCAAGAACATGAAGCCCACCGAGTACAAGCACGTCGTAGCATTGATCGCCCTGTACCGCCCGGGCCCGCTGGGCGCCGGCATGGTTTCGTCCTACATCAACCGTATGAACGGCAAGGAGCCGGCGGTCTCCTACGACGACCGCCTGGACGACATCCTGGGCGAAACCTACGGCACCATGGTCTACCAGGAGCAGGTTATGCTCATCTCCGTCGAGATGTGCGGCTTCTCCAAGGGCGAATCGGACTCGCGTATCCGTAAGCCCGTGGCTAAGAAGAAAATCAAGCTGCTCACGTCGACGGTGCTCCACTGGGAGGATGGCTCCGACGAGACCACCTACGACCACTGGATGAACGGCGCCATCAAGAACAACTATACGCGCGAGGTCGCCCAGAAGATTTGGGACGATGTTCTCGAGTTCGCGTCCTACGCCTTCAACAAGTCGCACTCCGCCGGCTACGCCATCCTGGTTATGCAGACGGCGTGGCTCAAGGCGCACTATCCGCACGAGTACATGGCGGCCGTTCTGACGTCCTATACGGGCAAGACCGACAAGATCGTGCACTACGTCTCGGCATGCCGTCACGACGGCATCCCCGTGCTGTCGCCAGATGTCAACGAGTCCGGTACCGAGTTCACGGCTACCAAGGAGGGCGTGCGCTTTGGTCTGGCCGGCATCCGCGGCGTGGGCACCGGCGTGGCGCAGGCGATTATCGCCGAGCGCGAGGCGGGCGGCCCGTTTAAGACGCTGCACGACTTTGTCGAGCGCGTGGACTCGAGCCAGGCCAACCGCCGCGTGATCGAATCGCTCATCAAGGCAGGCGCCTTCGACTCCACGGGGTATCCGCGTCGCCAGATGATGCACTTTGTGGACAAGAACAACCCCGAGAACATCATCGATGCCGCGGTAAAGCGCCAGAAGGATCGCGCGAGCGGCCAGACGTCGTTCTTCGATATGTTTGGCGACGTTGAGGGCTCGGGCTTTGAGGTGAGCGTGCCCGATCCGGATGGCCAGGAATGGGACCGCCACCTCAAGTTGAGTCAGGAGAAGGAGGTTCTGGGCATCTATGTCTCGGACCACCCGCTGCGCCCGTTTGAGTATGCACTAGCCAAGGCGCGTGACTTCTCGTTCTCGCAGATCGACACCGGCTACGAAGTTCAGAATCCTACGGGCGGCACCATCAACCAGGAAATTCCCGAGGGCAAGGCGCTGTGGTGGGCCGGCATGGTCTCGAGCGTGTCCAAGCGCGTGACCAAAAACGGTGACCCCATGGGCATCGTGCAGCTCGAGGACATGGAAGGCGAGGCCACCGTCGTCGTGTTCCCCAAGACCTACAAGGAGGCCGAGGGGTACCTGTACGGCGAGGTCGATCCCGAGACCGGCGCGCAGCTGTCCGATGCCTTTGTGCGCATTAAGGGCAAGCTCGAGCGCTCGGACCGCGGCGACCAGATCATCGCGCAGGAGATCGTGCCGCTCGAGCTTAACGAGGAGAACAACAAGCCCAAGGTGTTTGAGGTCATGGTGCCCAACAGCCGCTTTAGCCAGGGCAATATGGCGCGTCTTGCCACGGTGCTTACCGCCAACCCGGGCGGCGACCGCGTGGAGATCTTTATCGAGCAGGTGGACGGGCGCGTGCTACGTGCCGAGGTGCCGGCCAAGGTCAACGCGCGCTCGATTCCGCTGCTGGCCGAGGCAAAGGCGATTGTGGGTAACCAGGGTCGCGTGACGGTTATCTAAGCTACCCCGGGTGAGATTGGAGGAAGTGATGGCGCAGGGGACGTTTGTGCAGGCGCTTCGCAAAGAGGCGGCGTTGAGCGGCACCTTTATGAAGGGCCGCTCGCTCATGCTCAACGGCGCCGTGCTGTCGATTGAGGACAGCGGCTCGCGCTTCTCCAAAAACGTGACGGTTGAGGGCTCGGTGCGCGGCTCGCGCGGCGACCTGTACAAGACGCACGTGGCGCTCGATATGGACGAGCACGAGGTGATCGACTACGACTGCGATTGTCCCGCCGCCTATCGTTACCCCGGTATGTGTAAGCACGCTATTGCCACGGCGCTGGCGTATTTGGATGCCAGCGGCGCCGAGCCCGTCGAAGGTTTGCGCACGCCGGTTCGCACGTTTACGGCGCAGCCGAAACAGCCCGCGCGCGCCGCGTCCGCCGCGCCGGCCGTCAACCCCAACTTTCCCTTCCCGGCGCCCGTCCCCACGAGCCCGAGCCTTGTGGCGGCGCTTTCCGATCTTTCGGACGCGCGCATGGATGAGCTGGCGAGCATGCGCCGCAAGCTTGCCGGTGCCGTTGATCCCGACGCCCCCAAAGCGGCGTTGGAGCCCTCGTTGGTGCCGTACTACAATCCGCTGTTCGCTGACCGCTTTAGCTGGGCGCTCGAGTTCCGCATTCGCTGTGGATCGGTCTCCTACGTGGTCAAGGACATCGACGGCATGGCCGATGCCTACGTGCGCGGCGGCACGTTCTCCTATGGCAAGAAGCTCACGTTTGTCCATTCACCTGAGGCCTTTGACGAAACATCGGCAAAGCTGCTCAACCTTGTTGCGACGACAGTTGCCTATCTCGATGACATCACAAGCTCGCGTTCGGCGTCGTACGACTTTGCCCGCAGTGGTTTTGTTGCCGAGCGTCAGTTGCCGCTGTCCGAGCATAGCATCGTATATGTGCTGGACCTGCTGCGCGGCCAGACCATCTCCTTTGAGCCCGCCTGGTCGCGGGGGATGACGACGCATCGCACCTACGACGTGGCGGTTGAGCTGTCTCCGCAAGGGGAGGACGAGGCATCCGCTAAGCGCCCACCGCTGCTTGCCGCCAAAATCGCGCCGGCGGCTGGTGGTAGCTATGACCTGCGCCTGCCCGCCGATATGTACTGCTTTGCGTCGGGCGATGCCGCCTACTTGGTTGACACGCGCCGCGCGCGCCGTACCGACGCTGCATTTGCTCAGCATGCCGCACCTTTTTTGTCGCGCTTGCTGCCGTGCCGCACGCCCGCCCATATTGCCGCCGAGCAGGTGGGTGAGTTCTGCCGTATGGCGCTGCCCATTTTGCGCGACTACACCGACCTCACCGCGCCCGCCGCGCTCGATACCGTGGCACCCGAGCCGAGCTTTGCTATGGCGATCGGTGTCGACGATGGGCTCGTGACCTGCAAAATTACGGTTACCTACGGCGATTGGTCGGCGGATCTCTTTAGCCTGGGCGCTCCGGGCAGCCCCTTCGAAGAGCAGCGCCCCGGTGTGCCGCCCCGCGACGAGGTGGCGGAGTTTCGCGTTATGGATACGGCGGCCCTGTACTTCGATTTCTACGAGCGCGGTCTGGCGTTTGAGGAGCGCGATGACGCCCGCTTGTTCTGCCTGCTGACCGAGGGCCTGTCTGCCCTGTCCGAACTGGGTGAGATCATGCTCAGCGACCGTCTGCGCCAGATCTCGGTCCGCCCCGCGCCCAAGCTCTCGGTTCGTGCGACCGTTAAGAGCAATCTGCTCGATGTCGAGCTGGGCGCGAGCGGGCTTTCGGCCGCGGACCTTGCCGTCTATCTCGATTCGTACAAGCGCCATCAAACGTTTGCGCGCCTTACGTCCGGCGACATCATTCGCCTGGACGAGGGGGCGCGCGCCGCGTTTGGCCTTGCCGAGGACCTGGGTGTCGATGCCGTCGACCTGCTCGACGGCGTGTCGCTTCCCGCGTCGAGCACCCTGTTCGTCGACAGCATGCTCGCACGCACGCCGGCGCTCGAGGCCGATCGCGACGCTGCGTTCCGCCGTACCGTCGAGCGCCTGGACACGCTCGGCAAGATGGACTTTACGGTGCCGGCATCGCTCAAGGCAACGATGCGCGGCTACCAGGTCGACGGATACCAGTGGCTCGGCTCGCTCGAACACCTGGGCCTTGGCGGCATCTTGGCCGACGACATGGGCCTGGGCAAAACGCTCCAGATGATTGCGCATATTCTGGCGCGCGTGGAGGCGGGGGACACCAAGCCCACGCTCGTGGTATGCCCGGCCTCACTCGTGTACAACTGGACTGCCGAGCTGGAGCGCTTTGCCCCGTCGCTCGATGTGTGCGCCATTGTGGGCGCCAAGGCTCAACGCCGCGTGCAGATCGCCGGCGTGGCCGAGCATGGCGTGGTCGTGACGTCGTATGACCTTATGCGGCGCGATATCGACGAGTACGTCGAGCGGGATTTTGCCCGCGTGGTGCTCGATGAGGCACAGTACATTAAAAATCCGCTCACGCAGGTGGCGCGCGCCGCCAAGCGCCTGCCTGCCGGCGTGCGCTTTGCCCTGACGGGCACGCCCATCGAAAACCGCCTGTCCGAGCTCTGGAGCATCTTCGACTTTTTGATGCCGGGCCTTTTGGGGACGCGCGAGTCGTTTGCCAAGCGCTTTGAGAGCCCCGTCGAGCATGCCGAGGGCGATAGCGCCGCTCGCCTGCAGGCGCTCGTGTCGCCGTTTGTGCTGCGCCGTGTTAAGGAAGACGTGGTGGCCGACCTGCCCGAGAAGATCGAAGACACCGTCATGGCGCAGCTTACCGGCGAGCAGCGCAAGCTCTACCTGGCCAACCAGGACCGCATCGCCCAGCAGGTGCAGCACCGCGAGGCTGGGGAGTTTAAGAAGGACAAACTCAAGGTGCTCGCCGAGCTCACCAAGCTGCGCCAGATCTGCTGCGACCCGCGTCTACACTACGAGGATTACAAGGCGGGGAGCGCCAAGCTCGATACGTGTATGGAGCTCGTGCACGGCGCACTCGACGGCGGGCATCGCATCCTGTTGTTCAGCCAGTTTACGGGTATGCTCGATATCATCGGTAAGCGCTTGGCCAAGGAGGACATCGCCTTCCTTAAGCTCACGGGCGCTTCGTCTAAGGAGAGCCGCGCCAAGATGGTCGCGCAGTTCCAAGCGGGCGAGGTTCCGGTCTTTTTGATTTCGCTCAAGGCGGGCGGCGTGGGCCTTAACCTGACGGCGGCCGACGTGGTCATCCACTACGACCCGTGGTGGAACGTGGCAGCGCAGGACCAGGCGACCGACCGCGCGCACCGTATTGGCCAGCAACATACCGTGACCGTGTACAAGCTCATCGCCAAGGACACGATCGAGGAGCGCATTATGCAGATGCAGGAGTCCAAGCGCGACCTGGTCAACAGCGTGCTCGGCGGCGACGGCATCTCGTCGGCGCTGTTTACCCGCGAAGATGTTCTGGCGCTGCTGGGCGGCGACGGGCGCTAACCCGCTCGGGTGGGGCCGCCAGGGCGGATAGCGCACGCTGCCCCATCGTCCCCGCCCGTTATGTGTTCATTTGCAATGCCGTGGATGGTTTGTCTGCCTTTGGGCATAAGAACCATCAAGAACATTGGCACGTCAGCAAAGGAGAACATCATGGCGAAATTCTTTAAGGACCCCGACGGTAAGCTCATTGCCGCCCTTGGCAACGACGTTGCAACCCCTGCCGGTTGCACGGAACTGACCGCAAACACTGAGGACGCGGCGCACGAGAAGCACGTGCCTGTTGTCGAGACCGAGCGCGACGGTCACGTGATTCGCGCACGCGTTGGCTCGGTCGAGCACCCCAGCCTGCCCGAGCACTATATTGAGTGGATCGCCCTTGAGGCCGAGGGCCGCTTAGAGGTCCATTACCTTGAGCCCGGCATGAAGCCCGCGACGTTTTTTGCCGGCGGTTCCAAGACCGGTACCGTCTATGCCTACTGCAACCTGCACGGGCTGTGGTCCGCGACGTTCTAGGAGCGCGCCCCCGCTCGGGGTATCATAGCTAGCATATGCACATGCGAGCGCCGACTGCATCATGCGGCCGGCGCTTTTACTACGATTTCGATGGTTTACGACGGAAAGGGCTGAGCCATGAAGCTCGCGCTTGCACAGATCGATATGCGCCTGGGTGATATTGAGGGCATTTGCGGCCGCATCGAGGACCAGGCTCGTCTGGCCCACGAGCGCGGGGCGCGCGTGCTGTGCGTTCCGGCTCCGCTCTTTATGGGCGCCATGCCCGGTGGCCTGGTGGGCGCTGCCGACTTTGAGCACGACATGCTTGCCGGCTTGACTGGTGTCGCCGAGCGCATCCAGGAGCTTGACATGATCTGCATCGTGCCCGCGGCGGTTTCGTTTGAGGGTCAGCCGCTGCTCGACTACATGATGCTCAAGGACGGTCATGTGGTGCCGGCGCGTTCGAGCATTGCCCTGCAGCGTGGCGAGAACAACGACACGCGTTGGGCGCCGCCGGTGTTCGACGTGGACGGCGTGCGCATCGCCGTGATTTTTGACTTGGACCGCGAACTCGAGATGTTGCCGACCGGTGTTGACCTCATTGCGTATTTCCAATTCAATGCGTTTGACATGACCGACCGCGAGACTGCCGCCATTGCCGCCGTTCGCAGCGGCGCCTACCGCAAGATCGCATCCAAGCGCAGCGTGTGGTTTGCCTGTATGGCGCCGGTCGGTGCCTATGACGAGTCGGTGTATACCGGCGGTTCGTTTGTGCTCGACGACTGCGGTCGCGTGGTGGCCCAAGCGCCGTGTTTTGAGGAGAGCCTGCTGGTTCAGGAGATTCAGCGCGGCGTGATGCTCGATGCCCTGGAAGATCACGAACTGCCCGAGTTCCGTTCCGAGGACGCTCTTTTTGACGAGATACCCGACCTTGCCTACCTCTATCGAATAGAAGTTGAGATACGCTTTCCAGCGGATGACGCCGCTCTTGGTTTCCTCTTTCTCATAATCGGTCAGCGGGAACGATGATGCGAGGGTTGCGTATATATCCGAAATCCTCATTTCGCCGCCGTTGGCCTCGATTGCTTTCATGGCGGCAAATACGATCTCCGCCTGCCTTGTTGGTTTCTTTTCGCTCATGCTATCCGTAAATCAAACATTCGCTGCTGTTTCCGGATATGCACACAAAAAGCGTGGGCGTTCCTGTCGGTTTAGAGGTATCGCCAAACACCTACGGACTAACAAGGAAATGCCCACGCATAACGCAGGCATTTACCATTGTTTTTTAAGTCCGTTGTGAAATTGGCGATTTCCTAAACCTTAAAAACAATAGCAAACGCTATAATATCAAAACTTTTTCAAAGGTACAAAAAGCTTCTGAAATTTGGAGCTATTATTATAATCGGCTGTATTGTTCGCCTTTGCGCCCTCAAATAAACCTCCGAATCAAGGGAAAAATCTTTTTACGGAGCAGTACGAGAATGATGATAATTGCCACCCAAAAACCGCGTATTTGCGTCTGTTGCCACCATGTCAATTTGCGCTCTACCTCGACGATCTTTTCAACCTCGACCTCCCGATCCCGATAAACGATGCTGTCCCGATATTCTATCGGCCGCTGCGTCGGTATTTCCCGATCGTCCGTCTTGTTTTCGAGCGAGTGGGATAGCGACCCGTCGGGGTTGATCCTTGCGTCCGATACCGCTGCCGAGGTTTCGAGGTGGCTCGAATCTTGGCGGACGGTCTGCTCGGTTCGCTCGGCCGGCAGTTGCACCCGTACCGTGTCGGGAATCCATATTGTGCGATGCCTGATCTCGACATGCAGGCTATCCCGCATTCCGGTCGAGGTCGTCAGATGTTTGCACGGGCAGCAGGCCGACAGCAAACCGATGATAAGGCACAAAATCAGCGTTCTCATACGATTTCGATTTGGATTGGTTCGCCCCGGTCGGAGGCCGTTTTGAGCATGTCATAGACCCGTCGGAATGTCGCCGTCGAGTTCAGCACCTTGCCGACCTCCTTGTTTTCGCCGACCAATATGCACCCCGCGCTATCCTCGGCGGTATTGCCGATATGGATCAGGATGCCGTCGAACTCCGCCGTGAGCACGACGGCGAAAAAGAGGCTCAGCCAGACGGTATTGGCGGTGTAGCG
>OGZW01004185.1_pt1 | contig 10217 bp, 7 predicted proteins | sample 1577001 | NCBI WGS metagenome assembly OGZW01 (sample SAMEA3541519, study PRJEB24748) | human gut metagenome | biome: human gut; feature: human-associated habitat; material: faeces | place: China | collected 2012
TTATAAGCCAATGTATGGTTTGATATTCGAAGAAGATATTAAAAAATACGATTTTTGGGGATTTATTGATATCGACTTGATTTTGGGACGTCTTATAGACTATATCCCTGATGAGATGTTTGATTTATATGATAAGTTGTATTATGAAGGACATTTCAGCCTTTTTAGAAATTGCAAATTGATGAATACATTATTTATGAGAGAGTATTCAAATATAATAGATTGGCGATATGCTTTTTCTACAAATTATGCGTGTCATTTCGATGAAAACGGTACTGTTGCATGGGCGCATGAGATTGATCCCAATTGTGGAATTCGATTTTATAATGCATGGGATTTTTTAGATGTACCTGTAGATAGTTATGAAATCTTAGATGGAAGAACAGCTGGATATGCTATATGGTCTGATGGTGTATTAAAATTTTTTTCTTTTGATGGAATGCAAACAAGAGAACTGATGTATATTCATCTTCAGAAAAGAAAGATGAATGACTTTACTACTGATAGTTCGAAAGGATTTGCTGTTTCTAGGAACTCATTTTATGACTTAACTGTGCTGAATAGTAATAATTATGCTGAACCAGAGAAGGATCGTGAGAAAATTAAAGAATTTAGAGCAGAGAAAAATCGTGCACGGAGAAAGCAGATAGTAACGAATTTAATGAACGGAGCAATTCGTTTTAGAATTTGTCACAGGTTTAATAAGTGGAAGAGTAAGTAGAGGTAACTTAATATCAATCGATAAAATGAATATGAAGGTTTTTGCATACCGTTATGGAAAGTGATGATGGTTATTGGGAGGAAAGAAAAAGAGTAAGATGAAGAAGAAAGCAAAATATTTTTCTTATGATTATTATCGCATAACTGGAGAATTATATAGAATTGGATTTAAAAGCTTTTTACAGAGATGTATGAGACATAACCTTTAGTTTGTCTTTTTATATAGGAAATACCAGCAGAAAGCAACAATCTGTACGAAATTTAAATTATATAGAATGTCACGTAAATATGGATTGGAAATATCTGTGAATGCTCAGATAGGCAAGGGATTGCATCTGGGACACCCATACAATATAACTATTGGCGAAGGCGTTGTTTTGGGAGATAACGTAAATTTACATAAAGGATGTACGATAGGGAGGACGAATCGCGGAAATAGTGGTTCGCCATGTATAGGTAACAACGTATTTATCGGCATTAATGCCGTTATAGTAGGAAATATACATATAGGCAGTGATGTGTTAATTGCTCCAAATAGTTATGTAAATATTGATGTGCCGGATCACTCGATTGTGATTGGAAATCCAGCTACTATTCATGCTAATGAAAATGCAACAGAAGGGTATATAAACTTTCGAGTATAAAAATATGCCGGAAGATTACAGAGATAGGTTGTTTCCATCAGGTCGTTGATAAAATGCGATATCCGATAAAATTGAAAATGATATAGGAAGAACGTGAATATAAATTGAAAAAGATATTGTTTCTCATCCATGACCTTGGTCAGGGGGGCGCCGAAAAAGTTCTCGTAAATCTAGTAAACAACATGGATCATACAAAATTTGACATTACCGTTATGACCTTGTTTGATTGTGGAGAGAACAAACAATTTCTCCACCCAAAAGTTAAATATAAAACGTGGTGCAAAAAAATGGTGCCAGGGAATTCACAGTTGATGAAGTTTTTGTCACCAAAGAGACTTCACAAGTTAATTATTCGAGAAAAGTATGACATAGAAATAGCATATCTGGAAGGTCCTTGTGCAAGAGTTATTAGCGGATGTACAGATCCGACTGTTAGACTGGTTTCTTGGATTCATATTGAACAGCATACGGCGAAGCGAGCAGCACAGTCATTCCGATCTATACTGCTAGACCTTCCGGACCGGGCGGCAGTTATCTATACAGATCCTATGCGTTTGGGGCAAGTTGTCAACAATCTTGTCAATAATGCGGTGAAGTTCACTGCTGAAGGTCGCATAACCATAGGATATAGGCTGAAGGACTTTGTTACACTGGAAGTCTTTGTGGAAGATACGGGAACTGGCATGTCGGAAGAAGTTCTGGCGCACATTTTTGAACGTTTCTATAAGGGAGATGCTTTTGTGCAGGGCACGGGATTGGGATTGGCCATTTGCAGGACTATCGTTGAAAGGTTTCATGGAAAAATAGAAGTGGCCTCAACTCTTGGCAAGGGGAGCCGCTTTGCAATTGTCCTTCCGCAGGAAATGCGGGAGTAGTGTTCTCTTTCTTGGATATTTGATGTAATTATGTGAGCGTATGATATTGTATAACGTTGAAAATCGCTACCTTTGCAGTCTTGAACGATAAATTCATTGACACTATGATATCTGTAGAAGGACTGAAGGTAGAATTTAATGCCACTCCTCTGTTCGAAGACGTCTCTTATGTTATCAATAAGAAAGACCGTATAGCTCTTGTCGGCAAGAATGGTGCCGGTAAGTCCACCATGCTCAAGATATTGGCTGGCATTCAGCAGCCCACTGCCGGCGTTGTTGCCGTTCCCCGTGAATGTACTATCGGGTATTTGCCCCAAGTGATGATACTCAGTGACAAGCGCACCGTAATGCAGGAGGCTGAACTTGCCTTCGAGCATATTTTTGAGATGCAGGCGGGCATCGAACGCATGAATCGGCAACTTGCCGAACGTACCGATTACGACAGCGAGGATTACCAGAAACTGATTGACCGCTTCACTCACGAAAACGAACGTTTTCTGATGATGGGCGGCACCAACTACCGTGCCGAAATAGAGCGCACGCTCCAAGGGCTGGGCTTCAGCCGCGAGGACTTTGACCGCTCTACAAGCGAGTTTTCCGGTGGTTGGCGTATGCGTATAGAGCTTGCCAAGCTGTTGCTTCGCCGTCCGGATGTGTTGCTGCTCGACGAGCCTACCAACCACCTTGACATCGAGAGTATCCAGTGGTTGGAGAACTTCCTTTCCACCCGTGCCAATGCGGTGGTGCTTGTCAGCCACGACCGCGCCTTTTTGAACAATGTCACTACGCGTACCATCGAAATAACTTGTGGACGCATTTACGACTATAAAGTGAAATACGATGAGTTCGTGGTGCTTCGCAAGGAGCGCCGGGAGCAGCAACTGCGTGCTTACGAGAATCAGCAGAAGCAGATACAAGATACGGAAGACTTTATCGAGCGTTTCCGGTACAAAGCTACCAAGGCTGTGCAGGTGCAAAGTCGCATCAAGCAACTTGAAAAGATAGAACGTATCGAGGTGGATGAGGAAGACAACTCCTCTTTGCGCCTGAAGTTTGTTTGCAGCAGCCGTAGCGGTAATTATCCCGTCATCTGCGAGGATATGGAGAAATCCTACGGTGAGCACATTGTTTTCCATGATGTGAATTTGACCATCAACCGAGGAGAGAAGGTTGCTTTTGTCGGTAAGAACGGCGAAGGAAAGTCTACGCTTGTAAAGTGTATTATGGGTGAGATTACGGATTATACCGGAAAACTTACACTGGGACATAATGTGCAGATTGGATATTTTGCCCAGAACCAGGCACAACTTTTGGATGAGAACCTAACTGTATTCGATACGATTGACCACGTGGCCGTAGGGGATATCCGCCTCAAAATTCGTGATATTCTGGGTGCTTTCATGTTCGGCGGTGAGGCTTCGGATAAAAGGGTGAAGGTGCTCAGCGGTGGAGAGCGTACCCGGCTTGCCATGATAAAACTGCTGTTGGAGCCGGTGAATTTCCTGATTCTCGACGAACCTACGAATCATCTTGACATGCGTTCCAAAGATGTGTTGAAGGAGGCTATCCGCGATTTTGACGGAACGGTGATAATAGTCAGCCATGACCGTGATTTTCTGGACGGACTTGCGACTAAAGTGTACGAGTTTGGTGGCGGACTGGTGAAGGAACATCTGGGAGGAATTTATGATTTCCTGCAAAAGAAGCAGATAGAGAGCCTGAATGAGTTACAGAAATCCCCTTCACTTTCCGCTTCGCCCACTGCCGGTAAGGCGGCATCAGGAAATGCTGGTGCAGAACCGGTTCAACCCTCGGCAGCCAAACTCTCTTATGAGGAGCAGAAGGAGCTTAATAAGAAGCTCAAGAAACTGGAACGTCGCGTTGCCGATTGTGAAGCGGAGATAGAGCAGACGGAGGCTGCCATTGCCATTCTTGAGGCCAGGATGGCCACACCGGAAGGTGCTTCGGACATGTCGCTTTATGAGCAGCACCAAAAACTGAAAGAGCAGCTTGACCGCGTGATGGAAGAGTGGGACGCGGCTACTGTAGAGTTGGAGAATCACTAACTATTATATTTTATATGTTTATGAAAGCAAATCATTTGTTACCCATTGCAGCATTCTGTCTGATGACGGCTTCCTGCAACACCGGCAAGCAGCAGGCTGAACTTACAGCAGGCATCCAGCTCGCCAATCTTGACACAACGGCTCTACCCGGAACTGACTTTTACCAATACGCATGTGGCGGTTGGATGAAGAACAATCCGATTCCTGCTGAATACTCACAGTACGGTTCTTTTACTATCCTTGCAGAAAACAACCGCAAGCAGATTCAAGGACTGATTGAAGAGCTTGCCGCCACCCAGCACGAAGCCGGCAGCGTGGCACAAAAAATCGGTGACTTGTACAAAATCGTGATGGACAGCGTGAAGCTGAACAAGGACGGTGTAGCCCCCATCAAGGCTGAACTCGACCAGCTGGCTGCTTTGAAGGACAAGAAGGAGCTTTATGCCTTGCTGGGCGATATGCAGAAGAAGGGTATCATCGCCTACAACGTGCTGTATGTTGGCGCTGACGAAATGAACAGTAGCATGAATGCTGTACAGACCTATCAGACCGGGCTGAGCATGGGCGAACGTGAATACTATCTGGAGAATGATGAGGCTACTGCCAAAATTCGTGATGCTTTCCGTACACATGTACAGAAGATGTATCAGTTGGCTGGTTTCGACGAGGCTACTGCCAAGAAAGGTATGGAGGTGGTGATGGATGTGGAAACACGTCTTGCCAAGGCTTTCCGCTCTCGTACGGAGTTGCGTGACCCGCATGCCAATTATAACAAGATGAGCATGGAAGAGTTGAAGAAGAATTATCCTACTTTCGATTGGGATGCTTATTTGTCTGCCATGGGCTTGAAGGATGTGAAGGAAATCATCGTAGGCCAGCCCGCTTCACTGAAAGCTGCTGCCGATATTCTGGATACGCTGCCCATTGAACAGCAGAGCCTTTATCTGCAATGGAAATTGATTGATTCTGCCGCAAGCTTGCTGAACGATGCTATGGCAGAACAGAACTTCGACTTCTACAGCCGCACCATGAGCGGTACACAAGAGATGCAGCCCCGCTGGAAGAGAGCGGTAAGCACTGTAAGCGGCGCGCTGGGCGAAGCTGTAGGTCAGATGTACGTGGAGAAATATTTCCCTGCTGCTGCCAAGGAGCGTATGGTGACTTTGGTGAAGAACTTGCAGGAAAGCCTGGGCGAACGTATCCAGAATCTTGCTTGGATGGGTGATTCCACTAAGGTGAAAGCTCTGGAGAAACTGGCTACCTTCCATGTGAAGATTGGTTATCCCGACACTTGGAAAGACTACTCCACACTGGAAATCAAAAACGACTCTTACTGGGCAAACATGGAACGTGCCAACGAGTGGAGCCATGCCGAAATGATAGCCAAGGCCGGCAAGCCGGTGGATAAGGACGAATGGCTGATGACTCCGCAGACCGTCAACGCTTACTATAACCCGACTACGAACGAAATCTGTTTCCCCGCCGGTATCCTGCAATATCCTTTCTTCGATATGAATGCGGATGATGCCTTCAACTATGGTGCCATCGGTGTGGTAATCGGTCATGAGATGACTCACGGATTCGACGACCAGGGTCGCCAGTACGACAAGGACGGTAACCTGAAAGACTGGTGGACTGCTGAAGATGCCAAGAACTTTGACGAGCGTGCTCAGGTGATGGTGAACTTCTTCGATAGCATCGAGGTTGCTCCGGGCGTATATGCCAACGGACGCATGACATTGGGTGAGAATATTGCCGACCACGGTGGTCTGCAGGTTTCTTATCAGGCATTCAAGAAAGCTACGGCTGCCAATCCGCTGCCGGTGCTGGATGGTCTTACTCCCGAACAACGTTTCTTCCTGGCATACGCAGGTGTATGGGCCAATGATATCCGTCCCGAAGAAGTGCTGAACCGCACGAAGAGTGATGTGCACTCATTGGGCGAATGGCGCGTAAACGGTGCATTGCCGCAAATCGGTGCTTGGTATGAGGCATTCAACGTGACAGAAAAAGACCCGATGTTCTTGCCGGTAGAAAAACGTGTATCTATTTGGTAAACCAACAAAATAACCCTTAAAAAAAGGCGGCAGACTGGAAACAGATGCCGCCTTTTTTAATTATACCTAATTTATTGTGTATGAATGTATGTATGAATAAACAAAATTTGTAACTTTGCGCATCAAATACTAATATACGCATACTTTAATACGCAAATCCATGTCTGAAACAAAAAGAATCAAAACAGCTCTGGTATCTGTTTACCATAAGGAAGGTTTGGACGAAATCATTACCAAACTGCATGAAGAAGGTGTAGAGTTCCTCTCAACCGGTGGAACCCGTCAGTTTATAGAATCCCTGGGTTATCCCTGCAAGGCAGTGGAAGACCTCACTACATACCCTTCCATCCTGGGCGGACGCGTGAAGACTTTGCATCCGAAGGTTTTTGGAGGTATTCTTTGCCGCCGCGGATTGGAGCAAGACATGCAACAGATTGAAAAATATGAAATCCCCGAAATAGACCTCGTCATTGTTGACCTCTATCCGTTTGAGGCTACCGTTGCCAGTGGTGCCGAAGAACCTGCCATCATCGAAAAGATTGACATAGGCGGTATCTCTCTGATTCGTGCCGCAGCCAAGAACTATAACGACGTGGTTATCATCGCTTCGCAAGCACAATATCAGCCGTTCCGCGACATGCTGATGGAACACGGAGCCACTACTACCATCGAAGAACGCCGTTGGTTTGCCAAAGAGGCTTTCGGAGTGTCTTCACACTATGATTCTGCCATCTTCAACTATTTCGATGGCGAGGAAGGTTCCGCTTTCCGTTGCTCTGCCAACAGCCAGAAGACTTTACGCTATGGCGAGAATCCGCATCAGAAAGGTTATTTCTATGGCAATATTGATGCTATGTTCGACCAGATTCACGGTAAGGAAATCTCTTATAACAACCTGCTCGACATCAATGCTGCCGTTGACTTGATTGACGAATTCAAGGATACGACTTTCGCTATCCTGAAGCATAATAATGCTTGTGGACTGGCTTCACGTCCCACTGTGCTCGAAGCATGGAACGATGCGCTTGCCGGTGACCCGGTATCCGCTTTTGGTGGTGTGCTCATCACTAATGCCGTGATTGACAAGGCTGCTGCCGAAGAAATCAATAAAATTTTCTTTGAGGTGATTATCGCTCCCGATTATGATGTGGATGCGTTGGAAATCCTCGGTCAGAAGAAGAACCGTATTATCCTGGTCCGCAAGCCGGCAGCTTTGCCTAAGAAGCAGTTCCGTTCTTTGCTGAATGGCGTATTGGTTCAGGACCGCGACCTTAAGGTGGAAACTCCAGAAGAATTGAAGACTGTAACTACGAAGGCTCCCACTGCACAGGAAATTGAGGATATGCTCTTTGCAAACAAGATTGTGAAGAACAGTAAGTCGAATGCCATTGTGCTGGCAAAAGGAAAGCAGTTGTTGGCAAGTGGTGTAGGTCAGACCAGCCGTGTGGATGCTTTGAAGCAGGCTATCGAGAAAGCCAAAAACTTCGGTTTCGACTTGAATGGCGCTGTAATGGCAAGTGACGCATTCTTCCCTTTCCCCGACTGCGTGGAAATTGCCGGCAATGAAGGCGTAACAGCCGTCATCCAGCCGGGTGGAAGCATCAAGGATGAACTCTCGTTTGAATATTGCAACGAGCATGGCATTGCCATGGTGACTACGGGATTCCGTCACTTTAAACACTAATTCGGATTTACGATTTGACGATTTACGATTTACGATTGAAGTTACATCGTAAGTCTGAATCTCAAATTGTAAACAAGAGGAATATCAATCGTAAATCGTAAATAGTTAAATCGTAAATATTAATGGGATTATTCTCCTTTACACAAGAAATAGCGATGGACCTTGGCACAGCCAATACCATCATCACCACGAATGGCAAGATTGTGGTGGATGAGCCTTCGGTGGTGGCTTTGGACCGTCGTACCGATAAGATGATTGCCGTGGGTGACAAGGCAAAGATGATGCACGAAAAGACCCACGAAAACATACGTACCATCCGTCCGTTGCGCGATGGTGTGATTGCCGACTTCTATGCCTGCGAGCAGATGATACGTGGACTTATCAAGATGGTGAACAACCGTAACCGTCTTTTCTCTCCGTCACTCCGCATGGTGATTGGTGTTCCTTCGGGCAGTACCGAAGTGGAGCTGCGTGCCGTGCGCGACTCTGCCGAGCATGCCGGCGGGCGCGACGTTTATTTGATTTTCGAGCCGATGGCTGCTGCCATCGGTATCGGTATCGATGTAGAGGCTCCCGAAGGCAACATGATTGTTGACATAGGTGGTGGTTCTACGGAAATTGCCGTAATCTCTTTGGGAGGTATCGTAAGTAACAATTCCATCCGCATTGCCGGTGACGACCTGACTGCCGATATTCAGGAATACATGAGCCGCCAGCACAACGTGAAGGTCAGCGAGCGTATGGCTGAGCGTATTAAGATTAATGTGGGTGCTGCCTTGACGGAACTCGGTGAGGATGCTCCTGAAGACTATATCGTTCATGGTCCGAACCGCATCACGGCATTGCCCATGGAAGTGCCGGTATGCTATCAGGAAGTGGCGCATTGCTTGGAGAAGTCTATCTCTAAGATTGAGACAGCCATCTTGAGCGCATTGGAAAATACGCCTCCCGAATTGTATGCCGACATCGTTCACAACGGTATCTATCTTGCCGGTGGCGGTGCATTGCTTCGTGGACTGGATAAGCGTCTGACTGATAAAATAAACATACCGTTCCACATTGCGGAAGACCCCTTGCATGCCGTTGCCAAAGGTACGGGCGTGGCATTGAAGAACGTTGACCGCTTCTCATTCTTGATGCGGTAATGCGAAATTTATTAAACTTTCTCATTAAATATAATTACTGGTTCCTCTTTCTTCTGTTAGAGGTTGCCAGTTTTATTTTATTATTTCGCTTTAATCATTACCAGCAGAGTGTGTATTTCACCTCTGCCAATGGCGTGGCGGGGAAGGTTTATGAAATATCGGGTGGCATCACTTCCTATTTCCACTTGAAGACGGCCAACGAAGACCTGCTCGACCGCAACATGTGGCTGGAGCAGCGGCTTTCGTTTCTGGAAAATGTCCTGAAGGAGAAAGGATTGGACTCCGCCAGGTTGTACAGCATGGAACGGCTTGCTCCTACGGAGTATCAGATATTCAAGGCGAATGTCATAAAGAACAGCTTGAACAAGGCTGACAATTATATCACTTTAGACCGTGGAACAACAGAAGGTATCCGTCCTGAGATGGGAGTTGTAGATGCCAATGGCGTGGTGGGTATTGTGTATAAGACCTCTCCCCATTACTCGTTGGTCATTCCGTTGCTGAACAGCAAGTCGAGCATCAGCTGTAAGATTGTGGGCAGTGATTATTTCGGTTATTTGAAGTGGGAGGGAGGTAATTCCCGTTTTGCCTATCTGAAGGATTTGCCCCGGCATGCTGAATTCAATCTGGGAGATACAGTAGTGACCAGCGGCTATTCCACCGTGTTTCCAGAAGGTGTCATGGTGGGGACGGTGGATGACATGTCTGACTCGCACGACGGGCTTTCGTATCTGTTGAAGATAAAGCTGGCTACGGACTTTGGAAAGGTGAGCAATGTGCGCGTCATTTCCCGCAACGGGCAGGATGAACAAAAGGCATTGGAGTCGAGGGCAGACGAGAAGTGACTAAGAAATTAGGGATTAGGGGTTAAGGATTAGGGATTAATCATCTTTATATCTTATAACTTATACACTCAATAACTTGTAACTCGTAACTTATAACTCATTAGCGTTGTTAATTAATTATCTGCATAAAATAGGATGGTTCATAGGCTTGGTACTGTTGCAGGTGCTGATATTGAACAAT